>Ga0123356_10003499_pt1 | contig 16432 bp, 16 predicted proteins | sample TergutEmb28metaG_2_FD_92546 | JGI IMG/M metagenome (GOLD analysis project Ga0123356, IMG submission 92546) | Embiratermes neotenicus P3 segment gut microbial communities from Petit-Saut dam, French Guiana - Emb289 P3 | ecosystem: Host-associated > Arthropoda: Insects > Digestive system > Gut ...
AAATTAGTGGATATTTTTTTTTTTTTTTTTTTTGTTTTAGAAAATAAATGTTAAATTTTCTTATTAATAATTTAAGCTGTTTTACCCCAAATGGATTTAAAGGGGGGGGGGGGGTACATTAACATTCTTTGCGCAAAAGAGAAATCTACAGTATAAATGGCGGTTATTCCTGTCATTAATGGGATGTTACCATATAAAGGTGGAATTATCAAGAGATTAATAAATATGCATTAAAAAAGCCTGTCAAAAGACAACCCCTTAAAAACTCCCTAGCGCGGGTTCGCCTTCCAGTCGCAAACATCCTGTTTGCTCCTTACAGGCCGTCTTTTTTGCTAATCCGACATCCCTGTCGGATTACCTTTCGGAACCTTTCGGTTCCTCAAGGCCGCAAAAAAGTTTCGAACCCGCACAAAAAAAAAGACCACCCTTTGGGTGATCATTTTTTTCTCCCTAGCGCGGGTTCGAACCACGGACCCAGTGGTTAACAGCCACTTGCTCTGCCAGCTGAGCTACCAGGGATAAACACACTGATACAATAGTAAATTTACATATTTTTGTCAAGTCATAATAGTGCTTTTTTAGGCATAAAAAAACCCCGGAGAAAGGAGTAACTCCGGGGAAAAGGAGAAATTAGGAGGAACGGGTTATCACATTAGTCTGCTGCCTATACAACCATAAAAGGGATATAAAGTTACAGTGTTTTTGACTTCATTTTATCGATAAAATGTTCGTAGGCGGCTATTGTGGCAGCCATTATAACTTCCTGGATGCCGCCATGGTCCTGGTCGGAACCGTGCCTTATATACAGGTTTTTAAGAATACCTTCCAAATCTTCGACTTTACACGAAGTGTCGGATTGCATCCGGCGGGTTAGCCCCCTAATTTCCTGTTCAAAGATTTCGTTGTATTTTGTATCCTGCCATTCATTACTAACTGCCATTTTCACCCCGCGGAAAATATTTTTTAAGCATTTCCTTTAAACCGACAGGCTGAAGAACAAAAGTCAGCGCAATTGGGAGCATTAATAGCTGGTCTGTAAGGTTTTGCTGGTAAAAAGCCGGGAACAGCTTTATCAACATAGATATAAAAATTCCCAAAACAGTAAGCAGCCAGATTATTCTTAATAACTCGCTGTAGATTTGCTGTTTGCCGGGTTTTTTGGTAAATGCATAAAAAATACCAACTGGAACAACAACAAGAAGCAACGGTGTGCAAAAAAGCATATTTGCGTTTTCGTATGTGTAGTCGTGATTGGTAAACAGATTCAGAAAATAGAGCGTAAGTCCTGCCATGCCAAAAACAAGACCGCAAAAACTCATGCTGATTCCCGCCAGTATTCTGCCTGCGCGTATGTTCTTAGTATGTAAATAAAAGAAGAATGCAAAAATTCCCGATAACACAAGGCTAAAAATTAATTGTTCCGGCCATTGCTTTTTTGGAGTTTCAAGTATCTGGTGCCTGTTTTCTACAGTAAAGATATCTTCAACAGAGGTAACTAATTTTCTTTTTTGACCATTATTATCAGTATACCAGAAATCTTCGATTCTTTTACCGACTTCTGCCGGGAGAAACATATCATCCCAAATGGTTAAAGGAGTATCAATAACTTGCCCCATCCAGAAATTTAAAATCCAGTCTATCGCCGGAGAAAACCATGTGTGACGGCGCACATGCTGACGAAGAGTAAAATCACTTATTTCGTGTGCAAACTCGTCCTTAAACTGTCCGTCTACTGCAAGATCGATTATATCCCTTATTCTTGTTGAGCAATTATCAAAAAAATGATGATAATAATAATCACGGTTTTCCGGAAGAATATTGTTCATGACAAAATCTCTAACAGCGATTTTTGCCTGCGGCGGAAGATCCAGTGTATAAATAGTTATACTGCGTTCATTCTGCCTGTATACATTAAAATTACTTTCTGTCCGGGAAGCTCCGCAGCGATACAACATTCTGCCCATGGCAAAATTAGTAAAAAATTTATCCTGTGTAAAACTAAATATCCCATAATCAAAAAAATAACTGGTGCCTGCCTGCGAGTCTTCGATCATCAGAGCAATGTGTCCCCACCAGAAATAAAGCTCGTTACCAGGTCCCATAACTGCTATTTTAAGCGTAAGGTTGTCTCCCTGTGCAAAAAGAGTAAAGCTGCATACCAAAAACAGGATAATCAGAACCGCTATTTTTTTACTCATGTAATAAGTGTGCAATATCATTTGTGTTTATTCAATCCCCATCATTTTCCGCGGCGAAGGTTCATTGCCAGGTTGACCTCTGCAACGCTTATATCAAGCCTGGATGCAATTTCATCCGGAGACAGTCCTTCGTTAACCAGCGTATCGATGGCAGCTCTAATCTGTTTTTTTGAAGGCGGTTTTGCAGGGGGTGCAGGAACTTCAGCCGGTTTTTCGGCAGCAGGCGGCGCGGGAGCAGGCACTACGGCAGCAGGCGCTGCAGGAGCAGCCGGCGGCAGCTCAAGTGATAACTGCGGCGAGTTTAACGGATGCTCTGCTTGCAAAGGCGCAGGTTCTTGCGGTGTTTTTAAAGCAGCGCGGATACCGCGGCCAAGACTTGTGTAAAGCGCTTCTCCAGTGCGGCTTTTTTCCAGCTCTTTATTGTAAACATTTATGCGTTTTTCTGTATCTTCCATTAAGGTTTTTAACTTGGTAATACTGTCTTCTACAAGCTGCAGGTTTCTGTCTGTAACAGAATTAATATCAACAATAAGCCTGTTAACTTCTTCACGGTGTTCTTCAAGCATAGAAGAGGAAGTTCGTTTTTTAATATACCACTTTAAATAGAAGAACATTAAAAAACAAACGGCTAAACATATAATAGATACAATATGAAAAATATTCATTGTTTTTCCATTTTATAAACTGATATCGATTTTATTTCCAAGACACGGATTGCGTAAAACAGAAGTCTTAGATTCTGAATCATTCAACTCATCGTTTTCACTTTCATCATTTTTACCGCGGTTATTTTGTTTCTGCCCGCTGCTGGAATTACGGTCTTTAACTTTATCTACGCCTTCGCCGGTATTCTGGGTTTCGTTTACCTGCTTAATCTGCTCCTCAGTCTTTCGCTGTATTTCTGAACCCTGTATCGATTGCTGAAGCGCCTGCCCTTCTTTCTGTGCTGCCTGAGTCTTTCCGACTTTATCGACCTGTGTAAATATAGTCTGAAGATCAATTGGAGCTATAGCCATCAAGTCCCTTCTTGGCAAGTTCATCGGGTTCTTCATACTTGGATACGCGGATTAGCCCGTTTTCCAGAATAAAAGTGACTGCGCGGTATTCTGTGCGCACATCTTCTTTTACATCGCGGATCCAAATCTTAACACCCGGCCAGACTTTGGTAGACGCGGATACTTTTCCGCGAACTTGAATTTGACTCATGAATTCCTGAACTTTTTGTATGCCTTCAACTGCATTCTTTAATTCGTCGGTAAGTATTTGCCGCCTTTCCATTAATTCCTGTAAGTAAGCTTCTTTTTCTTCCGGCAGAGTCTTACGCTGTTTTTTTGTATTTATTAATGTCTGAAGATCCAACCTTAGATTTTCCAGTTCTTCTTCGGAATTTGTTTTTATCTCCATAAGGCGTTCAAGTTCTACCTTACTATTCGGGTCAAAACCAACTTCGCAGATCGTCTCTGTACCGCTTGTTGAATTTCCCAAAACCTTTGCGTTGATTTCTTCTCCAGCGCGAAGGCGGCCGCCCATGATATTCGCGCGTTTACCCATACAAATAATGCTCTTTATTGCATCAACCTGTGAATTGATAATACCGTCGGTAACAACAACCATATTTCCGGCTTCGACATTGGCATTTTCGATAAAGCGCGACCAGATTGAACGTCCTGCGCGAAGTTTACCATCTCCCTTGCCGTTAATACCCTGATAAATAATTATATCGCCCTCTGCATCAAGCTCTGCTTTTGATACTGTTCCTTTTACTTCGATATTACCGGCTGCTTTAACCGAGAAGCCATCCTCGACGTTGCCTGTGATTATAACTGTTCCAAGGAAAATGATATTTCCGGTTTTTAGGTTTACATCACCTTCAACAGTTAAAACAGGTTCTACGTTTATTTTGCCGCCGGCTACAATTACCTGTCCGTTGATATCCGAAAGAATGGTGTCTCCGTCGTCTCCAACGTGAACATTTGTGCCAACAGGCAGCGGAATATCGCTTCCTGCTCTTGCAGGAAGAATTTTTCCTGTAACAGTTTTTCCGTCTATACCGTCTTCCGGCGGCATTCTTTTTGCAAGAGGCTGATTCTGCACTACATTCTGAATAATGTTAAGCTCTTTAAAATTAACCCTGCCGTTTGTTCCTTCTTTTAATTTTATTTTAGTCTGATCTGTTTCAAAATTATAATGAATATAAGCATCTCTTCCGTTTTGCGGCTTTAAACCTTCGGCTATTTCAATCTTTTCCCTGAAAATAGGCCTGTCTGCAAACTCAACAAGAAATTCTTCCTTAATACCGTGGTATACCCTATTCTGTGTCAGAAGACTTTTATATGCTTCAAGAGTTAAATCAGCTCCGCCTTCGCTTGGAGGAATAACAGTAACTGTTACTTTCATTTCTGCATCATCAACTTCTATTGATGCCATACTGTCATGAGAAGGGTTATGTTTAAAATCTGCAACTTTAACATACATACTTTCTGCATTTTCTATCAGCTTTTCTACTGTATCGTTGTCGAATTCCTCGATATTTTTATTATGAAGCGCCTGCAATGCATAAGCAGAAAATATTTTTCTGCCGTTGCCGACAGGAGGAGTAACCTTTAAGAAAACTCCGCTTGGCCAGCACTGAACAAAAGCATCTCCGTCTTTATCCGGAATAGCCTGTTCACTTTCGTTTTCTTCATCAAGAAGCAGCTCTTCTGCAAGTTTTTTCTTTTTGGCAAGAGTGCGTTCATAAGCCCGGATAACCCAGTCTTTTTTTCCCGCGCCTATAAAACCAGGCGAGCCTCTTTCCAGGATTTCATATTCAAGACGTCGGATTGAAGTATCCAGTAAAGCGGCAGCTTCATTTACAGCAGCTTCAAGAGTAGGACCGGAAGCATCTACAGACCGAATCGCTCTGTCCTGTTCCAGATGCCCTTTTACAATTTCCTGCAGCTGGACAAAGTCGATCATACTAACCTCTTATAGTGCAGCCGAATGGCTGCACTATCAAATCGAATATGAAATAAAGTTTCATACGATTCCTTTTCTGATGTTCGTTAGCTTAGACCTTAGATGAAGCACAGCTTTGGTGTGAAGCTGGGAAACTCTGGATTCCGTTACCTGCAACACACGTCCAATATCCTTTAAAGTAAGATCTTCGTAATAGTATAATACCAGTATCTTTTTTTCCTTTTCCGGAAGTTCGTTAATCGCTTCGACAATAACACGGCGGATTTCATCGTTTACTACCATTACATCCGGATTAAGACTGGAGGGAGACTCTATACTGTCACCGATTGATACCTTGTCATTATCGTCTCCGGAATACCATAAATCATTTAATGAAATTATCGATGTGCCGGAAATTTTTTGAATTGTTTTCATGTATTCGGCTTCATCCATATCCATGGCTTTGGCAATTTCCTGATCTGTGGCAGTTCTTCCCAATTGCGCTTCCAGTGAAGAAATAGTTGTTTCTATCTCGCGGGTTTTTTGCCTTACAGACCGGGGAACAAAGTCAATTAAACGCAGTTCATCAAAAATCGCGCCTCTTATGCGCGTAACGGCGTAAGTTTTAAATTTTACATTTTTATCAGGATCGTATTTATCAATTGCATCGATAAGGCCAAAAACTCCGTAACCTACAAGATCGTCAAACTCCACGTTATTGGGCATACCGACAGCTACTTTACCGGCAACATATTTTACCAGCGGGGCGTATTGTTTTATAAAGGCTTCCCGTATCGCAGGATCCCGATTTTTACGGTACTGCTGCCAGAGTTCCTCTTCTGTCTTTTCCGCTCCAGAAACATCTGCCCCGCAGGGTGTACCTGCAGTTCGAGGTTCTGGGCTCGTTGTCTGTACCGGCATTCCCAAACCTTTCCTTTATTTATCTTTACTTAATACTGTTCTAATACCTTCCGCTAAACCCTTGGCATCAAAATCACCTTTTAACGTTTCAGGCTTATTGCCAGTATAGCGGCTTCTGTCCGGCTCCAATTCTTCAACAGGGGGTGCATACGAAGATGCAGACACTGAAGGCGCAGTTGGCGCCGCAGCCGGAGCAGAGGCAGGACCGAATGTAGATGAAAATGCCATTGCCATCATATCTAAATCCGGTAAACCTCCCAATCCCGAATCGTCGCCGAAGCTTGGAGTAAATTGCTGCTGGAAAACCTCCTGTTTTTCAGCCATGGGTTTTTCAAAAGCATCACTTTCCGGACTTGTAAAACTTTCCCGGAAAGGAATATCCTGACTAACCCCTGTATCATTATACCCTGTTTCTTTCTTTCGGTCTATACCTTCGTCGCCAAGAACCGGGAAATCAAAACCAGAGTATTCATGCGGCTTCTCTGCTGCCATTTGATCATCTTCCGATGTACGAGGCCTGAAAATACCGGAAATAAGGTCTTCTATATTGCCCAGTTCCTGGGAATCACTTGAGCTTTTATATAATTCGGGCACTGCATACTCACCGGTACTGTCCAGTGTAAGACTTACCTGCATATTGGGCTGTTCTTTGACTCCTTGCGGTGCTTCATAGTCGGCAATTAAAAGTTCGGGGAAAAAGCTGTTTACCACAAATCTGAGGCCAAAACCAATCCCGAAAAAGACTGCCGAGAAAACGAGCGCTCTTACAAATATATGAAAAACGCTAACCCCGGAAACCAGCCCAAGAAAAACAGAAACAAATAATGCGGAGATTGCTGCGATTATACCCCATCTGAAATTTGTCACAATCTGCCTCTTTTACCGGCTAAACAACATTATTCTCATGCTGCGAAGACTTAAATAGTCTTTTTAACATAGCTCCAAAACCGGCTGACTCACCCGGTTTGTTCCTGTCCATACGATCAACAATATGCTGAACGCATATACTTGCTTTACACTTTGGATCTACAACCAAAAACGGCTTTTGCCTGATAACAGCATGAGGAACGGATACATCATCATAAATAAATCCAAGATAATCTACCTTTAGATTTAAAAACTGACCTGCAATATTTATCATTCTGTCGGCAACGCCTTTAGCCTGAGCCGCTCCTCTGGCACGGTTAACAACAAGCTTAAGTCCCACATTAAGGGAATCATACTCGGTAGCGATAATTTTGATTATACCGTATGCATCTGTAATCGCAGTTGGTTCAGGAGTAGTAATAATAACAGCATCATCGGCAGCGGCGATAAAATCCAGAACATTGCTGGAAACACCGGCGCTTGTATCGATAATTATTATGTCCGCATTTGAGAGAGAATCCAGTTCTGAGATAAAGTCTTTTCTGTCTTCCTCGCCCATATTTGCTATTTGCGAAAAACCTGAAGCTCCGGCTACAATGGAAATACCGTATTCTGTTTCAACAAGGATTTCCCTTATTGTTTTTTGTTTTTTTATTACATGATAAAGGTTGTATTTGGGAATCATATTAAGCATAACATTAACATTTGCAAGTCCAAGGTCGGCATCCATAACAATAACTTTTTTGCCAAGTCTGGCAAATGCCAAAGCCATGTTAACAGACAGGTTTGTTTTACCAACGCCGCCTTTGCCGGAAGTAACTGTAATAATCCGGGCTTTATCTGCCGATTTTACATTTCCTTTTGAAGACGACGAACCTTTTGCAGAACCGTCTTTTTTACGCTTTACTATTTCCCGCAATTTCTCAGCTTGATCTTCCATGTTACAACCTCACTTATCTCCATCTAAATTGTTCGGCTTCTCCGGAAGGAAACCTTTCTTCAATTTTTTCACGGTTTACCTTAAAACCGTCCAGATTTATTAAAAACCGCACAACAGACGCTCTTCTTATATCCACCGGCACCGTTTGCCCGTCTGTAATGTAAGAAATACATTTTCTTTTTTCTGCAAGCGCAGAAATAATATTTCCGTAATGGCTGGTTTCATCTGTTTTTGTAAGTATTATCGACTTGTAATTAAATGGTTCAAATTGACGCATTATTTCTTCCATGTCTCTGGTTTTTGTAGCAGCGCTCATAACCAGATGAAACTCAGTATGACGCGGACATCCATCAAGAATTTCTTTCATTTCACCTAACTTAATTGAATCCTTTGGACTTTTACCTATCGTATCAACAAAAAACAGATCTATATCATTACTGTAAAGCGCAATTTCTTTTTTTAAATCATGTTTGTTTACAACACAGGATACGGGTATCTGCATAATGTTTCCTATTTGTTCCAATTGTTCTTTGGCGCAAATACGAAAAGCGTCTATCGTTATCATTCTTACGTCTACCGCCGGAATCTCTTCTGTTCCAATGCCGTAAATTGCGGCAAGTTTAGAAATTGTAGTTGTTTTACCAACGCCGGTAGGACCAATAAGCACCATTATCCTGGGTTTACGCGGAACCTCGTCTTCTTTAAAAATACTAATACTTTCGCCTATCCATTCAAGAATTTTATCCTGAACCAAATCTGGATTACTAAGCTGCTCAAGCGACATTTCCTTACGCAGTTTATCCAATATACCATTTATATAGTTTTCAGAAAAATCATTCATTTTTAAAAGTTCTTCGGCGCGCAGAAAAGCAGGATGATCATCTTTGAATTTCCGGTTTGATACGCCTGTATTTTCAACTTTTTCTTTTAACTCCATAAGCGTGTCCAGTATCTGCTGTGATGTTTCCCTGCCGTTTGCAGATACCTCGTTAATATTTTTTCTTGCTGCAGCTATCAATTTCTTTTTTTCTTCTTCCAGTTTATAATTCTGTTCATGCGCGCTTAAAGAAATAGGAATACGCGGATTATAGCTGTGCATCGTCATGGAATTGGACGGTATTCTGTTTTGCGGAAAATAAAACTCAACCTGAACTCCAGGTTTTGAAAAGAGTCCCAAAAAGCCGCCTATTCTGATTTCCTTTTGACCAAGAATTTGAAACGGTCTGTTGTATCTTGCGGCAATTTTTAATTCGCAATCCATACGGCTTTCGCCCTGTTCAATGTACATTTCCATTTTACTGCTCCGTTGCCGGCATTGATGCCGAATCCTCTATTCTAATCATCCCTACTGCTTCAGGAATTATTCCCTGCACAATTTCGGGAACCGAAAGAACTGCTAAATCAGGCAATTCACGATCTGTTGAGTTCTTAACAAGGAAGCGCGCCTGTTCCGAACACAAGATAACAGGCATCCAGCCTTTTTCCTTAACTGCAGTAACTGCCTTGCTGACCGATCTAATCCACGCTTTTTGCGTAGGCGGATCAAGCGCACAAACCATTCCCGATGCAGTTTCGTATTTTGCATCGATTATTCTCTGTTCAAGCGCCGGGTCAATCGTTAAGACGCGCAGCCTTTTATCTTCGTCGGCATACTGATGGCATATCTGACTTGCAAGAGCCTGCCTTGCTTTCTCGGTAAGGAACCAGATATTCTTGGAAATTGGCGCATAATCGGCAATTGCTTCAAGTACCGAAACCAGATTGCGAATGGATACCTTTTCCCGCAAAAGACCGTGGAGAATTTTCTGCACTTCTGTTACGCGCAAACCTTTGCCTTCGCGGAGAGCTTCATCTACAACAGCCGGATAATCCTTGCGCAATGTGTCCAGTATAATCTGCGTATCCTGCAAGCCAAGAATATCTGCTGCAGATCTGCGGATTATTTCCGTTAAATGCGTTGCGATGATTGACGGCGGATCAACAACAGTATAACCTGCACGTTCTGCCTCATCTCTCTTTTCCTGTTCAACCCAAATAGCCGGAATTCCAAAAGCCGGATCTACCGTTGCTTCCCCTTGCAGCTCGGCTGTAACAGTTCCGGGATTAATGCACATATAATAACCAAGGCGGATTTTACCGCGTCCGGAATCTACACCTTTAATTTTAAAGCAATATTCAGAAGGACCAAGCATCGAGTTATCGATAATTCTTACCTTTGGAATTACAAGACCAAGATCTAAAGCAGACTGACTCCTTACACCCATAACTCTTTCCAGCAGTTCTGCGCCTTTTTCTTTTTCAACAAGCGGTACAAGTCCGTAACCAAGTTCAAGCGAAAGAGCATCCAGCGGAACAACAGGAGGAAAATCCGCGGCTTTTTCGTCTTTCTGCTCGCGGGTTTTTGTCATCATTTCTTTAAAGTTTTCTGCGCGTTTTTGATTCTGTCCTCTTCTGTATGCATGAAACGCTATTAAGATAGCCATTGGAAACAGAATGTACCAAGGGAAACCGGGCAGGAATGCAAGAACAACCAGAACGCCTGCGCAAATCCAGTAAATAAGCGAATCACGTTCAAGAATCTGTTCAGTAACCTGATCGGCAAGGACTCCGGTTGCAGCAGCACGGGTTACAACAATACCCATGGCAGTAGAGATAAGAAGAGCCGGTAATTGAGTTACAAGACCATCCCCTACTGCAAGCCTTATGTAAGTTGGTACAACATCCTGCTCGCCGTAAATAACAGAACCTACAATGAACCCGCCTATCATTTCGACAATAATAATAAAGACACCAACTTTGACATTACCGGAAATAAATTTACTGGCACCGTCCATTGAACCGTAAAAATCAGATTCTTTCTGTATTTGATCTTTCTTTCTTTGAGCTTCTTCTTCTGAAATTGAACCTGAACTATATTCTGCGTCAACAGCCATCATCTTTACCTGCATACTGTCCAATGCAAAACGTGCTGCAACTTCAGAAACACGCGTAGCGCCTTTTGTAATTACGATAATCTGCACAGCAATAATAATTATAAAAATGATAAAACCTACTACAAGACCTTCGTTTCCGCTTGAACCAACTACGAAATTGGAAAATGCATTTATCATTCCTACCTGAAATTCTCCGGTACCCTTAGTCAGAATTAACTTTGTAGAAGAAACATTCAATGCAAGGCTGAATACAGTAGATACAAGCAGTAATGTCGGAAAAAGGCTGAACTCTGTAGGTTTCCGTGTATAAAGAACAATAAGCAGCACCATTAAAGCAAATACAAGGTTTACAGCCATTAGCGCATCAAGTATTTGCGCCGGCATGGGAAGAATAATCATAAGTACAAACGTAATCACAGCCACAGCAAGGTAGCTGTCTTTTAAAAAATCAAGCGGGTTGCGTGTTGCTGTGTCAGACATTATGCACTCTTCCTTTCGCGCCGTTCTTCGTTAAGGCGCCAAACTTTACTTAAAATAACAGCTACAGTTTGAAAATAAGCTTCCGGAATAATATCTCCTACATCAGTTTCGCGGTAAAGCGCCTGGGCAAGAGGTTTATTTTCTACAAGCGGAACATCATGTTCCTTTGCAATTTCCCTGATCTTAAAGGCAATCTGCTCAACGCCAATGGCAACAACCATAGGACCAGGCATAGAAAATTGATCATACTGCAATGCCACCGATATATGAGTCGGGTTTGTAATTATGACATCTGCTTTTGGAACTTCAGTCACTAAATTCTGTCTTAACATTTCACGGAAACGGCTGCGAATCCTGCTCTGTATCTGCGGATCCGCTTCGTACATTTTCATTTCCTCTTTCATTTCGTAACGGGTCATTTTGTGCCGTTCACGGAAACGCCATCTTTGGAAAAAGTAATCTGCAATTGAAAGCACCAGAAGCAAAACAGAAACAACGATAATCATCTGAATAGCGATTGATGCAACAAGGGTAAGCCCGGTATATGTATCGCCTTTTTGCAGATTACGCAGTTTATCAAGGTTAGAGTTAATAAACATAAAGGCGACAAAGCCGATGATTACTATCTTTACAAGCGACTTTCCAAGATTAAAAAGCCCTTCCGATGAAAAAATACGTTTAAAATATTTTCCAAACTTTGGAATAGCTTTTGAAAAATTGGGAATAATCGGTTTTGTTGTAAATAACCAGCCGCCAAGCTGCACCATGTTGGAAAAAATAGCCGCAAATACTGCTACAGCCAAAATTGGCACTGCAAGCCGGATGAAATAATTAAAAAACACACCAACAATAAGTCCGTCTCTGGCTGGATCCAGTTCGACAGCGCGCGAAAAGAAAAACCTGAGCATTTCCATGCATGTTCGCAGCATTGAAGGCGCCAAAAAGAGCAATAAAAGCGCAGGTAAAAATAAACCAATCGCGCCGACAAGCTCCTGACTTTTAACAACCTGACCTTCTTCCCTAAGTCGTTTTAGTTTATGCTCGGTTGGCTGCTCGGTTTTACCAGGCGCATCTTCGTCATCGCTGTCGGCGAACCACTGCAGGTCAATTATTGGCAGAAGTTTTCTTTCAAGTTCATCGTTTAGATACTTAAACATCAGAAACCTCCTGCCGTAATTTGCCGCCCAATTTGCGTGTAGAGGGTTTCGATGTTTCTGAAGCCGGATTCAATAACGCGTGTAAACGCCTCGACCATAAATGGCAGCGTTGCAAGAATGAGGAGAAATGCCGTCATAATAGAAATTGGAAAACCTTCCGAAAGAATATTTATCTGCGGTGACGCCTTGGAAATTAAACCGGTAGTAAGCGATGTTAAAAACAGAGTACCCAGAATTGGAAGCGAAATTACAAAGGCGTCCATGAATAAACTGGAAAGCCCGGAAACAACCATACCTACAACGGGTTCCCTGCCGTCAATAAGCGCAAGGATATTAATTGACTGTACCGACCGCCAGAATCCTCTGAAAAGTGTAAAAAAGCCGCCAATTACAACAAAAATAAGCATAGACACAAGGTTAAAATATTGGCCCATAAGCGGGTTTTCTACCTGCGCTACAGGATCGAAAGTTTCTGAAGCGCCAAAGCCCATCTGCAAAGAGAAAAACTGTCCTGCTGTAGAAAAAGCGGCAAAAATAACTGTCATGTAAAAACCGATAATAATACCGATAATTCCTTCGCCTACAATAAGCAGGAGAAAACGCAGACTGAATACCTCGTTGCGAAGATCGCTCATTGTGCCGCCCGGCAGCGTAACAATACCGTTAGGTGAATTAGCCGCCATGTAGATTTCTGCTGTTGGAATTACAGCAAAAGCAACAAGACCTGCAAGGGAAATTTTTACAACCTGCGGAACAGCTTCGGATGAAAGAAGCGGAGCTACCTGTATCATGGCAAAAGCCCGTGCGGCGATCAACAGAAAAACCGGACCAAACATGAGAATATTCTGTAAAACCGCATTCTCTACCACTTTAACTCCTAATGCCTACGCGGCGCGTTATTGCGCCATCTCAGGTATACGATTAAACAACTGTATTGTGTACTCGCCAAGAGATGTAAAAATAAATCCGCCCAGCAAAGCAAGCATTCCCAAAATTACAAACATCTTTGGCACAAATGTAAGCGTCTGCTCCTGTATCGATGTAGCTGCCTGTAAAATTGCTACAACCAAACCAACTGCTAATGCAGATAACAAAAGAGGAGCTGCCATCATTAGTACCTGTTGTATACCGCCGCGTAAAATATTAACTACATCTCCGATACTCATCATCTTCTCCTAAAAAAATGAAGCCATTAACTGCCGCGTTAAAAGCGACCATCCGTCGACAAGGATGAATAAAGTTAATTTAAACGGCATGGAGATCATGACGGGAGGGAGCATGATCATACCCATGGACATAAGGGCGCTTGCCACAACCATATCGATAACAATAAACGGAATAAACAATAATATTCCTATCTTAAATGCCACCGTAAGTTCATTAAGAATAAACGCAGGTATTAAAACATATGTGGGAACATCGGCTAATGAATGCGGACGATCAAGTCCGCGCATTGCCATAAAAAGTTCGATGTTTTCCGGCCGGCCTCTCATCTGCCTGTACATAAAAACTCTTAAAGGAGCTTCGGCTTCCCTGTAAGCGTTCTCTACAGAAAGTTCTCCTGCAGAAAGCGGCTGTATTGAGTTAGTATAAATTGTGTTAAATGTTGGCCACATAATAAAAACTGTAAGAAAAAGCGAAATGCCCAGTATAACCTGGTTGGGAGGAACCTGCTGTAACGAAAGGGCGCGCTTGATAAAGTCAAGAACAATTGCGACGCGCAAAAAGCTCGTCATCAAAATAATTATACTTGGAGCAAGAGAAAGTATTGTTAAGAGGAGCAGCAATTGCAGCGAAAAAGCAACTTCCTGCCCGCTGGAAGGGTTACGGACTGTGAGATCGATAAATGGAATAACAGGCGGTCCCGGAGGGGTTAATATATTCATTGTTCCCTGAACTGACATATCGGGAAACGCTTCCTGCGCACTTACTGCGGCGGGAAGTATTATAAAAAAGATGAACAATGCAACCGTTACTCGAATATTATGCTGCATTCTACATCCCCTTGAGTCTTTCACGCCGTTTGCGGATTTCATCAGCTCCGGAACTGCGGGTTTGCGCCGGAGTACCCAGGCGCCGCAGTATCGATAAAAAGTCCGGTAATGGACCGGTCGTTTCCGCGCTTTTTCTGGAATCTTCCAGCAGCATTGCGTTTATAACATCTTTGTCATCGATTTCGCTGATAAGATTTACGCCGCCTTCGCCCGCGCCTATAAGCCATGCTTTTGAACCTACAGAGACAATATGCACATAACGGTTGGAACCGACATGAGCGCTTGTTAAAACTTTTAAAAAGGGATTGTTTGATACTGTCTGCCTGGAAGTTTTTTTAAGAATAAAAACAACGCCGTAAATTGCGGCTGCGGCAAGAGCAAGCACAAGAATCATTCTGATTACAACCCAGACCGATGAGCCTGTACCCTGCATTGCAGGAGAAGCGCTGTCACCAAAAGTCATTGCCATTTCGGCAATCCTGTGCGGGTCTTCCGCAATGACAGAGTCTTCCCCAATGGTATCTTGCGCTGAGATTGATGGTACTAAAACGAGGAGCCCCACTGCCAGCAGCAGGGCAAATTTAGGTATTTTCAGTTCTCCCCTCCCAAGTCCAACTGATCTGTGTAATTGTATACTATTAATGCAAATATAGCAAGTGGTTTGTTTGAAGTGTATGCCTAAAACGGTCAATCAGGCGGAGCATGCTGCTGTCCAGAAAAACTTTGAAGTGTATGCCTAAAACGGTCAATCAGGCGGAGCATGCTGCGGTTCGTCAAAACCCTGGCAAAGAGCCCGCCTCCGAGCCCTTCGCTTTAGTCTTTACTTCGTAAATCCCGCTCGGTCTCTCCGGCGGAGAGCGCCAGAAGGTTTTGCCGATCCGCCCATGCTCCCGCCTGTGTAACAAATTTTTGAGCATAAACTTCAAAAAATAACAGAATTTAGAGGTTTTTGCGGATTTTTACTTGACATCTTCTTTGTATTATGCTATATATTGATTATTCCCGCGAATGGTGCGCCATTCGCTCCCGCGCTTAGGGTGCGGGTTTTTTTTGCTCTGGCAGCCAGTTTTCTGGAGCTTCTACAATACCACCTGTAGTTTTTACCTTCTCTGGAAGGCGTGAATCTTCCAAATGAGACAGTTTCATTTTTAATTGAAAATCTGCAGAATTACGGATTTCACGTGCCATATGTCCAAATGGAACCATAACCCCTACCTTCTTTTCTGGGTATTCTGCTTTAACCATCTCTATAGCAGGTATCATATCTGAATCACCAGATACTATTACAGCCCTATCAAATTCATTCTTTATTGCACATTGATATAAAAATAATGCAACATTAACATCCGACCTTTTCTCTTCGTGAGTGGTATAAGTCCGATGACATAGGTAACATTTTCGAGTAATTTCCTTAAACTTTCCTAATATTGGCTTGACACCATTTGCGACAAGAGCAGCAACATATTTTCTATGTTTTGCCATTCTATCAATATTCCAGTGTGTATATGCTGTAAAATAGTAAACATCACCTAGTTCTTCATCATCTTTTAAAAACTTGCTGCAAAGAAGACGAAGGTCAAGCCAACGGCAATCGGCAGCATGATTTCTTAAACTGTGATAAAGATTAAAACCATCAATGAAGAAATTCACTTTTATCATACTATTCTCCAGAGGCAGCTTAGCATAAAAATGAAACAAGTAACAAGCATAATAATAAAAACTTCAAAACCCTAGGTTTAAAGGGTAATTTAGAGGTTTTTGCGGATTTTTCGCATGGAGTCTTTGAGAGATTTGTCGAAAGAAGCGCTTAAAGAAGCCGAAAAGTCATCAAGGCACTTATTTATGGTTTTTATTGTGGATGCTGATACCGCTTCCTGGGGTTTAAACAGTTCGTAAACATCGATTCCCAAAGCATTTGCCATTTTTACGAGTGAAAATGGAGATACCCAACCTCTTTCCGTCTCTATCTCAGACAAGTAATTTGTAGAAATCTCCATTTTTTCTG
>Ga0123356_10003501_pt1 | contig 16428 bp, 14 predicted proteins | sample TergutEmb28metaG_2_FD_92546 | JGI IMG/M metagenome (GOLD analysis project Ga0123356, IMG submission 92546) | Embiratermes neotenicus P3 segment gut microbial communities from Petit-Saut dam, French Guiana - Emb289 P3 | ecosystem: Host-associated > Arthropoda: Insects > Digestive system > Gut ...
AAGGTCATCTTGAGCTCACCCGGGCGCACGGCCGCTCCCCGACCGGCTCCTCGCATTGTCACGCACCGAGGTGCGACGGCGTGGTGCTGTCGCGGGTCAACCATAGCGGGATGCGGAAGTGGCCGCGCCCCGTGCTGCTGCTGATGGAAGAGGCCGGCCTGCGCGAGCCGTTCCGGCCGGTGCAATGACGAAGGGGAGCGTTGACGGGGGCAAACGGGCGGCGGCGCCATGAGCTTCGACTACATCGTCATCGGCGCCGGATCGGCGGGCTGCGTCGTGGCGAGCCGCCTCAGCGAGGACCGGTCGACGCGCGTCTTGCTGCTGGAGGCCGGCGGCAAGCCCGACAGCCTCTGGGTCGACATGCCGTCGGGCGTCGGCAAGCTGATCGCGCCCGACAACAAGTTCAACTGGAGCTACCAGAGCGAGCCGGAACCCTATCTCGGCAATCGCACCATCTACGTGCCGCGCGGCCGCGGGCTCGGCGGTTCGAGCCTGATCAACGGCATGGCCTATGTCCGGGGCCATCCCGGCGATTACGACGGCTGGCGCCAGATGGGCAATCGCGGCTGGGGCTGGGACGATGTGCTGCCGTACTTCAAGAAGTCGCAGCATCGGATTAGAGACGGCGGCGTCGCCGATGCCGCTTATCACGCGACCGGCGGCGCGCTGCACGTGACCGATCCGCTCCTGCGTCACCGGGCGTCGCGCGATTTCATCGAGGCCGGCGTGCGGCTCGGCCTGCCGCGCAATCCCGACTACAACGGCGCGGAGCAGGAGGGCATCGGCTTCCTGCAATTCACTATTCGCGGCGGCAGGCGTCACAGCACCGCGGCGGCGTTCCTCAAGGAGGCGGCGCGGCGGCCCAATCTGACGATCGCCACGGAGGCGCTGGTTCACCGCATCACCTTCGACGGCAGGCGCGCCACGGGGGTCGCGGTGAGCCGGGGCGGCGAGCTGCGGACGGAGATTGCGTCGCGCGAGGTGATCCTTTGCGCCGGCGCCATTGATTCGCCGAAGCTGTTGATGCTGTCCGGCGTCGGGCCGGGGGCGGTGCTGCAGGAGCAGGGCGTCGCCGTGGTGCACGATCTGCCCGGCGTCGGCCGCAATCTGCAGGACCATCTCTATATCCACTACACGGCGGATTCGACGCCCGACAGCTCGATCAACGGCGAGCTGCACGGCTGGCGTCTCTTGTCTCACGGCGCACATTATTTGCTGACGCACGGCGGGGTTCTCACCCTCGGCTCGTCGCAAGCCTGCGCCTGGGTAAGGATCATGCCCGGCGCCGACCGTCCCGACATGCAGATCTTCTTCCGCCCGGTGAGCTGGGAGTTCAGCCCGTCGGGCACCCTGGTCATCGGCAGCACGCCGTCCGTCTCCGGTTCGTGCAGCCCGATCCGTCCGCAGTCGCGCGGCTGGATCGGGCTGCGCTCGCCCGATCCGCGCATGCCCGCGAAGATCGTGCCCAACTATCTCGAAGCGGTGCCGGACCGGATCGCGGCCGTCCGGGGCTTCGCCCTGATGCGCCGGATCTTCGCGACCGAACCGATGCGGTCGCGCATCGTGCGCGAGCGCGTGCCCGGCGCCGGTTGCGTCACCGAGGAGGACATCCTCGACCATGTGCGAAGGACCGCGCAATCGCAGCATCACTGGGCCGGCAGCTGCAAGATGGGCAACGATCCCATGGCGGTGGTGGACGACCGGCTGCGCGTTCGCGGTGTGACGGCGTTGCGCGTCGTCGACGCGGCGATCATGCCGACCGTCTCCGCCGGCAACACCAACGCCCCCACCATCATGATTGCCGAAAAAGGCGCCGACCTGATCAAAGCCGGCACCGGCGCCTGACGTTGCCGGCACCGGCGGCGGTCGCTTGCGCCAAGAGCGCCGCTTTGCCAGGCCGGGGCGGGTCGCGAGACTTTGATTGGCAGGTGTGCGAAACTTTTCCTATGTCGTCAGCGTAATTGGTGCTGAGGGAGCAGGTCATGAAGGTCATATCGAAACGCGGCTGGGAGATTCCCGAAAGCCAGGCGACGCCGGAAAGCGTCTTTGCCAATCGGCGCGGGGTCCTCAAGGCAATGGGATTTGGTGCCGTGGCGCTGGCCGTCGATGCGCCTCTCGCCGCCGCGTTTGCGGCCGACGCGCCCGCGCCCGATCCCTCGGCCAAGCTCTACCCGGTGAAGCGGAACGACAAGATCAAGCTCGACCGGCCGATCACCGACGCCAAATACTCCACCGACTACAACAATTTCTATGAGTTCAGCACCGACAAAGAACTGGTGGACGCGGCCCAGGCGCTGCCGGTCCGGCCCTGGACCGTCGCGGTCGACGGCATGGTGGAAAAACCGTTCCAGACCGGCATCGACGATCTTCTGGCAAAGATGGCGCCCCATCTCGAGGAGCGGCTCTACCGCCACCGCTGCGTCGAGGCCTGGTCGATGGCGGTGCCGTGGAGCGGTTTTGCCCTGAAGGAGCTTGTTGCTCTGGCGAAGCCGCTGTCGGGAGCGACATATCTGAAGATGACGACCTTCATGAACCCCGACGTCGCGCCGGGGCAGGCGGAGCCGCTCTATCCCTGGCCCTATGTCGAAGGTCTGACCATGGCGGAGGCGACCAGCGAGCTTCCGTTTCTCGTCACCGGCATGTACGGCAAACCGGTGCCGAAACAAAACGGTGCGCCGCTGCGGCTCGCGGTGCCGTGGAAATATGGCTTCAAGTCGGTCAAGTCGATCGTCAGGTTCACCTTCACGGACAAACGGCCCCGCACCTTCTGGCAGGATCTGCAAGAGAGCGAGTACGGGTTCTGGGCCAACGTCAACCCCGCGGTGCCGCATCCGCGCTGGAGCCAGGCGACGGAGCGGGTCATCGGCACCGATGCGCGGGTGCCGACGCTGATGTGGAACGGCTACGGCGACTATGTCGCCCATCTTTACGGCAATCTCAAGAACGAGCGGCTGTTCGCGTAGAATTCCGGCGTTGTTTCAAGATTTGGCTGATGGTGCCGCGGGCATCGCGCGATAACGCCGGCAAAGGCTGTTGGGACAACTCGCCTTTCCGCCGTGCCGGCGATCCCGGCGGCCGGGCGATCAAGGGTGCCGGCGTCGTCGGCGCCGCGAGCGGCGCGGTTGTCGGTGGCTTCTTCGGCGCTCAGGCCTGAAGGCGTGGCGCCGACACCGTCGCCAGGTCGATCCGCCAAAGCCCCTTTGGGAATAGGCGCGGCGCTTTTCCTGTGTTAGCAGGGGATCCCTATCGTTGTGCCTGGAGGAACGCGTGCGGTTTGTTCGCCCGGCCCTGGGAGCGGCTCTGTTGATTGTGACGTGGTGGGGGACCGCGGTCGGCGCTCCGCCGCGAACCGGGGCGCCGGCGGCGGGCGATTCGTTCTATCGGGCAAGCGACGGCAGCATTCTCGGACCGGGCTTCGGCTACGGTCCGTGGTGGGGGCCTTACGACGCCTACGCGCCGCCGGCCTATGCCTATCCGCCGCCGGTTTACGCGGTGCCGCCCCCACCGCCGCGCAGCGGCGCTGCCGCATCGCAGCTTGGCGAGTGCCGCGAGTTTCAATCAACCGTGATCGTCGACGGGCAACCGCTTCCGGCGCGGGGCCTCGCGTGCCCGCAGCCGGATGGCAGCTGGCGCATTGTGCGCTAGGGCATCAGTTCCGCTGTTCAGCCACCTTGCGGAGCAGGAATTCGCGGAACACGGCGATGCGCTTTGAAGAGCGCAGCTCTTCCGGGTAAACGAAATAGGATTCGCCCTCGGGTCCCCGCTCCTCCGGCAGGATGCGGATCAGACCGTCGGCGTCGGCGGCCATGAAATCGGGCACTGCACCGATGCCGACCCCGCTCTGCACCGCGCGCAAAATGGCGTGGGCATTGTTGATGGAAAGGATCGGCCGGCGCTCCTGGCCCGGCTTCAGACCCGCTTCAATCAGCCAGTTGATGTTGCGAACCGGGGGCCGCCCGTCTTCGCCATAGACGATGACGCGATGGCGGTTGAGATCCTCGACTTTCTTGGGATTGCCGTGCCGCTTCAGGTAGTCGGGAGATGCATAGATGTGGTAGCGCACCGACATCAGGTGACGCTGCACCAGATCCGGTTGCCGCGGCGGCGACATGCGGATCGCGACGTCCGCCTCGCGCATCGACAGGTCGAGCTCGCTGTCGTCGACCAGCACGGTGAGCTGGATTTCGGGATAGAGATCGAGAAACTCGCGAATGCGCGGCGTCAGCCAGGCCGAGCCGAACGACACCGTTGTGGTAACCTTGAGCGGACCGCGCGGCCGGTCCTTGCTCTCGGTCAGCATCGATTCGGTCATCGCCAGCTTGCCGAACACTTCGCGTGCCGTGTGATAGAGCAGGTCGCCCTGCTCGGTCAGGATGAGGCCCCTTGCATGGCGATGAAACAGCGGCACCGAGAGGCTCTCTTCGAGGGCGCTGATCTGGCGGCTGACGGCCGATTGGCTGAGATTGAGCGCCTCCCCGGCATGGGTGAAGCTGCCCGCTTCGGCGACCGCGTGAAAGACCCGCAGCTTATCCCAATCCATCGCCACGGCGGTTATTCCGCCGCCTTGAGGGTGGCGGCCGCAGCGTCCGCGCCGAGGAAGCGTTCGGCTTCCAGTGCCGCCATGCAGCCCATGCCGGCGGCGGTCACCGCCTGACGGAAAATCTTGTCTTTGACATCGCCGGCGGCGAAGACGCCGGGAATCGCGGTCGCCGTCGAATCGGGCGCGGTCACGATATAGCCGTCGCGATCGAGCTCGAGCTGGCCTGCGACCAGCGCAGTCGACGGGTCGTGCCCGATCGCGACAAAGAGGCCGTCGCAGGCAAGATCGCTCGCGGCGTCCGACACGACGTTGCGGATGCGGATGCCGGTGACTTTCGGCGGCGTCGTCGGCTCGCCCAGGACTTCTTCGACGACGCTGTTCCACACGGGGCGGATTTTCGGATTGGCGAAGAGCCGTGCCTGCATGGTCTTGTCGGCACGCAGCTGATCGCGGCGATGGATCAGGGTCACGCGGCGCGCATGATGCGTAAGGTAGAGCGCTTCTTCGGCGGCGGTGTTGCCGCCGCCGACCACCACGACCTCCTTGTCGCGAAAGAAGAAGCCGTCGCAGGTGGCGCAGGCCGAGACGCCGAAGCCGCGGTAAACCGCTTCGCCCGGCACGCCGAGCCAGCGCGCCTCCGCGCCCGTGCAGATCGCAAGCGTTTCTCCTTCGTAGAAATCGCCGCTGTCGCCCCGGGCGACGAAGGGACGACGCTTCAGATCGAGCGCCACGATCGTGTCATTGATCAAGCGAGCGCCGACATGGAGCGACTGTTCGCGCATCGCTTCCATCAGATCCGGGCCCATGACGGCCCGGCCGAAACCGGGATAGTTCTCGACCTCGGTCGTGATGGTGAGCTGGCCGCCCTGCGTCAACCCGGTGACCACGAGCGGCGCCAGATTGGCCCGCGCGCCGTAGATTGCGGCGGTGTAGCCGGCGGGACCGGAGCCGATGATCAGAAGACGCGTGCGATGGGTGTTGGATTGGGTCGACATGGTGCGCCATCAAAAGCCGAACATATGGTCGAGGCTGAATTCCCCGGCCGGGCCCAGCAACCCATGATAGCCGAAAAGCCGGCAGGTCACGTCACGAATCAGGACAAACCCGCCGTTTCCGGCCCGGGCGCGGGCGGGCGCGTCGAACAGATCGCGGTAGCGCCAGAACAGCGAGCCGGAGCAGGGAATGGTGACGCGCTTGCGCGCAACTTCGCGGCCGACTCGGTCGTGCAGCACCAGGTCGGTCGTGCTTTGCGGCAGCCATGGCGTCGAAGCCGGATAGATCAGATGGCAGATCGTGTCATAGGGCGCATCGCCGAGGCGCAGATAGAGCCGGGTGGAGAGGCCGGGCGCGCGACCGGAATAGGATTGCGGCTCGTCGCGGTAGGTGAGCGCGGTGTTGAACATGTGCGCGCCAAAGCTGGTGTCGGCCTGGTGGCCGCTGGCGCGGTGCTCGTACCGAAACAAGGCGTGCAGCCAGCCGTCGCCGCTGCCGCCCGCGCCGAAATCGTAGATCAATTCGAGATGGCCCTCGCCTCCCGGCAGGCCGGCACCGGGAAGCACCTCGTCCAGGTCGATCGCGAACGACCGGTCGCGGCGCAACCGGCCGAGCGGCACGCGGGTCACTTCCGCGCCCGAGGCGTCGTAGGCCAGAAGCGCCAGCGGCAATTCACGTTGCGAGCGTGCCATCGGGGTCGGCTGGATGACGGTGCGCCAGGAGTCGCATGGCAGGATCGGTGCCGGCAGCAGATAGCCCTTGCCCATGAGATTGCCAAGCTCGGCGAGCCTGGGATCGGGCTCCAGATCGGTGCGCTCGACATTGACGTGCGCGATGCGACGGCGCGACCGCCGTTCAATCTCGTAACGCGGGCGCACGAAATACTTGCCGGCGCTGACCTCGAATTGCTCCGGCCAGCTTGCCTCCGGCCACATTGTGCCGAGGTCCATCGCCATGGTGGCGAAGGGCGGCACTTCCTCGCCGAGCCAACGCTTCTCGTCATGGCCCATCCGGTTGATCCCGACGGTCCCGGCCGGGATCGGGCAGGGCAGGCTGTTCTGAATCCACAAGGTGAGGCGCTCGTCGACGTCCGGCGCCGGCAGTCCCGCGTAAAACTCGGCGGGCCAGGAATTGGCATCGTGCGTCGCGGAGAGGCTCGCACTCCCGTCGCCGGTATCGAGCGCATATTTGACGACGTCGTGGCCGGCAATGCCGACCGCGTGCAGGAACAGCTGACCGGTAAACTCCGGCAGACCGAAGCGGGCGCGGATGGCGCGACTGTCGAGGGTGATGGCACCGTCGGGCGCCACCGCTTCGCGCCATTGCGCCAGGGTCCCGCCGTCGCGATCGAACAGCGCGAGCCACAGCGCCACGCCGCGGCCGCCATAGCCGGTCCAGTAATTGCTGGTGGACAGCCTGGTGTGGAACCCGGCCTCGTCGCGGAACAAGGCAAAGTTGGTGGCGAAATTGATGGTGTCGAGATAACGCGCCGGATTGGACAACAGCTCGTCCGGCAAGCGGATGAGGTCGAGACTCAAAATCTCCGCCTGCGGCGGCAGCAGCGGCTCCAGCTTCTCGACGATGCGGGCGCTGTCGAAGGCCGCGATCAACACGGTTTTCGCCGTGGTGGCCCGCAGCTCGGTGACCGGCAATGCGGCACCGCCAAGACCCGCGCGGCCGACCATCGTCACATCCTGCACATAGGCACCGACGAGGTCGAGGCCGGCAAAATCGTAGATCTCCCCGAGCGCGTCCGTCACGCCGTCGGGGTCGAACAACGCGACCGCGCGACCGCGCAGGCGCAGGAGCAGCGCCGACATCGCCTTCGCCGCCAGCGGATGCGTCACCGCCTTGAAGAAAGCGTTGCCGCCGCGAACATTGCTGAACGTCTCGATCCGGAGAGCCATCACCACATCAATTAGCAATCGGGGGAGCCGGTTGCTAGGCCGGCGCCTCCTCCGGAGCCTCGACGGCGATCGGAACGCCCGGCAATTGCTTGGCCGCCCGGATCGCCAGGGCCGAGCGGACATGGGCGACATTCGGCGCTGCCGTCAGTCGCGTCGTCAGGAAACGCTGATAGGAATCCCAGTCGGCAGCGACGATCCGCAAGAGGAAATCGGTCTCGCCCGCCAGCATGAAGGTTTCACGGACCTCGTCCCAGCCGACGGTCAGCTGCTCGAAGGCGCGCAGATCCGGCTCTGCCTGGCTCTGCAATCCCACCAGCGCGAACACGGTCACGCCGAAGCCCAGCTCTTCGGCGTCGACATCGGCGTGATAGCCCCGGATCACCCTGGCGGCTTCCAGCGCGCGCACCCGCCGCAGGCAGGGCGGCGCCGAGATGCCGGCACGCTTGGCCAATTCGACATTGGTCGTGCGGCCATCCGCCTGCAGGTCGTGCAGAATCTGACGGTCGATGCGGTCGAGCTTTACGCGGCGCATAGTCCTGGTCTCGTGACGGTGTTCGGCTTCCCCCGATTGAATTAGCGCAATTATATTGCAAAGCATAGACCAGGCGACACATCTTGCACACATCTCGCGCGCCGGAGTGCGGCGCATTCACAACCGAGAACGACCGACCATGGCAACGCCGCCGATTGTTTGGGCGCTTCACGACGGCAAGCCGGGTATGGCGAGCCAGGCGCTGGGCCTGGCCGAAGCGCTGAATCTGCCGGTGGTGGAGAAGCGGCTCGCGGTGCGAGCACCGTGGCGACATCTTCCGCCACAGCTGTGGCTGCGCCCTTTTGCCGCGCTGGGCGGGGAAGGCGACCGGCTCGAGCCGCCCTGGCCCGATATCATCATCGGTTGCGGCCGCAACTCGGTGGCGCTCGCGCGCGCGGTAAAGCGGGCAAGCGGCGGCGCTGCGTTCTGGGCCCAGGTCCAGGATCCGCATTTCGCCAGGGATATGATCGACCTGATGGTGGCGCCGGCGCATGATCGCGCCGCCGGCGCCAATGTCGTTGAGACATGCGGCGCCGTGCATCGGGTCACGCCCGAAAAGCTGGCGGTTGCCGGTGCCCGGTTCGCCCCGCTCCTCGCTGACTTGCCGCGGCCTTTGATCGCGGTTCTGCTTGGCGGCAGCAACCGCGCCTACCGGGTCACGCGGGAGCGCGCGGAAGGGTTTGCAACGCAGCTCAAGGCGGCCGCCGATGAAGGGTACGGGCTCGCCATCACCCCATCGCGGCGCACCGACCCCGAAATCGTCGCGCTGTTGCGCGCGCGGCTCGCGGGCGCAACCATGTATCTCTGGGACGGCAGCGGCGAGAATCCCTATCTCGGACTGCTGGCCTGCGCCGATGCCGTGGCCGTGACCGCGGATTCCGTCTCCATGGTGAGCGAAGCCGCGGCGACGGGGAAGCCCGTCCATGTCATCGATCTCGCCGGCGGCTCCGCAAAGTTCGATCGCTTCCACCAGGCAATGCGCGCCGCCGGCATCACCCGGCCGTTCGGCGGCAAGATCGAGCAGTGGCACTACGATCCGCCCGACGACACGGCGCGCGCCGCCGCCGAGGTGAGACGCCGCTTCGCGCTCAAGGCAGCAAAGGCAAAATGAGTGGCGGCTATCGCGGCGTGGTCGTCTATGGCGCGTCGTTCCTCATCGCCGCAATATTGTTCAGCGCCTTTCCCCGGCTCGACATTGCGGTCGCGGGCTGGTTCTATCGGGGCGGCTTCGCGCTCGCCGACGCGCGGGTGTTCCGCTTCGTCTTCCACCTGGTCTATTGGGTCACCGACGCGCTGGCGATCCTGCTGCCCGCGGCCCTCTTCATCACGCTGTGGCGCAAGCGCCCGCTGTGGGGCGTCGACCGGATCGGCGCGATCTTCTTGATCGTTTCGCTCGTCGTCGGGCCGGGCCTCATTGTCAACAGCGCCCTCAAGGACCATTGGGGCCGCGCGCGGCCGGGCCAGACCGTCGAGTTCGGCGGATCGAAGCAATTCACCCCGGCGCTGGAGCCGAGCGATCAATGCGATCGCAATTGCTCGTTTCCCGCCGGGCACCCCGCGATCGGGTTTTATTTCGTCTCCTTTGCCTTGCTGATCCGGGCGGCACGGGCCCGGCGCCGCGTTTTCGGCGCCGCCGTTGCCGCCGGCGCCCTCATCGGATTGATGCGGATGGCGCAGGGTGCCCATTTCCTGTCGGATGTGGTCTTTTCGGGATTGATCGTGATCGGCAGCAGCTGGCTCCTCCACCGGTTGATCGCAACGCGCGGCGGCGCTGCGGCGGCGCTTCGGGAAACGCCGCCGCTGGTCGTCTTCAGCCTCGTCTGCCTTCTCGCCGGCGCCATCGCCTATTTCTTTCTCGACCGGCCGGTTGCCGTTCTCGCCCACGGTCTCGGTCCGCGGATTGAGGCGGTCTTCGGCTTTATCACGCAGTTTGGCTTATCGAAGGGCTACCTCGTCGTCAGCGCCGCGGCTTTCGCCTTGTGCTATCTGGCCGGCGGGCGCTGGCGCGTCCACGCCTGGCGTGCCGCCTTTGTCTTCGTCAATGTCGCCGTGTCGGGGCTCGCCGCCGACATCATCAAGGTGGTGGTGGCGCGGGCGCGGCCGAAACTGTTCCTGAGTCACGGCGAATTCGGGTTCGAATGGTTTCGCTGGGGATCCGACCACTGGTCGTTTCCGTCGGGACATGTCGCGACGGCAACCGCGCTGGCCTTGTCATTGACCACGATCTGGCCGCGCTTCTGGCCGGCCTGGTGGGCGGCGGCGCTGCTGGTATGGTCGAGCCGGGTCATCATCGGCGCCCATTACCCGAGCGACCTGATCGGCGGGTTTTATCTCGCTCTCTTGACCTGGTGGGTGGTGCGCGCGCGGTTCGCGCGAGAGCGGCTGGCGCTCAGGGAAAGCCCTTGAAGCCCCTCAAGAAATAGACCGCGTAGTGACGTTGCTCCGCGGGCGATGCGACGGCACCCCGCCGGCCGGTGAAGACGGTGATGGCCTGCGGCGGCCCCACCTCCTTGAAGCGCGCCAATATGGGGCCGATATTTTCCCGGTTTTGGCTGACCAGCAGGAAATCGCCGCCGACATCGAATGCCGGCCGCTGGCTCAGCTCGAACTGATCGTGAACGCCGTTCGGATCCCATTCGAGCGCATCGAAGGGATGCGGCTCGACGTAGAACATCAGCGCCGCAAGCAGCTCGCGGTTGTCGGCCATCAAGGTCGCTCCCGGATGCTGCGCCAGTTCGGCCGAAACGGCCCGGCCGAGCGTGCGCCAGCCCTGGAGCCGGTTGAGAGGATCGTACCGCGCCGGGAGATTGACGCCGGCGACCGCAGCGATGTTGCGCAAGCCCACGGCAACCAGCAATGCCGCGACGAGATGCAGTGCCAGCGACACGATTATGATGATCCGCCGGCCGCTCGCCAGCAACCAGGCGACGACGAGAATGGTCGCCGCGACGTAGGACGGGCCCGCCCAGTTCGGCTGCGCCCGCGACAAGAGGCTCAAGGCCAGCATGAGGACGAGCGGCGGCAAGGTGAAACAAGTGAGCAATTGAGCGCGCCGGTCGGAGAGGGTCCGGCCGGCAAGCACCATCAGGGCGATGAGAGCGCCAAACAAAAGCGGTCCGAACACGCCGAACTGCGCCCCGAAAAATTCGAGCAGGCTCCGCGGATGGATCAACGGCCCGCCCAGCGCGGCATTCGACTCGGTGTGCCGGTAGCTGACGAAGTTGTTGGCGAAATTCCAAAGAAAATTGGGCGCGTAGATGAGGAGACCAAGCGCGGTGGCGCCCAGCAGCATGGGCAAATGCCGGCGCTCGTCCCGCCACAGTCCGACGAAAAGGAACGCGCACAGGAGCCAATAGGCCATCGCGTACTTGGAGAGGAGGCCGAGGCCGATGGCGATGCCGACGACGACCCACCAGCGCCGGTCGGCGCCGGCGCGGGCGCGCAGGAACGCATAGAGGGCGACGGCCCAGCACAACAACAGAGGCGCGTCGGTCGACATGATCGTGGCCGACACGGTGACGCCGGGCAGCGCCGCATAGGTCAGCGCCGACCAAAAGGCGGTGCGATAATCGTACAACAGCCTGGCGCAGCTGTAGATCGTCATCGCCGTGGCGAAATGGAGGAGCGGCGACAGCATCCGCACCCCCGGTCCGGTATTGCCGAAGATCCGGGTCGAGACGGCGATCAGCCAGGCGACCATGGGGGGCTTCGAGAAATAGCCCCAATCGAGATGCTGCGCCCAGACCCAGTACTGGGCCTCGTCGGGGTAGAGATCGGTGCGGTCGAGCGCCAGCCACAGGAGGCGCGCTACCGTGATGAGGAACACCGACCACAACGCCCAGCGGAACGTCCGCTCTTCGTCGGTTTCGGGTCTGGTTGGTCGCGGGGTGGGGCGGGCCATGCGTGCGGCGAGCCTAAAGCAATGGCGGCGGAAAAAAAGGGCGCCCGAAGGGCGCCCCCGAGTCGCGGCGTTCTTGTGCGCCGCTCAATACGATTTCTATTTGGCGACCGCGAGCGCCTCGAGCTGGAGAAGCACGCCGCCGCGCAGATTCTGCACCAGCGAATGTCGCGCCGGACGGTGATGTTCGTCCGGATAGATCTCCAGCCAGTATTTGTTGATGGCGCCGCGATGGGCGTCGTCAACGAGAAAGACGGTGAGCTTGACGACATCGCCCCAATCCATGCCGCCCTGCTTCAGAATATTGCCCAGGTTCTGGAAGGCGAATTTCGCCTGGGCGTCGGCGCCCTCGGCGACCTTGCCGGTCGAAGGATCGATGCCGCCGACACCGCCGGTGGCGAGGACATTGCCGACCCGCGCTCCCAAGGGGATTGGCGCGTTGTGGCTGACGCCCGGCAGGTGAATACTTTGCTGACGCATATCGTGCCTCCGTTCTGCTATTCCCGCCACCGGACAAAGCCCAATCCGGTTCCGGTCAGGGCGGGCGTGCGATAGCCCGGAATGTAGTCGGACCAGGTGATTTTCAGGCCGGTCCCGGCGACGGCGCCGGCAACCACGAGCCAGTTGCGGATCTCGGACGTGCCGGCCTGCAGGCGCTTCGGCGTCAACCGGGCAAGCCAGTCGAGATCGCCGCGCTTCAAGGCATCGATGACACCCTGGTCGAGCTGTTCGTCGACCACGAAATGCGAAAGGCCGCCCGAGCCGAGGAAGCCGACGCGGATGTCCTCGGGAAAGCTTCGGATCAGCGTGCCGATCTCCTTGCCGAGCGCGATGCAGCGTTCGGGCGTGGGCGGATTCGGCGGGTAGTAGGTGTTGACGAAGATCGGCACGATCGGCAGCCGGCAGCCCCGCAAGTAGCGGCGATGGATGAAGGAGTAGGCATGGCCTTCGGACTGGCCCGGCGCCATGCCGCTGATCGCGGTGATGTCGAAGCCGCGCTCGGTCAAGCCCGCGATCAGATGCTTCGCCAGCGGGGCATGGACCGGGTAGTCGACATCCCGGTCATCCTCTTTGCGACGCTGCTGGGCGCGGTGATACCAGTCCTCCTTGGGCAGGTCGGTGCGTGCCTTGGTGTTACGGATGGTCTCGCCGTAATAGATGGCGATGGCCGGATTGTGATACGACGGGAACAGCTCGTGCTGGTCGTCGCCGACGATGATCAGCGCGTCGAGCCCGGCGCCCTGCAGCTCGTCGCGCATGTGGTCCATCGCCGCCTGGGTCTTGTGCCAGCGCTGCGCGATTGCTTCAGGCCGGACGAGCGGCTCGGCGCGGTCGGCGAACTTGGCGACGAGATCGTCGTAAGAGATGAGGTCGCCGTTGAAATCGTGATGCGTCATACGCCGGTCGGAGGGCGGGAACCTGCCGATCCAGTCCTGCTCTTCGCACACCAACATCACGCTGTGGGACGAGCCGAAGGCCGCCGCGAATTTCGCCATGCCGGGTTCTCCTCGCTGGTTCCTCAATCGCCCCAGACGTCGCGTGCCGTGTCGACGATGAGCTTGAGCTTCGCGATCTCTTCCTCCACCGTGATCTTATTGCCTTCGAGCGTCGAGGAAAACCCGCATTGCGGACTGAGTGCGAGCTGTTCGAGCGGCAGGAACTTCGCCGCCTCGTCGATGCGGCGCTTCAACTCGTCCTTGGTCTCGAGCTTGCCCTTCTTCGTGGTCACGAGGCCGAGCACGACGATCTTGCCCTTCGGCACGAAGCGCAACGGCTCGAAGCCGCCGGCACGATCCGAATCGTATTCGAGGAAATAGCCGGTGATTCCGATTTCGTTGAACAGCGTTTCCGCCACCGGCTCGTAGCCGCCCTCGGCCACCCAGGCGCTGTTGGCGTTGCCGCGGCAGAGATGCATGCAGACCGTCATGTTCGCCGGCTTGCCGGCGATCGAATTGTTGATCAGCCGCGCGTAGGTGTGCGGCAGCTGATCGGGATCCTCGCCGATGGCGCGCACCTGCTCGCGCAAGCGCGGATCGCACAAATAGGCGAAATTGGTCTCGTCGATCTGCAGGGAGGTGCAGCCGTTGCGGCCGAGATCGGCGATCTCCTCGGCGTAGACGCGGGCGAGGTCGGCATAGAACTCTTCGATGTCGGGATAGGCCGTTTCATCGACCGATTTGCGGCCGCCGCGGAAGTGCATCAGCGACGGTGACGGGATGGTGATCTTCGGCACCGCGTTCGTGACCGAGCGAAGAAACCTGAAGGCGTCGATGAAGATGGGGCGCGGACGCGCGAGCTTGCCGGCGACGAAGAGCCCCGGCGGAATCATGTCGGTGGCGCCGTCCTCGGTGTGAAAGCGCATCTTCACCGAGGTCGGCACGATTTTTACGTTGGCGAAGCCGACGAGAAAATCGCGCTGCCACCCGGAGCGGGAAAATTCGCCATCGGTGACCGATTTGAAGCCGAGCTCCTCTTGCAGCTTCACCACCGCGCGCACGGCCGCCTCTTCGATCTCGCGGAACTTGTCTTCGGAGATCTCCCTTTTCTCGCGCGCCTTCCAGGCCTCGATCAAGGCCCGGGGCTTCAAGAGACTACCGACCTGGTCGGCACGAAACGGCGGCGCGGTGCGAACAAGCGAGGCGGAACCCATCAACTTTCCCTGTACGGTTCGGGCGGCGAAACTTCTATCGAGCTATTTACCCGCGCCCCATGGCGATGCTACGAAATGTCATATCGTTTGCCGCGAACTAAGCAACAGAAAAACGCAAGGGAGAAAAGCCGTGTCAGCTCGCGCCATGCGCGAAGCCGTCGCCCGTCTCATGAGGCCGCGATCGATCGCGATCGTCGGCGTCTCCGCCGAGCCGGGCCAACCGGGCGGCAACATCATCGGCAATCTCGAGAGGGCAGGCTATGACGGCGCGCTCCATCTCGTGAGCCGCAATCGCACCGAGGTGCTCGGCCATGCGTGCGTGCGCACCATCGAGGAACTGCCCGACGGCGTCGATGTCGTGGTGCTGTGCATTCCGCAACCGGCGGTCGTGGCGGCGGTCGAGAGCTGCGCCAAAAAGCGCATGGGCAATGTCATGATTTTCGCCGCCGGGTTTGCCGAGACCGGCGGCGACGGAATTGCAGCGCAGGAGCGGATCGCCGGCGTCGCGCGCGCGGCCGGAATGGGCATCGTCGGACCCAACTGTCTCGGCGTCACCAATTCGCTGGCGGGCGGCCAGGCGCTGACCTTCGGGGCGGCGGAGGCGCGCGGCGTGACGGGGGAGCGGCCGACCCTCGCCATTATCGCGCAAAGCGGCGCGCTTGCCGGGGTGTTCCGTGGCGCCATCCAGCAGCGCGGCCTGCCGGTGTCCTACAGCGTCTCCTCGGGCAATGAGGCCGGTCTCATGTGCGAGGATTATCTCGACTATGTGCTCGACGATCCCGCGGTCGGCGTGGTCGCGATCTATGCCGAGCAGCTGCGCGCGCCGCGGCGCTTTCTCGAGCTGGCGGCGCGCGCCCGCCGCCGCAACAAGCCGATCGTGATGCTGCATGCGGGATCGAGCGCGATCGCGCGCGAATCCGCGGTCACCCACACCTGCGCCATCACGCGGAACTACCCGGCCATGCGCGCCTTGACGGAGCGCGCCGGCATCGTGCAGGTGAACCGGATCGAGGAGCTGCTCGATACCGCCGAGCTCTTCCTTTATTTCCCGTCGCCGCCCACGACGGGGCCGGCGGTGATGGCCGATTCCGGCGCCTACAAGGGTCTGGCGCTCGACTATGCGGCGCAGATCGGCATCGATCTGCCGACCCTCTCGCCTGAGATTCACGCGGCACTGGTGCCGGTGATGCCGGTCTATGCGCCGCCCTCCAATCCGCTCGACATGACCGCGCAGCCGATCAAGGAGCCGGAGATGTACGACAAGGCGCTGCCGCTGCTGCTTGCCGATCCGCGCATCGGCAGCCTGGTCCTGGCGGCGCTGATGGGACCGACCGGGTTCGGCCTGGCGAAAGGCCAGCGCATTCTCAACGCGGTGTCGGGGACCGCGAAGCCTGTGATCATGACCAATCTCAGTTCCGACAATCCGGTCCCGCCCGAGCTGATCGCGCAGTGCCGCGCGCGGGGCATTCCCTACTTCAGCTCTCCCGATCGCGCGTTGCGCGCCGTCGCCTACCTTACCCATTACGCGCGCGCCCTGGCGCGGCCTGCGGCGCCGCCGCCGGCCGCGGCGCCGATGAGGCCGCCAAAGCCCGCTCCCGGGACACTGCAGTTGCGGGTGAAGGCGATGCGCGATCCGGAGTGGGGCGCTCTCCTCGAAGTGGGCTTCGGCGGCCCGTGGGGGGAAGCCATGCCCCAGACCATCGTCCTGCCGCCCGATCTTGTCGCGGAGGACGTGGCTGCCGCGCTCCGGGGCATGCCCGGTGCCAGTCTCTTTGCCGAGCATGATCTCGGTCCCGCGAGCCGCGCGATTGCGGCGCTCGGTGCCGCTTTCGACGCCGATGAGGGCGCGGCACCAAGCGAAAACGCGGTGGCGATCGATGGCTGAGTGCCGCCGGGGAAGGGGGGCCG
>Ga0123356_10003502_pt1 | contig 16427 bp, 16 predicted proteins | sample TergutEmb28metaG_2_FD_92546 | JGI IMG/M metagenome (GOLD analysis project Ga0123356, IMG submission 92546) | Embiratermes neotenicus P3 segment gut microbial communities from Petit-Saut dam, French Guiana - Emb289 P3 | ecosystem: Host-associated > Arthropoda: Insects > Digestive system > Gut ...
GTATCATGGGGGGGGGGGGGGGGGGAAAATTTTTTTTTTACCTCCCCGAAAAAAAAAACCAAAAAAATATTTTTTTTTTCGAAAAAAACCACAATATAAGAGGGGGAGATTTTTTAATTGTTTAATAAAAACCCACGCCCCCCCCGGGGTTGGTGGGGGGGGGGGGAGGGTAAATTACTCTGTACACTCCCGGCTAAAAAATCACCAGAAAGCTATATTTTTCTCGGACAATAGCTCCACGTTTACGTGAGAGCTTTGTATATATTGTAAGGAGTATTTTATGAAAAACAAATTTAAATTGATAACGATTATAACGATTGCGGCATTCTGTTTTTATGCCTGTGATTTGGGCAATGATAGTAACAAGGGACAGGGAAACGGCGATTATGATTCTCTTCCCGATCTTACAGGAACTGTCTCGATAACAGGTGAAGCGCTGGTAGGACAAACTTTGGCTGCAAATATCAGCTCTCTTGATGGTGATGGAACTCCTTTTTTTCAATGGAAAAGAGGAAATGCAAATATTGGTTCCAATAGTAATACTTATGTAGTTGCAGCTGGCGATGTAGGAAACACAATTACTGTAACAGTAAGCCGCGCGGGTTATAAAGGAAACGTAGTAAGCAATCCCACTAGCATAGTCACAGATCCGACCCTTCCTGCTCTTACAGGAACCGTTACTATTTCTGGCACCGCAGCAGTAGGGCAAATTCTCGTTGCGGTAACAACTTCTCTTGAAGGTTCAGGCACAATACATTACCAGTGGAAAAGCGGAGGAACCATCGTTGGAACTAACAGCAGCACTTATACAGTAACAGTACAAGATGTAGGTAAAAAAATAACAGTAACGGTTATTCGAACTGGCAACTCCGGCAGCGTAACAAGCAGCGAGACCGATGAAGTCCCCGATAACCGCCCAGATCTTACAGGTAGTGTTAGCATTACCGGTTTTGCGCAAATAGGACAAATATTAACAGCTAACACAGCTTCTCTTGGCGGAAGCGGTACGATTACCTACCAGTGGAAAAGAGGAGAAGATCCTATTGGCACTAATAGCAGTACTTATACAATTGTAAACGCAGATATTGGAAATAAAATAACAGTTTCTGTAAGCCGCTTAAACAATAAAGGCTCTGTAATAAGCTCCGAGATTGATACAATAATTGACTATTATACGATTACTTTTGACAGCAAAGGCGGAAGCGAGGTTAGCCCGATAACCAACGCAAGACATGGCTTTGCAGTTACAAAACCTGCTGATCCTGCTAGTGGAAATAGCTATACTTTTGATTATTGGTATTTAGATGACCCGGAAACACCTTTTAATTTTAGCACTTTAATTACCGGAAGTATTACTCTTTATGCAAGATGGAATATACTTGTATATAATTTAGGCGATGTATTACCAGACGGCGGAATAGTTTTTTATTATTCCGAAACACCCTTTAAAGTGTATCAACATAAAGATGATACTGTAGGTATAGATGCTAAATATCTTGTAGTTGCACCTGATGTAATAGATGGTTTATTTTGGGATAATATCGGTTATCTAAATAGCAATCTTATTCCCGGTGATTTTACCCACACAGAAATTGGTTATGGAAAAAAATACACAGACATGATTATTGATAGTATAGGCGAACGCGCCGAAGCTGCACTGGCTTGTAGGAATTATGGTACCGGCTGGTTCCTTCCAAGTATACCTGAATTAGAACTATTAAATGCTAATAGGGAGTATGTTTTTGATAGTGAAGTTTTTATAAATTTCTTTTATTGGTCTTCTAACCAATATGATGATATTATTGTATTGTTGTATTATTTTGGTACTGGACATTCTGGTGAAAGCTCAGTTGTTAAAGACTTCTCTGGTATTAGCGTCCGTCCCATACGAGCTTTCTAGCGCTTTTAGTTAAATTGCTTTTTGAAGTGTCTGCCCAGAACATCTGAGTCATTCAGCGTTAATCCGCGGACACTCTTTTTTACACCAATTATATCAAAAAGCGTATTAATTTAACAAACGGCTGTCAGTTTTTAACTTGATAACCAGACGAATTTTTGGTACAATAAATTTATGGACAAAACAATTACTGTTATAAATAAAAAAGACAGCAGAAATTCGGGTTATGTCCCAGGAACCGCCGCAGAAAGGATAGCAATGGTTTGGCCATTGACTTGTGAAGTAGTATCATTGAGTAAAAAATACGATGTTGAACAGCCATTACAAAGACATATTATCAATATTGTCAGAAAAAAAAGTTAAATTCCTGCTGGTTGGCGCCTATGCTATGGCAGCTCACGGATACCCAAGATCTAAGTATGAATAACAAAGACCTTGAAAAATTGATTGTTCCGCGGTTTATGAACTATGTCCGCTATGATACCGAAAGCCGCCGTGATATCGAGGAAACTCCTTCGACGCCGGGGCAATGGGATTTAGCGAAAGTTCTGCGCGATGAACTTTTGGCTCTTGGTATAAAAGATGTAAAACTTACAGACCACTGTTATGTAATTGCCAGACTTCCGGCAACAGGTAAATACACAGAGGCGGGCAAAGAGAGCAAGTGTATCGGGTTTCTTGCTCATCTTGATACTGCAGGCGATGTTTCCGGAAAAGATGTTAAACCGCAGCTTGTGCAAAACTACGACGGTAAAAAAATCGAACTAACTGGCGGACTTTGTTTAGACCCTGAGAAAGAGCCGGGGTTAGCAGAACACAAAGGAAAAGCTATTATCCACAGTGATGGAACAACATTACTTGGAGCGGACAATAAAGCAGGCATTGCAGAAATTATGGCAGCAGTGGAGTACCTAACCGCTAACCCGCAGATAGAACACGGACCTGTCGAGATTATTTTTACCCCCGACGAAGAAACAGGCAAGGGGTTGCCGCATTTTCCCATGGAAGAGATACAATCAGTTTATTGCTATACGGTAGACGGCGGTCCAATCGGCGAGATAGAAATCGAGTGTTTTAATGCGTATAAGGCAGATATCGAGTTTCATGGTAAGGTGATACATGTGGGGCATGCAAGAGGTTTACTCGCCAACGCAGTGCTTATGGCATCAACTTTTGCGGCTCTTCTTCCGCGCAGCGAAAGCCCGGAATCCACAGACGGTTATTACGGATATTATTGCCCAATGGAAATTGCCGGCAATTTGGAGAAAGCTGCGCTGGAGGTTTTTCTGCGCGATTTTGATCAATCCGGTATGGAGCGCCGGCTGGAGGCGTTAGACGTTTTTGCCAGGACCGTGGAAGCCCAGTTTCCCGGCGGAAAGGTAATTGTTAAAAGTCAGCCTCAATACTATAATATGAAAACCAGGATAAATGAAAATCCTGAAGTACAGGAAAGGCTAAAACAAGCGGCACATAACGCTGGAATTGAATGGCGCCTGAAACCAGTACGGGGCGGAACCGATAGTTCAAGGCTTACGGAGCTGGGTATACCTACTCCGAACATTTTTACAGGCGGCAGGAATTTTCACAGCCGCCTTGAGTGGGTAAGCGTGAACGAAATGTGCGCCGCCTGCAGGTTAATCATCGAGATAATTTGCTTAACAAGTTAAGCACAGGAGTTTGATTTATGATAGGAACATTAACAACAGTTTTTGGCGATCAGATAAAAAGAGTTATAAAGGTGTCTAAAGCGCCGACTGTAATCAGCGAAGATAATGTGTATCAGGAAGGAGACCCTAACGTCCTTTCTATTCTTGATGAAATGGTAAACCATTTAATTCTTCCCGGAAGCGGACTTGATGGAATGAATCACCTTGAGGAACTAATGGAAAAAGCCGAATCGGGAAAATCCTGCCTGCTCCTTGTTGAACATTACAGTAATTTGGATCTTTCCATTGTTTCCCTGTTTGCCAGAATGGCAGGAGGCCGCGGTCAGGCAATCAGCGATGCGCTTGTTGCAATAGCCGGGATGAAATTAAACGAGCATAATCCTGTTGTTGCCGCATTTACCGGCGCTTACACAAAGCTTGTAATTTACCCCAGCCGCTCGCTATTGGAAATGGATCCGGAAAAAGACAAAGCCGAAATTGCACGCGGCAATGCCATAAACCGCGCTGCCATGAAATCGCTGATAAGGCATAAATACAAAGGAAAACTAGTTCTTGTATTCCCTTCCGGAACCCGTTACCGCTCATGGGAGCCGGATACAAAAAAGGGTGTAAGGGAAATCGATTCTTATATCCGCTCTTTTGACTACATGTGTTTTGTTGCAATTAACGGAGAGATCCTGCATGTGCAGCAAACTGACATGATGAATGATGCAGTAAGCCATGATGTCGTTCGCGTTACAGTCGGACCGGTCAGGGATTGCAATGAGTTTCGCGATAAAGTACTGGCAGAGACAAGTAACGATGAAGATAAAAAGCAGGCAGTTGCTGATGAGATAATGAAAGAATTGGAAAAAATGCACACCTCCGCCGAAGCGGAACGCAAGAAACTACTGGAAAAATAAAAAAACACGGATCAACAATTTGCTAATCCGTGTTTCAGCAACTGGTTCTTACCAGTTACCGCCGCCTCCGCCTCCGCGTTCACGGCGTGGTTTATCCATCGCTTCGTTTACGCGCAGCTGGCGTCCGTCAAATTCGCGGCCGTTTGTGCCAGCGATTGCCGCAGCGGCTTCTTCATCGCTGCCCATTTCGATAAATCCGAACCCTTTTGAGTTGCCGGTTTCGCGATCAAAAATGATCTTTGCTGATGCGACGCTGCCGAAACCTGAAAACAGGTTCTTCAGACCATCTTCGGTAGTGTTGTAGGAGAGGTTACCGACATACAATTTCTTCGCCATTGAGAAAATTCCTTCGTACTTAAGCGCTTACGCACTTTAGCACATTTGGACTTTGCGTCCGCGGACTTTGGTCCGTTAGGACTTCCATCCAAGTATTCACGTCCGCACAAGCGAACGACTCTTATTCTCTGCAAGTGCCGGATAAAAACCCGGTGCCGGCAAGAGATATAGATTCATTATTTGTTAAGGGAAAAAGACGATAAGCATTTTTACTAGCAGCAAACGACAAGAACAGAACCCCTAAACCATGCGGCCTTATAAAAAGCCTGCAAAAATAATCTCTACTCAATCTGAAATAACTTCCAATTAATGAAAATATAGCCTTATCAGAAAAAAATGTCAAGGCTTTTATAGCGAATTTATTCATAAATTAACTTTATAGCGTTTTTTATATTTGCGGCAGAATGAAGCCCCTGAATTGGCTGTTCCGGGACAGGTCCCAGAAATTTCTTAAATCCAAGGTTTGCCGCTGTTTTAATACGATTTGACAGGCGGTGTACGGGGCGGATTTCCCCGGTTAGCGATAATTCCCCTGCAATTACCAAATCTGCAGGCAGCGCCCGGCCTGTTCTTGCCGAATACAGGGCACAGGCAATTGCCAGTTCAACCCCTACCTCTGTAATGCGGATTCCTCCTGCTGCATTTACGTATAAATCCTGATCCGAAAGCCTGAGATCTGGTTTATTTTGCAAACTAAGATGTTTTTCCAATGCTGCGGATATACGGGAAACCCTGCCGGAATCGATTTTATCTGAAAAAACACGGCTTATTGTGCCTTTGGCAGGGATAGTGAGCGCCTGAATCTCTACCAAAATAGTTCTTGATCCTTCCAGAACTGCCGCTATAGCTACCCCTGGAGGCAGTTCGCCTTCGCGTCTTATCAGAAACATACGTCCCGTGTCTTCGACAGGAGAAAGACCTTTTTCTCCCATTGTAAAAATTCCAATTTCGTCGATAGAACCGAATCTGTTTTTTGAAGCGCGTAAAAACCTGCAGTCAATAGTTCCGTTTAAACCTGATGCTTTATCGTTTTGCTCAAAGTAAAGGACAGTATCTACCATGTGTTCCAGGGTTTTAGGTCCGGAAATAACGCCTTCTTTTGTAACATGCGCCGCCAAAAATACCGCAGCATCATGTTCCTTTGCCCAGGCGATTAATTCAAATGTACAGAACTTCATCTGGTTGATTCCGCCGGGCGCAGGATTCGCATTCATCGATGCGTTTTCGGAATAAAGTGTCTGGGCGGAATCAATTAAAATTAATACAGGTTTTATGTTATTAAGGACAGATTCGATTTCTTCAAGGCATCCTGAGCAAAGTATTTCTATCCGTTCCATGATACTTTTATCAGTGTTTAATCCAAGCCGGTCTGCTCTTAATCTTAACTGCCCGGCAGACTCTTCGCCGGATACATATAATACGCGCCCCTTTGTTTGAGCGGCAGCGGCGATTTGCAGAAGCAATGTAGATTTGCCAATTCCCGGCTCACCGCCAATAAGTATCGATGAACGTTTCATAATGCCACCGCCAAGCACGCGATCCAGTTCGCCGATACCGCTTCCAATGCGGCTGCCTTCCATTGGGTCCACAGCTGCAAGGGGCAGAGTCACAGGACCTGAATCTCCGCGTCCTTTGCCGTGTCTGCCGGGTATACGGCCTTGCGCAGAAATTTCGTTTCTGGCTGCAGATTCAACAAGAGAGTTCCATTCACCGCATTCTGGGCAGCGTCCCAGCCACTTTGGTTCTTCACGGCCGCAGGAGGAACATTTGTAGATTAGGTTTTTTTGCTTTTTCATGCGAGAGATTAGTCTCCGGTTCTTCGAGGCGTTATGCGAATACCAGCGCCAAAGCGCCAGCCGTCAATTGCCGAAGTGTTATCATCTGCATTTAATTTGTAAACAGGAAACCATGTGCGTAAGTCAAATCCAAGTAAGAATTTTTCGTTTATTGGAAAATCCATTCCTATTCCGGCAACAGGTATAAACCATCGATTTTTGCTCCAGAAATATTCACGGATAGCGTCTGTGTGAATCTTCGCTTCGGCTTCATCTCCGGGATAATCCGAGATTGCCGTAGTAATAATCCGTAAATCTGCGGCAGGACCTGCGTAGATTCGAAGAGCAGTACCGCTGTCGCCCAGGGGAAAATTTCCTGTTAATTGAATGCCGGTAATAAAACCTATTATTAGCGTTCTGCCGTTTTCCGGATTACTGGCCATTGGATATCCCAGCTGTGTGTTAAACTCGTAATTTTTCATATAAATGTCTTCGGTTAATTCAACTCTTAAAGGACCCAGAATCCGGAAAGAAAGAACCCCGCCTCCGGAAGGAATTATTGGGAAAGGATCGGAATCAACCCCGTTATCTGCCGGAAAGCCCAGTATATTCCCCGTTATGGACCATTGAAACGCATTCCCAAAAACTGAATTTAACGGTAAAAGTGCGAAAATTAATGTTAATAGCGCAGCTCGTTTAAAACGAGGCAGGAAAATATCCATATAAATATTATACCGTATTAATGACGCAGGGGCAATTATTTATTATAATATGAATATGAATAACACTGAAACTGCGGTAGCTCTTTGCGCGGTAGGCGCCGAAAAAGCCGTATCAAATGAGCTGCGAAAGATGGACATTAAAGTAGAAGATTCTCTGTATGGCAGGGTCAGGTTTAAGGCCGGCGTAAAAGAATTGTATAAAGCTCTAATTGGACTTCGTGCGGCAGACAGGGTGCTTCTGGAAATTGCGCATTTTAAGGCAGTAGATTTTGACGCGCTTTTTGAAGGAGCTGCAGCCGCGCCATGGGAACAGCTTGTGCCGAAAGGTATGGGTTTAAAAGTTGCAAAAGTCCGCACCAACCGTTCGCAGTTAAAAGCGGAAACCAGTATTCAGGCAATTGTACACAAAGCAGCGGCGCAGCGTTTGTGCGGTAAATATAATGTTACGCGGCTCCCCGAGCCTGTAATTATTCCAAGGAAAAAAGATTTTAATAATGAAGTCCCGCCTGTAAAAATTGCAGAAGTGCGCGTGTACATAGAAAAGGATATTGTTTCCCTGCTTGTCGATCTTAGCGGGGAGCCGCTGTTTAAGCGCGGTTACAGGAGCGAAGGCGGCGCAGCGCCGCTGCGGGAGACAACGGCTGCTTCTATTTTGCTTTTATCCGGGTGGAAGCGGAAGTTTCCCCTTTATGATCCATTCTGCGGTTCGGGAACAATTCTTATCGAAGCTGCCATGTATGCATGGGACATGGCGCCTGGTCTTGGCAGGCGTTTTGCCATTCAGGATATGCCAATCGCCGATTCAAAAATGGAACAGCAGGTTCGCGATGAATTCCGGTCAAAAATCGATTTTAACCGTACTGATAATATCCGTCTTGTAAGAATTGCCGGCAGTGATGAGGATCTGCGTTCTGTCTCCATTGCCGCTTCAAACGTAGCTCGTCTGTGCGACATAGCTTTGGGGAAGGAACCACAGCGGGGTATTCGTTCTGCAGATACCAAAACCCCGGGTATAGATTTAAAGGTTCTGCCAATGAGCGAAGCCCGCTCCCCGTTTCCGGATGATCCTGGTTTTATCGTTACCAACCCGCCCTACGGCAAGCGGCTTGGAGACCAGTCTCTGGCAGAGCAGATTTACAGCGAAATGAACGGGTTGGGGGAGCGCTTCCCGGGTTGGAAACTTGCCCTGATTACAGACCATAGCGGATTTGAAAGCTTTTTTGGTAAAAAGGCGGATTCCTGCCGTGAAATAAGTAACGGCGCAATTCCTTCCTATTTTTTCCAATATGGGTTATGATATTAAAAAGCGGGGAAAATAATGGCAGTTGCAGTTGAACATGATAAAAGACGAGAAAAAATCCTGGAGAAGGCCCTTGCCGTTTTTATGGATGATGGGTATGAAGATGCCACCTTCCAAAAAATAGCAGATCGATGCGGGATAACAAGGACAATACTATATCTCTATTTTAAGAATAAAAGAGAGATTTTTACATATAGTATTAAACAGCTCTTGTTAAGCGTCGAAGAAAATATTTTCTCTATTCGCGCTGATAAATCTTTAAGCAGCGTTGATAAAATTTCCAAAGTAATGTTTACGATTTTCAAGTTACTGGAGCAAAACCGGCAGCTTCTGTCTGTTGTTTTGGATTATCTTTTACATCTTTCAAAAGAAAGCGGTATTGATCCGGAAGTACGGGTTCGCCGCAGGACAGTAAAGCTCAGGCATGTATTATCAACAATAATGATAGAAGGCGTAAAATCCGGAGAATTAAAAAAACTCAACATTAAAACTGCGAATGATTATTTGTATAGTTTTGTTGAATCTGCCGTTTTTCAGCTAGTTGTTTTAAAACGTAATAATGTCAGCGAATTAAAAGAAACTGTAACTTTCGCAGTAAAAAAGTTAGGCAGTTAAGTAAATACGAAGTTTTTCCATAACAACCTCGATATCCAGCGGTTTTCCGATATGGTCATCCATGCCGGCATTGATGCAATTTTCTATATCTTCCCTAAAAACATTTGCCGTCATTGCAATTATCGGAATGCGTTTACGCATTTTTGTTTCCATCATGATTTTTTCTTCAAACGCGCGTATTTGAACAGTTGCTTCAAAACCGTCCATTCCCGGCATTTGAATATCCATTAAAATCATTTCGTATCTGTCTGGTTCTTCTATATACATTTCCACAGCCTGTAGTCCGTTTTCTGCACAATCTATTTCCAGATGTGTGGGCTCCAGAAGCGTTAGTACAATTTCCCGGTTTATATCGACATCTTCTACAAGTAAAATTCTGTGACCTGTAAAATCGTCATCGCCTTCTTTGTCTGTATTTTTTTCCAGTTGATTTTCTGCATTCTCTGTACCGCGCTGCACCTGAATTGTAAATGCAAAAGTAGAACCCTTGCCGGGTTCCGAATCCACCCAGATTTCTCCGCCCATCATTTCCACAATGCTCTTTGATATTGAAAGGCCAAGACCTGTACCGCCGTATTTGCGCGCGGTACTTGATTCCGCCTGATGAAATGACTGGAACAGGCGCTTAAGATGTTCTTTGTTGATTCCGATTCCGCTGTCAATGACAGAAATTTGCAGCGTACAAACGCCGTTTTTTTCTTCCAGAAAGTGCGTATCAACTTTAACAGAACCGTTTTCCGGAGTAAATTTCACCGCGTTACCCAAAAGATTTGTTATTACCTGCGATAATCTTTGTTCATCACCGATTAACATTTTGGGAATTTCTTTATCAACATTAAGAATTAACGTTTGACATTTTTCTTCTATGCGGAAATTTACTACATTAAGAACACGCGCCAGCATTTTTTCAAAATTGAACTCCACAGGTGCGAGTTCAAACTTCTTTGCTTCAATTTTGGACATATCCAGAATGTCATTTATAACTCCAAGAAGGTGAGTCGAAGCATCTCCTATTTTATCCAGCGCATAATTTTTTCGCTCTATATCTTCGGTTCTTTTTGCAATTACTGTCATGTTTATAATTGCATTCATTGGAGTGCGCATTTCATGGCTCATGTTTGATAAAAACTCGCTCTTGGCTTTACTGGCTGCAGTTACCTTTTCGAACGCTTCATTAAGTTTTGAATCATATATATCCAGCATTATTGCGTTTGCAATAGTACTTGCAGTCATTGCAATAAAACTTTTTTCATTGTCTGTCCACTGACGCGATTTAAGGCATTGTTGAACAGTTAACATTCCCCATAATCGTCCTTCGACATATAGCGGAGCGAAGACAAATGCACTTACATGATTTGATAAAAACAACTGGAATGCTTCTATCTTGCTTATTTCTGTATCTGTACATGAAAGAACCGGCATTGTAGAACTGTCATAAAGCCTTTCCGGAAAACTTGATTTTAACATTTCGTTCAGTTTGATTTTTTCAACCGGCGGCTGCATTAAATCGGCAGACCAGTGATACGCCAGATGGGCATTGTTGCTTTGATAATCAAGTTTGAATATGGCGACAACAGATACCTTATGATAACGGCCTATTTTTGCAATGGCTTCGTTTACAAGGGTTTGCGTTTCTACAGAAGAAACAAAACTTCGGGATATTTCTGAAATTAATTCCTGTTGTTCAAGGCGCGTTTTTAGCTGCTTGCTTTGATTTTCCAGCTCTTCTGTTATTTTTCTGATATGGCGAAGATCGTACAGGTAGGCAAGCCCTACAAGCTTTCCTTTGTACTTTGTACGAGTAAGTGTAATTTCAAATGGGATTAATTCACCGGATGTTGATATATGTGTCCATTCAAATGTCAGATTTTCACCGTTTAATACGCGTTTTATAACTTCAAATGCTTTTTCTTTTGAGTTATCTCCGTTTGGCTGAGTTTTTGGGTTGAGCTTAAAAAAATGTTCGATGTAGTATTGCTTTGTAGCTCCAAGTAAATCTAAAATTGTTTCGTTACACTCAATAACGTGAAGATTTTCATCAAATATAGTTACACCGATTGGCGCAGCATCAAGAGCAGCGCGGCTAAATTCATAATTATCAGTTTCCTTTCCCATTTCTGGAACAACCTCATCTTAAGAATTATATATCGAAAATAGAAAGAATAATATAGATTTTTTTACGCTTTATAGTTGTTTTATGTCTTGAAATTTATGCATAAAAAGAGGATAATTTTTCTATGGAAACAGGCCAGTCAATCTATATCTTTAGTCAGCTAATTCTTGGAGCAGGAGCTGCATTTTTGGCAATTTTATTGTGGCCAAAAACCAGAGAAGCAGCATGGATGCTTGTTATTTTTGGTACAATTGTCGCATATATCGAAACTGTGTATTCTATTTTGAAGATATTTGGTATTGCCGGGGATGAGTATTTAATTCTTGACACGATTCCTCTTGTGTCGTTTATACTTCCTACAGTACGAATGACCTTGTTTATAATCGCGTTTACGGTAATGATTTATAAGCAATCAAGGAGAGAGCTATGAAAGCGTTAATTATTGGATTTATCGTGATCGCTGCTGCGGTTTTTGCGATTCTGCCTGCGGCTTCTGTTGGTTTTGGACTTAGCTGGGGAGACGATGTGCTGACTTTTCTTAAAGGCTGCGCTCCCGTTCTGGCTATACTGACAGGTGTTATTGCCATTTTTATCGGAATTGCTGATATAAAAGATCGCGCAGAGGCAAAAAAAGAAGACGCCGACGCCCAAGAAAGCACCGTGTAACGGTGTGGATGAATAATTTTCTTAATTATGTTATTATTCCAGCATGTCGAACGTTTTAGAACCCATTTTAATTTCTCTTAAGCAGGCTCAGGCAAAACTGGCGGGTGAAAACTGCGCTGCCAAAGATAAAGCGCTTGCCGCCGCAGCCGCTGCAATTAGCCGTGAGCGTAAAGCAATTCTTGAGGCTAATGCGCGCGATGTGGAACAGGCGCGTAAAGGCGGCATGAAAGAAAGCCTTGTTGATCGCCTGCTCCTTAACGATAAACGTATCGATGGTATTATCGAAGGTATAGAAATCGTAATCAGACAGGAAGACCCTATTGGCCGTGTACAGTCCGGCTGGACAATTCCTAATGGTTTACAAATCGAAAAAGTAACAGTACCGATAGGTGTTGCTGCAATTATTTACGAATCGCGTCCCAATGTTACGGCAGACTGCGCCTCCCTCGCGTACAAGGCAGGCTGCTCGATACTTTTGCGCGGTTCATCGTCGGCGTTGGAATCCAACAAGGCGCTTGTTAAAGCCATCAAGGCGGGGTTAAATGAGAGCGGCGGGATAGCGGATGCTGTTGCTCTGGCGCAATCCGGTAGCAGAGACGAAGTTGACGAGATACTCAAAGCGCGCGAATATATCGACGCAGTTCTTCCAAGGGGAGGGCACGAGTTGATCCGGCGCGTGGTTGAAAATGCGCGAGTTCCAGTGATCGAGACAGGCGAAGGAAACTGCCACATTTATGTTGAGCCATCAGCGTTGGAAACTGAAGCAGGCATTAACAACGTTATAGAAATTATCTTAAACGCAAAGCTGCAAAAACCCGGCGTATGCAATGCTGTGGAAACTTTGCTTGTACACAAAAACGCACTCGCCACTCTTATGCCAAGGCTGGCGGCTACGCTTGCAGGTAAGTGCGAGCTGCGCTGTGACGGCGCAAGTAAAGCGGCAATCGGCGCGATACCTGCTGCGTTAGTTTTAAAAGACACTAGCGAAGATGACTGGGGAACAGAGTTCCTTGATTACATTCTTGCGGTAAAAACAGTTGTTTCCTGCGAAGAGGCAGTCGCTCATATCAATATGTATGGTACAAAACATTCAGAAGCTATTATAACAAACGATCTTAAATCGGCAGAAAAGTTTCGCTCACAGACAGATGCATCCTGTGTGTACGTCAACGCATCGACACGCTTTACAGACGGCGGACAGTTCGGTTTTGGCGCAGAACTTGGAATCAGCACTCAAAAATTCCACGCAAGAGGACCAATGGGACTTGAAGCGCTTACAACAATAAAGTACCTTGTAACTGGCAGCGGTCAAATTAGATCATAAATAAGGAAGGTTCCTCTCTTGATAACAAAACTTATTGCAGATTCACGAAAAATAATTTTTAAATTTGGCTCTAACACCCTTGCCGGCAAGGATGGAAAAATCAATTCTACGCTTCTTTTGGAATTTGCAGAACAGGCTGCGGAACTCAAAAAAAAGGGAAAGCAAATTGTCATAGTTTCTTCCGGCGCGCAAGTAGCGGGACTTTCAACTATGGACAAGTGGGCGCGCAAAAAAGATATTCACTACAGGCAGGCATTATGCGCGGTAGGGCAGGTCGAACTTATGAGCGCATGGGGCAAAGCATTTGAAAAACACAATCTTCACATTGCACAGATACTTCTAACACGCGAAGATTTTAACGACACTAACAGAACATTAAATATGCGCAACACGCTGTTCACTCTGGTAGACGAAGGAATCATTCCAATCATCAACGAAAACGACACGGTCTCTGTGGAAGAAATAAAAATCGGCGACAATGATACTCTGGCGGCACGCTCGGCAATTCTTTGGAGCGCAGACCTCTTGGTTCTTTTCAGCGACATAGACGGATTGTACGATAAAAATCCCAAAGAAGACCCGCAGGCAACACTTGTAGAAGAGGTAAAAGATATTTCTGTTATTCGCAAACAAATTACTATGGGAGCAACTAACAGTTTTGGAACTGGCGGTATCGCAACAAAAATTGATGCCGCAGAACTGGCACTGTCTTACGGAATACCTACAATCCTGGCACACGGCGGCAAATCCCGAAGCCTCGAAGCTTTAGCTGCAGGGAATCAAAAAGGAACAGTGTTTCTGGGTTAGTTAGTATATTTTTACGTAGAAAATATTATCTATAAACTGGTACTGGACAATGACTGGAAATGTATATGACGTTACTGAGAATTTAGGTTTATTAGTATAGACATTCCCTCTCTGACTATCATCATCAATATATTCTCCAGGAATAATATTTATCATAGCATCCATCCAACCATCTGCTTCTAAAGTAACTGGGTCAGAGAGTGTATTTTCTACTCTTATCTCATAAGGAATAATATCATTAATGGAAATTATATTACCATCATCCCATATTTGTTTTACCCTTTTTGCTGGTTGTAGATTATGTACCCTGGCAAAACTATATTCAATTGATTCAGATTGACCTGTTTCCAGTATTATTACTGACGGATTATTTTTTGACCACTGGAAAGATATTTGCCTGGTTGATTCGTTTATGACAGTAGAGTTTTCATTAATGTTACAGGAAACAAGAGCAAGTAAAATAAACACACAAAATATTAGTTTTTTCATGGATTAATAGTTACTTTAAAAGTCTCTCCATCTTTTATAAATATAACATTCAATGGATATCCATCATCTGTACTTGCAGAAAAATTTGGATTTACCCTATATAGCAACCATAATGAGTTTGTTTGTTCAGTATCTATATTAGAAAAATTAATAATATTCGTCCAGCCATCAGCATCAAGAATCCCTGATTTCCCGGATAAATTTAATATTTTTACTTCATATGACTGACGATCATAAAAATGACATTTTCCAGATGATTGAACATAATTAACATATACTCTTTTTTCTGGAGAATAATTTTCAATACCGCGTTCTCCATCACCTTTTATTAAAAATGCAATCTCCTTTGATTCACCTGGTAAAAGCGTGACGGCATCAGAATTTCTGTGGAAATTTACTACTACTGTTTCATTTAAGGAATGATTGGTTGCAATATGATAATAATATGAATCACCACCACAAGCTCCAAAAAAAACAGTTATTAAAAATATTAGAACCAGCTTCTTCATGATACCTCTACTTAAAAATAATTATAATACAAATACTAAGATACATTAGGTTATTTTGTCAACTAAAAAATAATTTTTACGCGATTTTCTTAAGAGGTACGATCTTTGCAAGTTCAGCTCTAATTTTTTGTTTTACTAATGTTGTTTCTATATGTTCTTGTAACCGTAAAAAATAGCCTTCTGAAAGACTAAAAAGGCGGGTCAACCTTAAGTCTGTATCTACTGTGATATTCCTGCGTCCATTTACAATATCAGTAATTCTGCTGGGTGCGACACAAATAGCTCTGGCAAGTGCATTTTGAGACAATTTATATGGTTCCATAAACTCATCAAAAAGAATTTTTCCCGCATGTTCTATCTTTATATATTTCATAAATACCTCTTATTCTGTATTCTATACTACGGAATACGGAATGTCAATCATGATAAACTACTATTTTATAACTCCGGGTCTTACAAGCCCGACATTTAGTGCGCCGCAGCGAATACCTTCGCTGATTGCTGTGTTAAAGTCTGCTTTATCCAGCAAAGCGGCTGCAAGTCCTGCGGTAAATGAATCTCCGCAGCCTGTGGTGTTAACGGCTTTTACCGGTGTAACATCAACCTCATAATAATTTTCTTTATCGATAACAAGTATCTTCTGGCTGCCGTTTGTTAGAATAATCCGGCATTTATATTTTTGAGCAATTTCAAAAATTAAATCGCGTGATCCGTTTATTCCAAGCCTGAATGTATTAATAAATTCATCAAGGTTCGGTTTGATTATATCCGGTTCGTACTTCAGGCACTCTAATAAATCATCACCTTTTATATCAAGGATTACAAACAGTTTCTTTTCTTTTGCTTTACGCACCAGCGTTGGAATTACATTGTTAGAATATCCTCTTGCCTTCGTACCAGAGATAATTAAACACTTTAAGTCCGGTTGTGTCAGAATATCGTCAAACTTTTCCAATAAGCGCAGCTCTGTACCAGCGGCAACCGGTTCCGGGGTTTCGATAAGTTCTGTTGTGCCTGCATCGTTTTCTGTCAGCATGGTGTAGCAAAAACGAATTTGTGATTCGCTCTCGACCCACTCCACATTTAACCCGTCTTGCTCACATAACGACAAAAACAGCGGCTTTAAGTCGCCTCCAAGATGCGTCAGGTGTACTACTTTTTTTCCAAGTTGAGTTAAAACGCGCGTAACATTAATACCTTTGCCGCTAGCGTCAAAGCGGTGTACTTTGGTACGATTGACTGCGTTAGACGTAATCGACGAAAAGCTCAGAGTTTTTTGCAAAGTAGGGTTAAGGCAAACAGTTA
>Ga0123356_10003503_pt1 | contig 16425 bp, 10 predicted proteins | sample TergutEmb28metaG_2_FD_92546 | JGI IMG/M metagenome (GOLD analysis project Ga0123356, IMG submission 92546) | Embiratermes neotenicus P3 segment gut microbial communities from Petit-Saut dam, French Guiana - Emb289 P3 | ecosystem: Host-associated > Arthropoda: Insects > Digestive system > Gut ...
CTACAATGGTCATTTTTGCAAAACCTCTATCTACATAAAATCCGAAAATGTAAAACTGCCGATAATAAACAGTACCGATAAAAATAATACATATAACTATAGAAAGATAAAAATAATAAATATAATGGGATGATAGGGAAAAATTTACTTCGCAAGCTGTCTCTGAATCCTCACAAGATGCCTGTTGTTGGGATTGTGTTCAAGCCCTTTTTTTATGATATTCCGCGCGTCTTCAAGTTTTTCAAGCGCGATAAGCACATTCGCCAAATTCGCGTAAGTTTCAGGCGCAGTTTGATTCTCAAGCGCTTTCGTGTATGCGTTCACGGCTTCATCTAAATCACCACGGCCGCCGTATATCGCGCCGAGATTATTCCACGCGAGACTGTATGACGGATCGCGCTCAATAATTTTTTTATAAATTTTCTCAGCCTCAGCCTCTTTCTTAGCTGTGTGCAGATCAACAGCCTCGTTATACCATTTATCAAGGGTATCGTTAGCCAGTGATTGTTTTACCTCTTTTTGAGGAGCCGGCGCTCCGCCGCGCTTAAACTGTTCGTAGCGGTTTTCAATATCGGCGCTGCGGATAGTTTTGTCAATTTCACGCGCTTTCATATATCTGTCATAAGCGGATTCTATTTCGCCGAGATTATAATGCGCTGCAGCGAGATTGAATTGCGCGGACGCGTTTCTTTGCTCTATTCCAACAAGCTGAGTAAACCACTGCTTCGCGCTGTTCCAGTCTTTTAACGCAACCGCGCTGTTTCCGGCAAGACGGCAGATTTCCGCGCGGTTTTTTCCTTGAATTTTCTTAATAACGTCATTAGCGGCGTCAATAGCCTCTTTGTGCATACTCGCGTTATGTGCGCTAAGGACCATGTTGTACATGTAAATGTCAAGATTTTCAGCGCTGAGCCGCGCCCCTGTGTTTGCGGCTCTGACTACATCTCTATAAAGTGAAAACGCGTTCTTAAAATCTCTGCTGTTAAAAGCAAGCTGAGCCTGCACTATCTTTTTATCCCTCTCCCACTGCCTGTCAGACGGTAGTTTTGAGAGCGCGTCCATAGTTTTTTGACGCTCTCCGCGCGCCGCGTATATTTTACTTAGCGTAAACCAGTCCTGAGCGTCTTTATCTTTTATCGCCTCAAACGAACGCAGCGCTTTTGCGGTGTCGCCTCTCAATAATTCCATTTCGGCAGATACTCTCGCAAAATATACTGATGATGAAAACTCCTTTTTAAGTAGATCGTGCATCCTTTGCGCTCTCTCCGCGTCGTTTCTCTTCCGTGATAACAAAAAGATATTGTAAGCGGCCTCACTGCGCTTGTCAGATTCAAGTCCGGCGCTATAGGCGCTCAGCGCTTCCAAAGGTTTGTCAAGACCCTGATAAGCGTTTCCGATATTAATGTTCACAGCTTTTTCAGACGGCTTGAGCGAAAGCGCTTTTCTGTAGTTTTCAAGCGCTTTGTCATATTCGCCCTTACTTTCGTGTGATAGTCCCAAGTTAATAAATATTACAGGATTTTGCGGGTCTTCCTTTACATTTTTCTCCCAGTGAGTCATCGCTTTTTCAGTTTCACCCATGCGGTTAAGCACAAAGGCGAGAAGTCCGCGGCTTGCCGGGTTATCTTTTAATGAGAGGCTTCTTTCAAATGATGTTTTCGCTCTTTGCAGATCGTTAAGTTCCATATAGGCGTAACCGAGCTGATAATGAAGCCTCCAGACGTTTTCTTTCCACTTTGGCAATAGTGCGGTAAATATTTTTACCGCTTTGTCCGGTTTACCCGCCGCCAAGTAAATTTCCGCAAGTTCATACTCTATTTTAGGGTCGGATTTAAATCTTGAGAGAGCGGTTTCAAGAGCGGCTGCCGCTTTGTCATAATCCTGTAACTCTCTATTAAAAATTGCGATATGACGGTACACGTTAATGTTTTTGTCCTTATCACTGAGCGCGTTAAGTGTTTTAACAGCGTCACTGAATTTTCGCTGATGATAGTACAAAATGGAGAGACTCAACGCCGCGTCGGTACAGTTGGATTTACAAGCCAAAAGGCGCTTTGACGCTTCTGTTATCGCGGCGTTAAGTGAAGCGGCGTTTGCGCTCTTCATCGCCAAATTGAGTTGTGCGCTTGCATTGTTAGGGTCTATTTTAAGCGCTTTTTTGAAATGTTCCTCAGCTTTAGCGTCATTGCCTGTTGTATGATAAATCACGCCAAGAAAATCATGATACTCTGCCTTCTCGTCAAGAGCGATAGCTCTCTCAATAAAACGCTGCGCGGCTCTTAAATCTTTTTGCGCCCGCGCCGCAATAGCTCTTCTGTGAAGCATGGCGGGATCTGTATCCACCCCCGTAACCCCGTCCCACATTTTTTGAGCCTCACCATAATTCTTCTGTGTAAAATGTATCTGAGCCGCGTTTGAGCGGAGCAATTGATCATTGGGATACTGCTTTAGCCCCCTGTTATAATAATGAAGAGCCTTTGCCGCCCCCTCACAGCTGTTAGCCGCGAATCCGGCTAATAACCACGCGTCAACAGACGGTTTTGTCTCTCTGCCAAGATAATCATTGATAGTCGAAAGCGCGTTCTTACAGTTACCGGCGTTTGTCTGCGCCATAGCGAGCTCAAGAAGAAGCGCGGAACCGCCGCCAAGCTTCACTGCTCCTGAAAGGTAATCTTCAGAAGCTTTATGATTCCCTCTCACCCCCTCTATTCTGCCAAGCTGTGAGAGAGCCGTTACATTTTCTCCCGCCGCTTTAAGCACAGTAACGGCTCTCGCGGTATCGCCTGTAAGAAGCAACCCGTGAGAGTAAAAATTCCAAGCGTCCTGATGAGCGGGAGTCGCCTTATAAGCTTTTGCAAACTGGTCTACGGCGGCGGCCGTATTTCCGGCCTCCATAAACATAACGCCGATTCTTACGATAGCTTCTGTAAATTTGGGATTATGTCTTATTGCCAAATTAAACTGATTTCTCGCCTCTTCCGGTTTTCTTTCATGAATATGTAAAAGACCGATGTTATAATAGGCTAAAGCATATCGCGGATCCATCTTAATAACAGCTTCCCACGCTCTTTGCGCGCTGACAATATTCCCCTGCCTGTAAAGCGCCACCCCTTTATTATTGAGGGCGTCGCTGTAATTAGGAAAAATACCGAGCGCCTCGTCAAAACTCCTTACCGCAGAAGCGTAATCTTTTTTGTCAATAGCGTCAAGCCCCCTCATGTTAGCCTCATAAGCGTTATCGGCGGCTTTCATAATCGCGGCGGTAAGCGCGTCAGCCCCCTCGCTTGGGTCAATCACTATCCCGCCCCTGCGCCCAAACGCAGCCGCGGCTATCAGCAAAATAATCAACAAAACATTAATCGTTTTTTTCATCATTTTCCATTTCACCATGAAAATAGATTTTTTCAGCAAATTCATCCCAATTATGAAAAACTATATCAGGCGCCGCCTGTGAACCAAGATCATGCTGAAAAGCCATAGCGTCATCACCGCAAAAAAACGCCGTTTTCATACCTAAAGCTTTTGCCGGAGCAATATCAATGAGAAGATCATTGCCAACAAACACCGTTTGCGCCGGCGTAATATGATACTCATAGAGCGCGTCAAAAAGTTTTCTAAACATAAGGTTATCCGGCTTTGAAACCCCGTATTCATACGAGAAAAAAGTGAGATCAGGATCAAAAAGCTCATTAAAATCCTCAACTTTGCCGCCGCTCTCATCTCTGAAAAGAAGCGTTAAATCAATCGGAGTATAAAACTGCGCGTTTGACAAAATCCCAAGTACGATATTATCTTCTTTTAACTTACGCAGCGCCCGCGTTACGTTTGGATAAAGCACGCGCCCCATAGACAAAAAGTTATAAGTATACGCCAAACAGCGCGCGAAACCGGCAGTATCCGCAAACGCAAACTCTCTATTATCAACTGATACGCGCCGCCGTTCTTTCGCGTACCCATTCCGCTCAAGCATCATCAAAATAACAGACCAAATCTGCTCAATACGTATTTCGGGATACTCTACACCTTTACCAAGCGCTTTTTCGTGATTTAAAGCTATGAGACCATGATAAAAATCACTGAGAGTTTTACCAGGAGCGTCGGCAGGATTCATTTTGGCAAGCGTCTCTTCCATGCCAAAGCGTCCGGCAAGCTCTGTAAACGCTTCCATAAGCGTCTTTTCTCTCTCCTGTATACTATTAAAACCAGGACGCCAATAATTAACAAGCGTTCCGTAAACATCAAAAATAACGGCACGCATTCCCTTAAGCGTTTCAAAGCAGGTATTACATACTTGCGGTTTTAAGACACGGTCAAAAACCCGGCGCTCTTTCTCATGCAGTAAGCTTGCGTATTCGGCTAAATCAGACACTTGTTGTTACCTTGCAGATAATAGTTAATAATGTTCATAAGATATCAAAATATATAATATTGTAATCTTTATCCAAAGGACTTCCAAAGACAAAAATGAGATAGGGAATAATGAAGACCAGAAATGGAGAATAAATCGAAATTTGCCTGATCAAATAAATAAAAAAATATGGTACGCCCTTTGCGCTTACTTAAGCGCTGAAAGATCAAATTTTAACAAAGAACCGTAGATACGTATGAAATTACAAATTAAAAAAGAGATCGTACTTACAATAGCCGCTGTATTTACAATCAGCGCGTGCATACTTAACATAATTTCGCCTTTAAGAGAAGCTATTGAGCTGATGTTTATCGCTTTAGTGTGGACTATTTTTATTTTTACCGCTAATTCCATAGAGATTTAAAGGTTGCCCAACAGGAGGAGCACAGCGCCCGCATGCAGGCGGAGAAGCGTACTTTGGAGCTTGAGGCTCTGCGGGCTAATATCTCCGATATGCTCTCTGAGCACGATCTTTCAAAACTGCTTGACGCGATTTTGTCAAAAGCGGCGCTGCTTCTTGACGCTGCCGCCGGAGAGCTTGCTCTTGTTAACCGTCAAAAAAGAGAGATCGAAATAAAAGCTCTCCTTAATGTTGCTTCCGAGAGGCTTGGAAACGCGACGGCTTTTGGCGACGGTATTCTGGGAAGTGTGGCGCAAAACCGCATTCCGCTTATTGTCCGCAGCAGCGACTTTGTGTCTAAACCTGTTGACGTATACCCTTTTCATAATTGCGGCGTTGAAACTAAACTTGTTAATGTACATCCTTTTGAGCAGTGGAACAGCATTATCGCGATGCCTCTTGAGGCGGCGGGTAAACTTTACGGCGTACTCTCCCTTGCCGAAAAAAATAGAAACAGCGGATTTGGCAAAGCGGATATTGAACTTCTGCTCATGTTTGCTCAGCACGCTGCGATGTCTATACGTACGGTAATGCTTTTAGAAAAAGCGCAGCATCAGGCGCAAACCGATTCTCTGACAGGACTTTATAATCACCGGCGCTTCTTTGAAATAGCGGAACTTGAGATCAACCGCTCCGTAAAGCAGCAGCATAATTTATGCGCGATGATGTTTGATATAGATTTTTTTAAACAGGTAAACGACACTTTCGGCCACTCCACAGGAGACGATGTATTAACTTCCATCGCGGCTCTGTGCCGTCAAATATTCCGCGAGAGTGATATAGTAGGACGTTACGGCGGAGAAGAGTTTGCGGTACTGCTCCCCCAAACAGATATAGAAACCGCCAAAGAAGCGGCAGAGCGCGTACGAAAAGGCGTTGAGGAGATGCGTTTCGCCGCCGATAAAGGTACTTTTTCAATCTCCATAAGCGCGGGAATCGCATCCCTTAGCACCGGATGCCAAACACTTGGAGAACTCCTGCACCGCGCAGACGAAGCGCTTTACGAAGCGAAACATAACGGACGCAATAAGATTTGCGTTTGGAAAGCTCAGAGTCTGGAACTCAGAACTTAACGTCCCAACACGGTAAAGACGCAATGCATTGCGTCTCAACTTTGCGCCTTTACGAAAGACTAAGGACTATGATGACAGGTCTCTCCACACAAGAAGCACAAAAACGCTTAGAACAATACGGCTTCAACGAGGTCAGCGAGAAAAAAACAAACCCCGCTCTCGCGTTTATCAAGTTATTCTGGGAACCTACCGCCTGGATGCTTGAAGTTATCATTGTTATCTCATTTATACTGCACAGAACTGGAGACGCTTATGTTGTTATCGGGCTTTTGGTTTTAAACGCTGTAGTAACATTTGTACAAAACCGCAGTTCACAAAAAGCTGTTGAAACATTAAAACAAAAGTTACAGATAAAGGTGAAAACGCTGCGTGACGGGCAGTGGAGTTTGACAGCTTCGCGCCTGCTTGTACCCGGTGATATAATTCGCCTGCGCATGGGTGATTTTGTTCCCGCTGATGTTAAAATAGGTGAGGGCGAGTTAGAGCTTAATCAGTCGGCGCTCACAGGCGAATCACAAAATGTACTCAAAAAAACTGGCGAGGAGGTTTACTCCGGCTCCGTTGCGGCACGCGGCGAAGCTACTGCTGAAGTGATCTCAACCGGAACAAAAACATTCTTTGGCAAAACAATACAGCTTGTAAAGACAGCCAAACACAAGTCTCACGCTGACGAAGTGATTTTCAGGCTGCTTACGTGGATTATCACAGCGGTGTCTTCGTTATTGGCAGTAGCGCTTGTCATCACATACATAAGGGGAGAAAGTCTAATTGAGGCGCTTCCTCTCATGCTTGTTCTTTTAATGGGCGCTGTTCCTGTGGCGGTTCAGGCTATGTTTTCTGTAAGCATGGCTTTGGGGGCTAAAGAGCTTGTTAAGAAAGGGGTTTTAGTAACACACCTCAACGCTCCAAACGACGCCGCGAGCATGGATGTACTTTGCGCGGATAAAACGGGGACATTGACAGAAAATAAACTTTCAATTGTAGATATAGAACCCGCTGAAAATTTTACACTTGAAGACGTCGCGCGCTTTGGCGCTATGGCTTCTGTAGAGGCTGATGAAGATACTATCGATATCGCGTTTATAAAATACGCAAATGAGAGAAATCTTTTGGCTGAAAATTTTTTCCAAAAAAAATTCATCCCTTTCAGCCCCAAAACCCGAAGAACAGAAGCGTTTATCTATTTAAACGGAACAGACCTTACTGTTTACAAAGGCGCGTTTGAAACTTTATCTAAAGAGTGCCGTATGGATAAGGCGGCAGTAGAAAAATGGAATAATATCGTTGACAGCAACGCTCATCACGGTTATCGTTCAATAGCTGTCGCCGTCTCAAAAGAGAACGGAAAAATGAGTTTCGCTGGACTTGCCGCGCTTCACGATCCTCCCGCCGCAGATTCAAAAGAGTTAGTTGAAAAACTCAAGCAAATGGGCGTATCCGTAACCATGCTCACAGGCGACGCGATAGCCGTGGCCAAAGAGATAGGAGATGAGGTAGGTATAGGCGATAAGTTTATAAACGCTTCACAAATGGATACTGTTAAAAATTTGGGAGAAGAGCTGTTTTACAAAAGCGGCGTAGCGCAGGTATACCCGGAAGACAAGTTTAAAATCGTAAAAGCGCTCCAGTCGCAAGGCCACATCACAGGAATGACAGGCGACGGGGTTAATGACGCTCCCGCCCTAAAACAGGCGGAAGTAGGGATTGCGGTAAGCAGCGCCACAGACGCGGCAAAAGCGGCGGCAAGCATTGTACTTACAGAGAGCGGACTCTCAGGAATAATAGCCCCTATTCAGGTTGGACGTCAGATGTTTGAGCGTATCAACACCTGGATGCTTGTAAAACTTAAGGGTACGGTAATGAAAACTATTTTTGTAGTGCTTCTTTTTCTTGTAACAGGAAAATTTGTAGTTACCGCCACCGCTATGCTTATCATCATGTTTATGACAGATTTTGTAAAAATATCGCTTGCTACAGACAACGCCAGAGGCGCCCTGAGTCCTGACAAATGGCGCATCGGGCGGCTTGGATTTATAGGCGCGGTTCTTGGCGCGGTTATGACCGTTTTAGCCCTCATACTGTTTTACATAGGATGGTATCACTTCGGAATCAGTACTGACGATAAGCTTATGAATACGTTCAGTTTTCAGATTCTTCTCTACTACATTCAACTTTCAGTATTTATAGTGCGCGAAAAGGGGCGCTTCTGGCAATCTTCACCAAGTAAAACACTATTTTGGATAATTTTTGCTGATATTACTCTTGGCTTGATCATTCCTACTGTAGGATTATTAGGATTTACTCCCATGCCGCTTAAGTATACGCTGTTTATTTTCGCGTATATATTTGTAAGTATTTTTACTGTTACCGATTATGTGAAATATTTACTGTTTAAGAGGTTTCCTGCTTGAGGTTTTTTGCGGTGATTTATTGTATTGAGATTGATCTTGAAGACTACAATTGCTCTCTCCCCGCAGTTACGATCAGGCATGCACTTAATAAGCATGGCGATGAAGCATCCGAATCGAAACACGGGCAAAGAGCTATCACCGCGGATGATTTTTTAAAAATTCCAACAATCATCCAAGAGTACGACACTGTTGAGTTATCACCTGAACATTATAAAGGGAGAGAAGTTTTTCTATTTAGGAAAGAATCTAACGGCCGTACTACAGTGGTTACATACGATTCAAAGAGGCACACTGATCTCACGATACAAACCATGTACGCAAATAAAAGCGGAAGCCTTGCCACGTCCGTAGATGTCAATGCCTCTACGCTAACGTCCGAAACGACCCGTGGTACAGCTTCCACTTAATAATATAACCGATTTTTTCAAAGAAATCAACACCTAAAATGCACAACGCGCGTAAAAAACTGAAATAAAGAACACCGCAATAAACAAGCCAGCAGATTTTAGTTTCTTGAATATTGCAAACTCTCTCGGCGCAAATATTATATTACTGCTCTTACTAATAGTAATCAACAGAAATTGATAAAAAAGGAGATTTAACATGGGAAGAGGCGACAAACGCACCCGCAAAGGTAAAATTTTCCGTGGGAGTCACGGTAAATCAAGACCGCGTAAAGAGAAAAAGGCTGCTGCCGCGTAATATATATTTAAATAGTATTGGGCCCATAACTCAGTCGGTTAGAGTAGCGGACTCATAATCCGTTAGTCCTAGGTTCGAGCCCTAGTGGGCCCACTTTTTATGCTTGATTTGGAGGAGCCGTTGTTATATCTGAATATTTGGCTGTTCAAAAGATAAACTCTATATTCGCGCGGAGCACTTCCTAATACAGAAGGAAGTGCTTTTTTAATTATACAGGTATGCTAACTTCACGATTTCGGAGGCGATAGTTTATATGATTCAGGATTTAGAAAATTTAATAAAACTTCAAGAGATAGACCTCAGAATCAAGGAACAGGAATTAGCAAAGGAGCAGTATCCTGCCGCTGTTTTGGATCTTGAGAATCAGATAAAAAAATCACAAAGCATTTGCGCAAACGCCAAAAGCAAACTTGATCAGCTTACCGGCGGCGTAAAGGATATTGACGAGCAAACCGAAAAAGCGCGCGAAAGCCTCTCAAAAAGTCAGGAGCGTTTAAGCTCCATAAAGACTAACCGCGAGTACGATGCTGTACATAAGGAAATTGAGGCTCAGAAAAATCTTCTTGGAAGTTCTGAGGGTAAAAAGAAAAGCATTGAGGCAGATATAGAAAAGCAGACAAAAATAGTTGAGGATGCGCAGAGCGAACTTGAAAAGACACAAAGCGAACTTCAGCCTCAAATTGACGAACTCAAAAGTAAAATCGGTTCTATTGACTCTAACATCGCGGAAATTACTAAAGAGAGAGAAGCTGTGAGTCCGCTTGTAAGCAAAGCTACTCAGCGTACTTATGACTCTATCCGTACAAAGCGTAAAACCGGCCGCGCGGTGAGTCTTGTAGGCTCTAATAAAACCTGTTCCGTCTGTTTCAGAGTTTTACAGCCCCAACTAACTAACGAAGTACGCAGAGGAAGCAAGATTATCCTGTGCGAGAGCTGCGGCTCAATGCTTATTTGGGATGAGAGGGATTAGCAGTGCTCAGTTGTCAGCGCTCAGTGCTCAGTGTTCAGGACTTGTGACTTAGAGCTCAGAAAAAGCAGGATGAATAATTTAAAACTATACCGCCGGATGCTTACATATCTGCTGCCTTACAAGCTTCTTATAGCGGCGTCTATGATATTGGCGGTTTTGGCGGTTTTTTTTGAAGGTCTCTCCTTGTGGTTCGGCGCGACGCTTGTGCAGACCATTTTTGATCCCTCAGAACTTGCTATAGAAAAAGTACCTTTCAGCGTTGCCAATATTAACGAGTATCTTAAATACCAGTCCTCCGCTTTTATTGACAAAAGCGACCCAATGAACGCGCTTAAAATCGTTTGTATGCTTATGTCGCTTGCTTTTCTTTTTAAGAATGTTACTATATACTTTAAATCTGTTGTAATGGCGCGGCTCAATCTCTCTGTGGTGCGGGATATGCGCAATCAGCTTTTTTCCCACTCCCTCACCCTTCCCGCCTCATACTATGACCGCACACAATCGGGAAAAGTTATCTCATTAGTAGTGAATGATGTAACAAGCATCAATAACTCCATGACCAATACGTTTGACAAAATTTTTATTGAACCGCTGCGTGTTATTTTCTTTATTTCGGTGCTTTTTGTAATTAATTACAAGTTTACTTTGGCTATATTTGTAATATTCCCCGTGCTTGGATTTCTCATAACTCATATAGGCCGTACCGTGCGGCGCAGAAGCAAGCGGGTTTTAGAGCAGTTTTCCGGCCTTATGTCAATTCTGCATGAAACGGTAAGCGGTATCCGGGTAGTAAAGATGTTTGGGATGCACGGCTGCGAATCGCAGAAATTCAAGGACTCAAACAAACACTTTGTGAAACACTCTTTCAGAACAAGTTATATTGACGCGCTCGCAAGCCCTATTACAGAGGTGATGGGCGTTGTAGTGGTTGTGATTCTCTTGTGGTACGGCGGCTCAGCGGTACTTGCTCAGGGCGGATTCGGCGCGGAAGATTTTGTCCGCTTTTTAGTGTTTCTGTTCTCAATTTTCACGCCGTTAAAAGCGATCAGTAAACTTAACGCCACGCTGCAAAGCGGGTTTGCGGCGGCAGACAGAGTTTTTGGAGCGCTTGACTCAAGAGCGGAAGAGATAACACTGGAAAAACACTCTGCAACCGTTGGCGGTGCGGCTAAGAAAACCGCATCATTTCAAAACGAAGTCGCTTTTAAGGATGTTACTTTCTCCTATCCTCAATGTGAAGAAGACGTTCTCAAAAATATCAGTTTTGAGATAAAAAAAGGGGATGTAGTAGCGCTTGTGGGTTCAAGCGGAAGCGGCAAAAGCACGACTCTTGACCTGCTTCCCCGCTTTTACGATATAACAGGCGGAGAAATTTGTATTGACGGAGTTAATATCCGCGACATGAATCTTAACTCTTTGAGAAAACTGTTTGGAATTGTCTCACAGGAAACCTTTTTGTTTAATGATACGATTTTTTATAATATCGCTTACGGTCTGCCTGAAGCGCCGTATGATGATGTTGTAGCTGCGGCAAAAGCCGCCAACGCTTGGGAGTACATAGAGCACCTCCCTAAAGGGCTTGACACAGTGATAGGTGAACGCGGTGTGATGCTCTCCGGCGGTCAGCGTCAGCGTTTATCCATAGCGCGCGCTCTTCTCTTAAACCCGCCTATCCTTATTCTTGACGAAGCGACCTCAAGCCTTGATACAGAATCGGAGCGTCTCGTTCAGGCCGCGATAAATAATGTTATGGAGAACCGCACGGTTTTAGTAGTTGCGCACCGCCTCTCCACGATACAGCACGCCGATCTTATCTTAGTACTCGAAGGCGGAAAAATAGTAGAACGCGGAACACACGAAGATCTCTTAGCTCAAAAAAGCCGCTATAAATATTTCCACGATATCCAGTTTGCCGCGAGTACCGCAAGCAGCTAAATAGCGGCGGGTAAGACAAGCCCGCGCGCTCCTATAATCACAGTTAAAACTGCACGCCGATCCTGAGAGAATAACTAAAAGGATACTTACCGTCAACAGGCGAAAGCAGCCCTAAAAGGCGTCCCTGTAAATTGACCTGATATAACTCCGTGCGAAACAGGTAAACGCCTCCGCTTGTGCTCATGGTTATTCCGCCCCCGTATTTGCCTACACCCCGCGCGGCGGCGAGTCCAAGACCGGAACCGAAAAACGGAGTAACGTAATTGTTGCCGCCAATAAGTATCTCGGCGCCGCACTCAACGGCGGCAATTACGGCGCTGTTAAAATCCGTTGTTAACTCACCAACTAATCTGCCGTTTACAAACGGATTCATGGTCATAACATAGCCGTATTGCATACTGTAAGGAGTATAACGGTTTTTAAGGTTAATAAAACCTGCTGTTCCAACAGATGCCGTTATAAGTATTTTTCTTTCGTATTTATTTTCAGCGTCAGCGCTCTCCGCTTCCGTATTGATCTGCGCGCTCTCCGCTTTCTGCCCGCTTAACGCGGACGATTCATCGGACGGCGCGGACTGTACACCGCCTTTTGTTACGGCAGTTTCGCTCTCACTGCTTTTCTCCTTAGCCAATGGAGAATTATGCGGCTCATCTGCAGGAGAGCCAAATTCGGCGGTCTCATCGTCATCAAAATTTTGCGCCTCCTCACCGTCATCCGCCATTAATCCAACTTTACCGATAAGCATTACAAGTATAACCAATACAAACCGCTTCATAATGATCTCCTCCTCTTTTGTAAGCAGTCACTGATACTTTAACACTTTATTTTGCAAGATCTGAGCCACAGCTTTTAATAATCTATAAAAAATATTGAAGACACTATTAAATGCTGCGCCTGCACCGCCCTCTGACTGCACTGCAGCCGTGAGGTCTTCGGACGGTGCAGCCACAGCATTTAATCGCGGGATGTATAATTTGGTACAGGAATTGATATGTTTGACAATCAAGAACACCCCTTACAAAAAAGGCTAAAACAATGCTTACTCTTTTAGCTACTTTACCCATAGTGGTTATTGCGGTTTTCATGATCATATTTATGTGGCCGTCAAGCCGCGCAATGCCTCTTGCGTGGGCTGCTGCCGTTTTAGCCGCTTACCTGTTTTGGGATATGCCGCCTTTGTGGATTTTAGCGGCTTCCATAGGCGGGGTAATTAACGCCATTGACATTTTAGTAATAGTATTCGGCGCGATACTCATCTTGCAGTTAATGAAAAAAAGCGGCGGCATAGGCGCTATCTCAAACTCTATGGCCGCGATAAGCGGAGACCGCAGGGTTCAGCTTATAGTAATAGCGTGGCTTATGGGCGCGTTTTTTGAAGGCGCCGCCGGTTTTGGAACTCCCGCGGCAATAGGCGCTCCGCTGCTTGTGGGTCTTGGATTTCCGCCTTTTATAGCAGCCGCCGCAACGCTTCTATGCAACAGCTCTCCTGTGACCTTTGGAGCCGTGGGGGTTCCAATATGGGGAGGATTCGCGGCGCTCGAAGATTTTACAAGCTGGCCGGTTTCTACAGGAGGCGGTGAACTTGGGTTTGGCGATTTTTTACAAAACATCGGCGTCATCGCGGCGCTGCTGCATCTCATTATCGGTACGTTTATACCGCTTGCCGCTATAGCTCTCATGACAAAATTGTCAAGCGGTTCATATAAAGCGGGTTTAAAAATCTGGCCGCTTGCGCTATTTGCGGGAGTACTCTTTACAGGCGCTCAATTCATCATCGCCCTTTTTATCGGCCCGGAACTGCCCGCGCTGTTTGGATCTCTCGTCGCGCTTGCTGTCTTTATCCCCGCTGTAAAAAAAGGATTTCTATGTCCAAAAGAAAAATGGGATTTTCCTCCAAAAGCAAACTGGCCAAAGGAATGGGAAGGTACTGTAAAAGCAGGAACAAGCGAATCGCAAACAAGTAGAAAAACCGTATCTACCACGCTTGCCTGGACGCCCTATATATTATTGGGAGCGATACTTTTAATTACCCGCCTGCCATTTCTCAACATCACCCCCGCTCTCAAATCATTAAACATAGGCTGGGAAAATATTCTCGGCACAACCATACACCGCACAATTCAGCCGCTTTATAACCCCGGCATTTTTCCTTTTTTATTTATAGCGCTCCTTATACCTGCCTTGCACAAATCATCGTACCGGACTCTTCTCCCCGCTCTGAAAGAGACTTTTTTAATGATAAGGCCGGCCACAATAGCGCTCTCATTTACACTTGCAATGGTATATATAATGATGAATTCCGGCGAAGCCGCCCAAACAGATTCTATGATTATAGTACTCGCAAACACAGCGGCTCATTACGCAGGCGGAATGTGGTATATAGCAGCGCCCTTTATCGGGATGCTCGGAGCGGCCGTATCAGGCAGCTGCACAGTGTCAAACATAATGTTTGGCGTACTGCAATTTTCTACAGCCGTTAAATCACAAGCTTTCGTAAATCCAATACTCGCGCTTCAGGCAGTTGGAGGGGCAATAGGAAACGTTATAGCTATTCACACCGTAGTAGCGGCGCTCACAACAATCGGACTGATAGGCAAGGAGGGCGCCATAATTAAAAAAATCCTTCCCGCGTGTATAGCATACGCGCTCTTAAGCGGCATAGCCGCATGGATACTCGTTCTTCTGCTGCCGCCAAGTGTTTTTGATTTTTTTAAATAAAAAAAGGGCGAACCCGAAGGTTCGCCCGTCAAAATCAGTATCAACAGTATCTAAGTATTACCGAACACCAATCATAAGCGATATCCGTTCCTTTTTGCCGTCAAACGTGGTGACCGTACCTCTCACCAAATACGTCCCTTCGGCTGCCGTACGGCCTCTCATATCTGTCAAATCCCATGAACCTACCTGGCGTCTTGACTGATCTGAAGCGTTATCGTTTATGCTTACCTTGCTGACCGCGTTACCCGAAGCATCGTAAATCGTAAGCATACCGCTCTTTATCCGCTTGCCCTGACGGAAGAAATTCATCGTCCCTGATGATTTTTCTACCGGGTTTGGACCCGCTGTGAACTCATTAGATAACGCCGCTGTAAACGTATCGTCTCCTACTGCTGCCGATGGGGTCGGAACCTTGCGGTCGTTTGACAATATTGAGACCTGCTCGTACTTCACGGCGTTGATTGTAAGCGCGCGTTCGCTTGTAGTCTGCTGCGTACCGGCTCCTCTGTTAAGAGTCACTACAAACTTGTAGCTGCCGTTCGAGCCGTTTACATTAGAAGCGGTTCCCGCAATAGCCGGTATGAAATCTCTATCTGTCACAACCGCGCTTACGCCGTTCAGGTTAAGATCGTTTACGACAGCCTGAACCGCAGACCTCGCCGCGCCCTGTGAGTTCAGCGTATTCTGCGATACTGCCGAATATGCCGCGTCCTGGATAAGATCTCTAACCGCCGCTATAGCGTCATTATCCGACGCAGGATCGTACTTTGCAGCGTTGATTGTAAGCGTACGCTCGTTTGTTACCTGCGGATTACCTGCGCCCTTGTTAAGAGTTACGGTAAACCTGTAAGCGCCGTTAGTACCGTTCACATTGGAAGCCGTTCCCGCAGACGCCGCTGTGAAAGTACCATTTACAGCCGTACTTACGCCGATCCGGTCAAGAGCGTTGATAACCGCCTCAACCGCAGACTTAGCCGCATCCTGTGAGTTAACCGCGCTCTGCGCTGCTGCCGCGAATACCGCGCTCTCAACACGCGCCTTAACCGTCATGATGTCGGCGTTGTCCTGTGCGGGATTGTATGACGCGGCGGCGATTGCAACCGTAATCTCGTCTGTAGTCTGCGGCGCGCCGTTACCCTTGTTCAAAGTTACGGTAAACTTGTAACTGCCGGTTGTACCGTTTACATTGGACGAAGTTCCGGCTGCTGCCGCTGTAAAAGCGCCGTCTACCACAACCGCGTTTACACTATTCGCAGTAAGACCGTTTATGATCACTTGAGCCGCAGATCTTGCCTGAGCAATATTCGTAACATTAGCGGGCAGTGATGAATATGCCGCGTTCTGGATGAGATTTCTTATAGCTGTTATGTCGGCGTTGTCCCGCGCCGCAATATCAGCAGCCGGATCGTACGCCGCGGCGTTTATCGCAAGCGTAAGCTCGTTTGTAGCATGCTGAGTACCACCTATGCTCAGATTCACAGCGAACTTGTAGCTGCCGTTTATACCGTTCGTATTGGAAGCGGTTCCGGTAACAGCAGCTGTAAAGCCGCGGTTTACAACCTCAGCGCTCACGCCGTTCAGGTTAAGAGCGCCTACAATTCCCTCAACGCGTGTTCTCGCCGCTGATTCTGAGTTTAGCACGTTCTGCACTACAGCCGCGTATGCCGCACCCTCAACCAACGCTTTGGCTGCCGCAATACGGCTGCTGAAGTTTACGCTTACGCCAAACGGCTGAGTGTAGGCAACGCCGTGTTCACCGACAACAACCGCGCGGACATAGCTGTTAACCTTAGCCAGATTAGCGTTAA
>Ga0123356_10003504_pt1 | contig 16424 bp, 11 predicted proteins | sample TergutEmb28metaG_2_FD_92546 | JGI IMG/M metagenome (GOLD analysis project Ga0123356, IMG submission 92546) | Embiratermes neotenicus P3 segment gut microbial communities from Petit-Saut dam, French Guiana - Emb289 P3 | ecosystem: Host-associated > Arthropoda: Insects > Digestive system > Gut ...
GCCATTTCATTCATGCTTCCGGTTATTTCCTGAGTAACTCTCTCAAGATTTTTACTTTCATTGATTACTTCTTTTGAACCTACAAGCATTTCTTCCGAGCCGTCTTTTACCTGCTGTGTTATGTTATTCACATCTGTAATAGCATCAAGCACCTGATGACTTCCCTGCCCCTGTTCTTCCATTGCATTCCGGATATTATCTTCCTGATCCGCGACTGTTTTAACACTCGAATCAATTAATTCAAATTTGTGTAATACATTATCGGTTGAGCCGGTTATTTTATCTATTGATGCCTTCATATGTTTTAAAACTGTACTTATGGTTTTTGACTGTTCACCGGAACTTTCCGCCAATTTGCGTATTTCATCAGCGACAACAGCAAAACCTTTACCGGATTCACCCGCATGAGCTGCTTCAATCGCGGCATTCATGGATAATAAATTAGTCTGACTCGCGATATTTTTCATAACAGAATTGATCTCCATCAATCCTTCCGATTCACGGGAAATCTCCTGAATATCATGCGCTACATCATTAAGACCAGTCTTTCCGACTTCGGAAGATTCCATCAGGTCTTTTACATTACCGGCATTCCGAACCAGTGTATTTGTTACTGATTGAATATTGGCCAGCATTTGTTCAATAGCGGAAGAAGACTGGGCAACGCTGGCGGATTGTTTTTCTACATGGCCGTTAAGTTTATTGATATTAGCGGTAACCTGCTCCATAGTGGCATTTGTTTGTGTGACACTGGCGCTTTGGCTCATTACCCTGCTTTTAATACTTTGAATATTAGCGGTAATTTCATTGATTGCAGCGGCAGTTTGGTTCATATTACTTGCAAGATCACTGCCAATATTAAAAAGAGTAACAGATTGATCTTTAATAACAATAACCAGTTTCTTTATTTTTTCAAGAGTCATATTAAAATAGTGCGCAAGACTGCCGATTTCATCCTTTGAATGAATAACAATACTGTGGGTTAAATCGCCTTCACCTTCAGAAATATCTTTTAACGTATTCGTTACTTTTACAATTGGCCTTGTAACATTGTTAAAAATTAAAAAGAGAATTATCGCGGTAAGTATGATTGCAATGCTTGCTAAAATAACAGTAAATTTGGCAATTTCATTTACCTCTTTCATGATAAGATCTTCTGATGTTCCGATCATAACTGTCCATGTAGTATCAGAATTACCTATTCTAAAAGGCTTCATGATAATTTGCAGTTTTGTACCAAGTAATTCGGAATATGTTTCAAATGAAAGCTCTTTTCCTTCTGCTACTGCCTGACTTGCTGCTTGCAGATTATCGCCGTACACAGTATCAACATCAAGCATCATTTTACCTACCCGTTCAGGAACATAACTGGCAAGAATAAATCCATTACTTGAATATATTGCCATAACAGTTATCTTTTCATAATCCCTGATGGAGTTTTCAACTGAAGGCTGAATTAAACCCGTATCCACGAGAATTCCTACTCCACCAATTACCTCATTAGTACGCAAGCTAACAATGGAAACCATCATCCTTAACAAATATGTATCTTTTCCATTAATTTTTCTGGCAAAAGGATGATCGACTCTTTCGACATTTGATTCTGGATCGTTAAAATAAACCATAGAGGTTTCTATATCGGCGGATGCCCTATTTTCTAATATGCCGTTTTCCCGGGTATATACCATCGCATATTGTCCTGTAGGGGTTGAGCCGGCTCGGCCTATATTCCGTGCATCAATATCCAGAACATCAGGTTTCCAAATAGTATAGATATTAATAATTGATGGATCAGCCTGAATAGTACCTAAAAGCATAGTATCATAAGTATCCCGTCTGATAGCTTCCGGTATATTTTCATAATCTGCCATAATATTCGCAAGGGTACGCAAAACATGCAAATATCCTTCTTCCATACCGCTCCAATATTCAGCTTTTTTCTCTGCCAGCAATTCAACCGCCTGCACACTCAAAGACATACTGATATTTGATGCACGGTTTAAAAGCAAAACGGCAATTCCCGAAACAACCGCAATCATTATTGCGATTACCATAATACTTAGTTTAATTTTAAGTTTCATATCGAACCCCCTTTAAAAAAAACGTAACTTTATAAATAAAATATAATAAAATCAGAGGCAGGTGACCAATTAAATTTAACAGCGGATACAGGTAGTCTGGGCGGCTTTCACCATATGCGTGTACTTAAGAGGAATTTCATTTTTTATCTTAGGTTGAAATATTTTCCCTAAAAAAGTATATTAATACTAATATGAACTCGATTGAAATGGCGAAAGCCTACGACCCAAAATCCTTTGAGGATCGCATTTATGCCCAATGGAAGGAATCCGGCGTTTTTACCCCTGAGAAAACCGGGGATTCAAATAAGGAACCCTTCGTTATCACTATTCCCCCGCCAAATGTTACAGGTGTTTTGCACCTGGGGCATGGTTTAAATAACAGTCTCCAGGACATAATTGTCCGTTTCCACCGCATGCGCGGAGTACCCACTCTCTGGGTGCCAGGCACCGATCACGCAGGTATTGCTACCCAGAACGTGGTTGAACGCAAGCTTAAAGAACAGGGAAAAAGCCGCAGGGAGCTGGGGCGGGAAAAGTTCCTGGAAGAAACATGGAAAGTAAAAAATGAACATCATACCATTATTACCAAGCAGCTTGAAAAAATAGGCGCCAGTGTCGATTGGAACCGGGAACGCTTTACCATGGACGAAGGGCTTTCCCGCGCAGTACGTGAGGTTTTTGTAACCCTTTATGAACGTGACCTTCTATATAAGGGAAATTATCTTGTAAACTGGTGCACCTCCTGCGGAACAGCTCTTGCCGATGATGAAGTTGAACACGAAGACACAGCGGGAAAAATGTATCATCTGCGCTACTATTTTACTAATAATAAAGACAAGTACATAGAAATCGCTACAACCCGCCCCGAGACTTTGTTAGGCGATACAGCGGTCGCAGTCCACCCCGAAGACGAGCGATACTCTGGAATTAAAGGTAAAACCTTAGACCTGCCATTAACAGAAAGAGATATACCTATAATTTTTGATACCTATGTTGAGCGCGGTTTTGGAACAGGAGCGTTAAAAGTAACCCCAGCCCATGACCCCAACGACTGGGATCTTGGCAGGAAACATGACCTGGAAATTATCAATATACTTAACCCCGATGGAACATTAAATGAAAATGCACCAGATAAATACCGGGGGCTTCCTGTAAAAAAAGCGCGTACTGCTGTTATCGAAGACCTTATTGCGGGTGGTTGGTATGTAAAAGACGAGCCGATAAAACACTCTGTTGGTCATTGTTACCGCTGCAATACAGTAATAGAGCCGTTTCTTTCCGAGCAGTGGTTTGTAAGAATGAAACCGTTAGCCGACAAAGCGCTTGCCTGCTGGCAAAAAGGCGAAATTATTTTTTATCCCAAAAAATGGGAAAACACCTACAAACACTGGATGGAGAATATAAAAGACTGGTGTGTCAGCCGTCAATTATGGTGGGGACACCGTATCCCAGCCTGGACATGCGCAGACTGCGGAAAACTTACAGTTTCACGTAACGACATTGATGTTTGCCCTGACTGCAAAAGTAAAAACATTGAACAAGATAACGATGTTTTAGATACTTGGTTTTCCAGCTGGCTCTGGCCGTTTAGTACGTTGGGTTGGGAAAAAGTTGGCGTATCTACTCCAGATTTAGATAAATTCTACCCCACTACTTCTCTTATTACAGCCTATGACATAATTTTCTTTTGGGTAGCAAGAATGATCATGGCAGGCCTTGAGTTTACAGGCAAAGCGCCATTCCGCGACATTTACATTCACAGCCTTGTCCGCGATAAACAGGGACGCAAGATGAGCAAGTCTTTAGGAAACGGCATTGACCCATTGGAACTTGTAGATGAGTTTGGCTCAGACGCGATGAAGTTTACACTTGCATTCTTATGCGCTCAGGGACAGGATGTTTTGGTTGATAAAGATTCCTTTAAGCTGGGTTCCAAGTTCGCGAACAAGATTTGGAATGCCAGCCGTTATATATTGATGAACTTAGACGGACGTGAATTAATTAAAAACCCTGAATTGAATGCCGCCGACAAATGGATCTATTCCCGTTTAAACAACGCAGCAAAATCTATGCATGAAGCTTTCTTTTCGTATCGATATAACGATGCTGCTCAAACCGCTTACGAATTTTTCTGGAATGATTTTTGCGACTGGTATGTAGAAGCCACAAAACTTTCAATGAAAGGCAGTGATTCTGCGGATGCAACATCCGCAGAGAAAGATCGCGCAACAACTGTATTATTGGATGTATTATCCGAATCTCTTCGATTACTACATCCGCTCTTACCATTTGTAACAGAAGAAATATACAGCAAATTGCCAAATCAGGTAACAGATAACAGTGAACAGAGAAAAGGGTTGTTGATTTGCGAGAGGTATCCTGAATATAGTGAAAAGAGGAATTCGCCAATAGAAGAAAAAAACTTTTCGGCTCTTCAATCGCTTGTCGGAATGGTACGAACTCTGCGAAGCGAATGCGGCATAACCCCAGACAAAAAACTCCGCGTATTGGTACACACAAACATCGAACTTGAAAAACCATTTAGTGAGAATGAAGGTTTAATCAAACTCCTCGCCGGAATCAACGATCTAACAATCAACTCCGAACCCTCAACTCAACACTCCACACTAAACACTCAACATTCCACACTAAACACTCAACACTCCACATTAAACACTCCACACTCCACACTAAACACTCAACATTCCAAATTAGACATTAAACATTCCACATTAACAAAACCACAGGGTTCAATCGGCATGGCGGCTGCGGGTTTTGAAGTTTTTGTATTCATCGCGGAAGCTGTGGACACTGCGGCATTAAAGAAAAAGTTCATAAATGACCTTGAGAAGGATCGTAAATATATCGAAGGATTAAGAAATAAACTTGCAAACGAGCAATTTATTAAAAACGCGCCGCCGGAATTGGTGGCTGAACAAAAATGCAAACTGGAAGAAGCGCTTTTGCGTACAGAAAAATTTGACAGCTATTTAAAGGATTTATAATGAACACAGAACAAATGGATCAACTTAGCGGAACACGTCTCGCGCCTTATATCCAGCTCGCGACATATTTAATCGGCAAATCACGCGAAGGCGGAGGAAACATGTTCCGCCATCAGCTTGATACAATGGCAATTCTTGTAGATTACAAATATATTGATTCTGAATTATTAAAAGCGTCGCTTGTACATGATGTCATTGAGGATATTCCTGATTTTAATCACAATATATTGCTTTCTATAGATTATGACAGCCACGCTGTTTATAACCTTGTAATGGAGGTTTCCAGGCAGAACGGCGAAACCAAGCCGGATTTTCTAAACCGTATAAAGGAATCCGGATCACAAAATGCAAAAATTCTAAAAGTAGCGGATCGTATTTCCAACATGATTTCTTTGGGTTTTGTTAATAATATGGAATTTGTTGAACGTTATATAAACGAAACCGAAAAGTATCTTATACCTCTCGCGGCTGAAGTTGATTCTAATATGCTGACAGAATTACAGGATCTTGTAAACTCCAGACGTAAATACCTGAATGATTATAAAAACCTTGAACGTTTTATTATCAATTATACAACGGAGGTTTAGCTATTTTACTCCATAAGATAAATTCTCCGCAGGATATAAAAAAATTATCTGTACGGGAACTCAATCAGCTTGCCAATGAAATAAGGGAACAAATTGTTTCTACTGTTTCCGGAAACGGAGGACATCTGGCTTCGAATCTGGGCGTAGTGGAATTAAGTATCGCATTGCACCTTGTATTTGATTCACCCCGGGATAAAATTGTCTGGGATGTCGGCCATCAATGTTACGCGCATAAAATTCTTACAGGCCGCCTTGAAAGGTTTCCCTCGCTTCGTAAAAAAAACGGACTTGCAGGGTTTCCGAAAAGAAGCGAAAGCGAACATGACTCTTTTAATACAGGACACTCGTCAACTTCTATTTCCGCCGCGCTTGGACTGCTTGCAGCGGATCATATACAGGGCGGTAAAAACTACGCAATCGCAGTAATCGGCGACGGCGCGCTAACAGGCGGCATGTCTTATGAAGCTTTATCCCACGCCGGACATCTTGGACTTCCATTAATAGTTATTCTTAATGATAATAAAATGTCCATCAGCCGCAATGTAGGCGGATTATCAAAATATTTAAGCCGTCTTTCCATGAAAGAAAAATATCAGACTTTCCGCCGGCACTTTGACGCGATGGCAAAGAAAATCCCTTTTGTAGGAGAAGCTTTTTTTAATCTGGTAGTAAGATTAAAACGGGCTGTTAAAGCGGTGTTTTATACCGATAATTTTTTTGTCGATCTTGGTTTTGAATATGTCGGACCGATTAATGGGCATAACATTAAAGCTTTAAGAAATGTTTTAGAAGATGTACGCAAATTAAAACGCCCTGTAGTAATACATATAAATACCCGCAAAGGCAAAGGTTATGGTTACGCAGAAAATGATCCGGACAGTTACCATGGGGTTGGTTCGTTTTCTGTAAACGGCGGTTTAACAACTCATGAGTGTTCAGATAATAAAAATATTCAAAAAAGTTTTACTGAATGTTTTTCCGGTATTATTTCGGAAGCGGCAAAAAAAGATGAAAAAGTTATAGCTATTACCGCCGCGATGCAAACAGGTACAGGGCTTTCTGCGTTTGCGTTAAACTTCCCAAACCGTTTTTTTGATGTGGGAATTGCCGAGGGGCATGCTGTTACTTTCGCGGCTGGTCTCGCCGCAAAGGGTTTAAAACCTATAGTCGCTATTTATTCTACATTTATACAACGAGCTGTAGATCAGGTAATCCATGATACCGCTCTTCAAAAACTGCCTGTTATTTTCGCGCTGGACAGATCCGGATTTGTTGGAGCGGATGGTGAAACTCATCAGGGGTTGTTTGATATATCAATTTTCCGCGGCACGCCGAATATGACCATTCTGGCACCGGCAAGCGAAAATGAAATGAGGTTAATGTTAAACTGGGTTTTGAGAAATGTGGAATGTGGAATGTGGAATGTGGAATGGAAACTGGGACCAATTATAATTCGGTATCCGAAAGCTTATTGTCCGCGGGAGATTGAAGCGTTTTCGGCGCCTGTAGAAATTGGGCGGGGTGTTTTTGTTAATGAACCAAAGGGACAAAAGAGCGGCAAAAACGAAGTATGTCTTGCTTTTACGGGCAGCTTGTACAGAGAAGTTACCGAAGCAGCTGTTATATTAAAAGAAAAAGGAATAAACGCGGATCTTTACAATCTTAGATTTTTAAAACCTGTTGATGAAGATTATCTTGTTAACCTAATAAATGAATATAAACTGATTACCTTCATAGAAGAAGGAATAAAAGCCGGCGGTTTTGGTGAATATGCCGCTGCTCTGGCACTGCGAAATAAATGCAAAGCAGAAGTATTAGTACTGGCGGCGGAAAGCAGTTTTCTGGAAGAAGATAAAGCGCTGGGTACCAGAGAAGAATTATTGGCGATTAACGGACTTGACGGAAAAGGAATCGCTAAAACAATAGAACAAAACTTTATCTTGTAATACCGTATTCACCATCGTCTTTTAACAGTTCATCAACTTCGGCGGCTTTTCTTGTCGCCAGCGACTGAAGACGAGGGGATGTTCCCCTGGTATTAATCGATTCTGAAATAACCTCGCCGATAAGTTCCCGTGCTTTAACAACAGAAGTCATAAAAGGCCTGTCATAAGGATATCCGTTTTGTGAAGCGTGAATCATTGTCTCAACAAGACCTGGATTAACCTGGGATGTAATTGAAGGATCGTTCCACATGGATGTTCTTGCCATAGTTATATTCGCTAACATGCCTCTTTTAGCCATTTCTCTGCTTGATGCCCACGACAGAAATTTCATGGCGGAATCCATATCCTGGGTTCTTGAAGAAATACTCATACCCCAGGCGGTAGTAATATATGGTTCATCAGCTATTGGACCGCGGGGCATTTTTGCCACTCCAATATTCTCTGCGGGAATCACGGGAATCTGGTTATCCAGCGGATCAATTAATTGACCATAGAAAACTGACGCGTCTGTCCACATAGCTAAACGTCCTGCCTGAAAAAGAGATAACAATTGGCTCCAGGACATTGTTCCAACACCTTGAGGTCCGCAAACGCCTAAAAGCCGTCCATACAAACGGATAGCGTTCATTGAAGCAGGCTCATGAAACACCGATGTGCCATTATTTAAAAACCGGCCGCCAAAGTTATATATAAAACTGGAAATCTGCGTTACAGCCGGAGAACCCGCTCCGCGGGCAGCAAAACCCGCGACACCATCTCTGTTAAGTATTCTCGCGGCATGCTCCAGTTCATCAAAGTTAACAGGAATATCTAAACCGGCAGCCTGAAACAAATCTTTCCTGTAATAAAGCACCTGCCATTCAACTATCAACGGAACTACATAAGGTATTTCGTCTTTAAGTCCTATTTCCATAGTATTGGAAGGATAATCATAAAAATCATATCCATCCAACGGCGCGAGCCAGTCATTTTTAAGGAAAAACAGAGTTTCCTGCAAAGGGCGGGTCATAAATACATCTACTGTAGAAGTACCATTGGCAAACTCGGTTGTAAGCTTATGGTTAAGATCGCTTTCATTTAATTGTTCCATAATAACCCTGATTCCGGTTTCTCGTTCAAATTCAGGAATCAAAGGTATAAGCAAATTCCCGTATGGATGTTCCGCGAGTAAAACCCGGATTTCTTTTGGCTGTGGAAGTTCGATAACATTAATGGAGGTATTTCTCTGACAAAAACTGAAAAGCGCGCTAACAATAATCAGGGCAAATAAAAGAATAATTTTTCTATTCATAACCATATTCCTTATATTGTATAATTCTATCATATATTGGCTGGAAGGTGTAATTTTTTTCTAATTTTTATATAAAAAAAATTAAATTGAAATATTATCAAAATATAAAGTTGATTTTATTCATTATATAGTGGAAAATGATATATAAGAAACATACCGGAATACAATATTAGAATTAACCATTTGAGAGGTTAGAACCATAATCAATTTATGAAAAGAATAAAACTTTTTTCCGGTATAAAAGCAAAAACGACATTATTTACAATAATTCCTGTAATAATAGCCTATTTTACTGTATCTTCAGTCCTGTTTATATCATTATCTAATTCTCAGCAAAATATGACAATATCAGAATTTAAAAATATAACCAGCAGATATACAGTTGACTTTGAAAGAAAAATTAACAACGCGCTGGATTATTTATCATCAGTTACCAGTATCCTGGAATTCCAGGTTTACGAAGGAGCGACAGACAGGGAAGCGCTGCACAGGGTAATGTATTTTATTTTTGACGGGCATACAGTAGATAGTTCCAGTATCTATTTTGAACCGGATATGTATGACGGTAAAGACGCTTTATATGTCAATACAGAATACGGCTCCGCACTTTCAGGAAGAATCAGTTATTATTTTTACCGCTATAACGGGAGAACTGGTTACAGACAATCAGCCATGGATAATGATATAGAATTTACTATGCCGTTATATGTTGATACAAAAAGACTGAACGCTCCAACTTACACAAAACCGGAAATATATGAAATAGACGGAGTGGATACCTTAAAATTTGTTATAACCTATCCTATTTCCAGCCGTGACGGAGAATTCATCGGTGTAATCACGGCGGATATTTTTCTTCAGGATATGTATACAAAACTCCAGGCAGAAAAAATATATGAAACAGGATATATAATAATCGCCAATGATAAAGAACAGATAATATACAGTCCGCGTTTTGAAGATATTGGAAAAACACGCAAAGAAGCCGGTCTTTCATACCCCCTTCCGCCGAATGATATAACATCTGAAGTTTTTAATGCGGAATCAATTATTAATAATGAAAAAACCCTTATATCAATACAATCAGTATATTTTCCTCAGTTTGACAGCCGTTTTTATATTTCTGTAGCGGCTCCTGTTAAGGAGATCAACGCAAGCGGAGCGCGGTTATTATTTTTCATTGTAATATTCAGCATTACTATCATTATTCTTATAGCGCTGTTCCTTTACTACCTGATAAGCAGGTTAATGAATCCATTGGTTGAATTTACAGAGAGCGCGGATAAAATGGCTTATGGTGATTTTAACACAAGAATAACAGGTGTATATAAAGATGAATTCGGCCTTTTAAAAGACACAGTTAATCTGATGGCCGAACGCGTAAAAAATACACTCAGTGTTTTACAGAATATATTAAACGGTATTGACGCTTTTGTTTTTGTAACAAATCCCAAAACAGGAGAAATTCTCTTTATAAACGAACAAATGAAAGAGGGATACAACATAAAGGATGATATTATCGGGCAATATTGCTACAAAATTTTTCAGGAAGACATGGATAAAATGTGTGAATTTTGCCCATGCCATCTGCTTGATATTAATCCGGACAAACCTGTCTTATGGGAAACATATTGTACAATAACAAAACGTTTTTATCATAATACAGACTGTTATATCGAATGGATCGGCGGAACCAAAGTACATCTTCAGCACTCGGTAGATATTACAGACCTAAAAACAATCACGGAAGAAAAGTTCAAAGCGGAAAAGGACGCGCTTGAGCTGTCGCGCGAAAAAGACCACGCAGAAGAAACATCGCGCATGAAATCAGTCTTTCTCGCCAACATGAGCCATGAGATACGCACGCCTATGAATGCCATTTTAGGCGTCACCGAACTTTTATTTCAGAATGAAAGACTTCCCGCGGATATAGAAGAAGGATTGGATAAAATATACAGTTCATGCGACATGCTTTTGGGAATTATTAATGATATACTGGATTTTTCCAAAATCGAAGCCGGAAAACTGGATATCATACCTGTTAAATATAAAATTTCAAGTTTAATTAATGATTCTGTTAACCTGAACATGATGCGAATTGACACTAAACCGATTGGGTTTGAACTGCAAATAGATGAAAATATTCCTGTAACCCTGATTGGCGATGAACTGCGCATTAAACAAATTTTAAATAACCTGCTTTCCAACGCGATCAAATATACCGATGCGGGAAAAGTTTCCTTATCTATTGAATTCGAAAATGATCCAGCAGCAAGCGATCAGATTATTCTTGTGTTAGGTGTAAGCGATACAGGTCAAGGCATGACAGATGAGCAGATGGGACAAATGTTTGACGAATATTCCCGTTTTAATCAGGAAGCGAATATGACTGTAGAGGGAACAGGACTTGGACTCGCTATAACGCAGCGTTTAATAAATCTTATGAATGGAAATATGCAAGTACAAAGCAAGGTGAACAAAGGCTCAACATTTACTGTGCGGCTGCCGCAGAAAATAACTGATAACGAAATATTGGGCAAGGAATTGGCCGACAATCTGATGCATTTCCGCGTAAATTATATGATTAACAGGAAAGAGGCCAAATTGTACGCGAGCCAATGCCTTATGGAAATATCCTGGTAGTAGATGATGTAGAAACAAACATTTATGTTGCTGAGGGTTTGTTAAAACTTTACAAGCTGCAGGTTGATACTGTCATGAGCGGGCAGAATGCTATTGATATAATTAACGAAGGCAAAGTATATGACGTAATTTTTATGGATCACATGATGCCGGAAATGGACGGTATTGAAGCGGTAAAAATTCTCAGACGTTCAGGTTATACAGCGCCTATTGTAGCTTTGACAGCTAACGCTGTATTAGGACAGGCAGATTTATTCCTTCAGAACGGCTTTGATGATTTTATTTCAAAACCAATTGATATTCGCCAGTTAAACAGTGTTTTAAACAGACTTGTCCGTGACAAGCAGCCTCCTGAGGTAATAGAAGCAAACCGTCAAATTATAAATAATACCGATTCAAATGAAAACAGCGGAAATATCCAGCAAACGGATTTACTTTTACTTGAATCATTTATCAGAGACGGACAAAAAGCTGCCGCCTGGCTGGATGAAATCACAGCTGGCTTCCAGGCTGATAATTCACAGCCACCCGAAACACAATCCCCGCAGTTATTAAATGACGATGTGATTCAGAAGTTTATTGTAATTATTCATGGCATGAAAAGTTCACTTTGGAATATCGGGGAAATAGAACTCGCTAATTTGGCAGCTACCCTTGAACTAAACGGAAGAAACCGGGATTCTGATATGATAGCGGAAAACGCACCTTTATTCACGAAAAGTTTAAAGGAACTTTTGAAAAAACTAGTGTTAAAACAGGACGAATACCGCCAAAATCAAATATTACAGGACGAGGATATAAATGATTTATGTACCAAACTGCAGGACATAATAGAAAAAGCCGCAGAGTATAGCAGAAAGGGAGTTTTGGATAAAATTACCGAAATTACAAGTTGTTCAAAAGAGACAAAGGCGGTTTTAGACAATATAAAAGAACAGATTATCCATAGTAATTTTGAAGACGCCCTTAATACCGCGAAAACGTATTTAACTATTTTATCCTGCTAGACTGATTCACCTGTTCACTGAAAATAAATATTATGTTATAGTATTATAATGGCTTGGTTTCAATGGCTAACCTCAATATATGACTTTATCCGCCCGGTTTTGGATGTAGCCCTTCTCGCTTTTATCCTGTACAAGGGTTATGAGCTCCTGGAAAAAACCCAGGCTCTGCCGCTGGTAAAGGGAGCCGGCTTCCTTGCTCTTGTATATGGTGTCGCCTATCTTTTTAATCTAACCACCCTGCGGTGGGTGCTTACCATGATAGCGCCGGGATTATTTATCGCTATTGCCATTGTATTTCAGCCGGAGCTTAGAAAAATATTTATGCGCCTTGGGCAGGCGGATTTTTTCAGGCGGAATACAACAGTACATACCGGAAAGCTTGACGCAGTAATAACAGCTGCAGAATTGCTTTCGGAACGAAGGCGTGGAATGCTGATTGTTTTTCCAAGAAAGATCAATTTAAAAAATATTATAGAAACCGGAACAAAAATAAACGCGGATATTTCATCAAGCTTAATTGTATCTCTTTATGAATTTGACGGACCTCTGCACGATGGAGCAATGATTGTCCAGGGCGGAAAAATTGTTGCCGCCGGATGTTTCCTGCCGCTTTCAGAAAGACAGGATATACGAAAGAATTTCGGAACACGCCATAGGGCAAGCCTGGGAATGGCGGAACAATCTGACGCTGTTACTCTGATTGTATCCGAAGAATCAGGCGCGCTTTCCCTGGCTTACGATGCAAAACTTTACTATGATCTGTCTACCGCGGATATTACCCGAAAATTATTTGAGCTGCTTGATAAGGGAAGCAGAAAAGAAGACCAAAAAGATTCTTCCTCCGCAGAAGAAAGAGAGGTTCTTGTTGAATAGAACAAAGCTTCTTGCAAAAATCATGGAAAAATGGCCTGTCAAAGTTCTTTCATTGGCGGCGGCGCTTATTATATCGATATTTTACAGAATGAATACACTGGAAACCCGTTTTTTTAATATTCCATTAATTATTGAATCCAATGAAACACTGCTGCCTGCAAGCTCTTTCGCGAGCGTAGTAAGGATATCTCTCCGCGGAGAGGCAGACGGTATCCAGCAAATCCTTGATGAAGACATTGAAGCGTTTATCGATCTTGGAAGATATTCAAATGAAGGTTACTACAGAGTACCCGTGCAAATAAGAAAAAAAGGCAGCGCTCTTGGAGTAGAACCATTGGAGATATCTGTTCTGCCAATAGAAGTTCCTCTTATGTTGGAACAAAAAGTAACAAGGAATATAAATGTCTACTCTGTAACACGCGGAGCAGTGGCAGAAGGATATGAATTGAAAGACTCTATTATAATTCCTGGCAGCGTAGTCGCAGAAGGACCGCGCGGCACATTAGACAGTTATATTCAATTTAATACAGAAACAATAAACCTTGACGGGCGGATTGATGACTTTTCAATAATGGTAAACATTATAAATGATAATCCGTTAATATCGATTCATGGAAATCAAATGCTTGAATTCAGAGGCACAGTCAGCCGTATTGTAAGAGAAGAAGAAATAACAGTTCGGCAGGAAAATATAATTGATGCTGAAATGACTGAAGAACATGATGATGAGCTGCGGCAAAACAGATCTATCCGTTCAATAATTGAATTATTCCTTTCCGGAGATGAAAGCCAATGATTACTGGAGTCGGAATTGATATTGTAGAAGTAAAACGCATGGAACGCTGGCTCAATAACAGCAGTTTATTGGAAAGGTATTTTCACAGCGAGGAGATCGCTCTTGCATACGCCAGAAAAAACAGTGCAGCTCTTACACTGTCTGCCAGGTTCGCCGCTAAAGAAGCGTTCGGCAAGGCTCTTGGAACAGGGCTTGCGCAATTAGCGCTTAAGGATATTATGGTACTTAACAGAGAAAACGGGAAACCGTATATACTATTAACCGGAACAGCGCAGAAAGCGTTTGAATCATCAGGCGCGAACAGGATGCATATTTCCCTGTCACATGAAAGGGATAATGCAATCGCCATAATCATTTTGGAAAGGGCTTAACGAAGATGGCAAAAAGAAAAAAAGAAGAAGAAGAAAAAGAACTAAAAGTTACTTTTCAGTCGAAAAAAGAATTTGAATGTCCGGCGTGTGAAGCAACATTTCATAAAGAAGAGCTGTTTTCCGGCGGCGGCAGATTGATCGCGGGACAGCTAACAGAAGAGCTTCACAGATTATACGAACCATCAGCGAAATACGGTGTTATTTTTCCTCTTGTATACGAAGCGATTGTCTGCCCTGAATGCTGGTTTTCATCAATGGAAATTGATTTTCATTTACTGCCAAAAGATAAAATAGAAAAAGTAAGAGATGATGTTGAAAAACGCATGAAAGAAACTACATTGGTTTTTCCAAATGTAGAATTTCATAAAAACAGGTCTCTAATGGACGGAGCCGCTTCACAGTATTTAACATTAAGCTGCTATGACTATTATTCCAAACAAACATCTCCTACAATAAAACAGGGTCTTGCCGCCATACGCTGCGCCTGGCTTCTGGATGAACTTCATAAAAAATACCCTGAACAGCATTACGATTGGCTTGGCACCTTGTTCAGAAAAAAAGCCCAGTATCTTTATAATGAAGCTCTAAGCCGGGAACAAACCGGAAGAGAAACACTTTCCGGCATTAAAATTTTTGGCCCTGACACTGATAAAAATTATTCATACGAAGGAATGTTGTATATGTGCGCATATCTTCGTTATAAATTTGGTCCTGCGGATAACCCAACAGAAAGAACCACTTCACTGGAAGAAGCGCGCCGAACAATCGCTAAACTTTTTGGTATGGGAAGATCATCCAAAGATAAACCAGGAGCTTTCCTTGAACATGCCAGAACGCTTTATGACACAATTAATAAGGAACTTACGGAGAATGTTTAATGTTTAGTGTGGAGTGTTTAGTGAGTAGTGAGTAGTGAGAAATATAAAATTAATTATTGCTTATGATGGGACGGATTTTTGTGGGTGGCAGAGACAGGCTGATGTCTTACAAAATAAGCGGTTAACTCCAACAAGAACTGTTCAGGGGGTGATTGAAAGCGCTCTGGAAAAAATGCATGGGAGGGTTGTAAACCTTACGGGTTCCGGCAGGACGGATTCAGGGGTTCATGCTGTTGGGCAGGTTGCTAATTTTTATACTGATATAAATAGTATTCCGGCGGAGCGTTTTGTTCCGGCGTTAAATTCTATGCTTCCAAAGGATGTAAGGGTTCTGGAAGCTTCAGAAGTTCATAATGATTTTCACGCGCGTTTCAGTGCGAAGTCGCGCTTTTACCGTTATCAATTCATCTGCCGCTCTGCCCTTCCTCATGAAAGCCGATATAATCTGCGATTATATCGGTTTCCGCGAATTGAACTATTAAATGCTTATGGCAGATTCCTTTTGGGTGAGACAGACTGTTCAATTTTTGCCGGCGCCGGAGACATCGCAGTTATCGCAGGTAAGTCAAAAAAACGTTACATTTATAAGGCGCATTTCTATATCGAAAAAGAACAGTTAATATTTGAAATTCAAGCTAATGCCTTTTTACAAAATATGGTTCGCTCTGTTGCGGGAACCTTCCTTCATTATGAAGAAACAAGTACACAGCCGGAAAAACTGCGGGAAATAATCGCCTCAGGCGAGCGCTCTCTTGCCGGCCCTACCCTGCCACCTCAGGGACTTTTTTTATGGCAAGTAGAGTATTAAACTATTGACATTATTAGCAAAAAACCCCATTGTTTCTTTTATTGGAGGCTGGAAGGAATATATTGATAGGAAGCAATGTTGTCATCGACGGGATTAGCAAATCCTTTGGTGATTTCGAAGTGCTCAAAAATGTGAGCC
>Ga0123356_10003505_pt1 | contig 16423 bp, 15 predicted proteins | sample TergutEmb28metaG_2_FD_92546 | JGI IMG/M metagenome (GOLD analysis project Ga0123356, IMG submission 92546) | Embiratermes neotenicus P3 segment gut microbial communities from Petit-Saut dam, French Guiana - Emb289 P3 | ecosystem: Host-associated > Arthropoda: Insects > Digestive system > Gut ...
ATCACCACACTGCGGCGTGCCACGCGTCGCTCAGAAGTGCTGAGTGAATTCGATACCGATGGTGCGCGGCTGGTTGAGGAACAGCCGCGGCCGGCCGGGCACCTCGGCAGCGAGGGAGCGGTTATCCCCCAGGTTCACGACCTCGTCGGTCAGGTTCTTGGCAACCAGCGCGAACTCGGTTGCACCGTTACTGCACGCGATGCGCGCGTTCAGCAGCCGGTAGGCGGGCCGTTTGCGCGGGTCGGTGATGCTGTTGCTGGAGCTGTAGCTGCTGCCCATATAGGAGTAGTCGACCACCCCGACGAGATTCCAGCGGTTGGTGAGCGGGGTGGTGTAGGTGAGTGCGCCGCTACCGGTCCAGTCGGGCACCTGGAACACCGGCGAGCCCACCGGCTGCGGCGATTCGCCTTTCTCCGTGATCTTGGCATGCTGATAGCCGATCCCCAGCGATGCCTCCAGACGATCGGTGGCACGCGCCCGCAGGTCCAGCTCGCCGCCCTTGCTTTCCGCCGCACCGGCATTGGCGACGTACTGAAACCCGCAGCCCAGCAGGATCTCCTGCTGGATGGCGTTCCAGCGGATGTCGAAGGCCGCCGCGTTCACAACGACACGGCGATCGAGGAAGGTATTCTTCGTGCCGATCTCGTAGTTCCACAGCGAGTCGGACTTGAAGCTGCGCGTATCGGCGAGCGTGATGTTGGGGTTCACCTGGGCGAGCGCCGCGACGCAGTCGTTGGGCGTGCCGGCCGTCCCCGGTGGCACGATCGGCACGACGCCGCCGGGGCGGAACCCTTTGGACGCCAGCCCATAGACCATCTGGTCGGGCGTGAAGTGATAGTCCAGCTCGAACTTCGGGTTGGTTCCGCTCTCCTTGATGGTCGCCTGCGGGCTGACGATCTTGCCGCCGCCCACTGCCAGACCTTCCTCGAAGCCCTCTGAGGTGGTCTTGACCTGATACCAGCGCAGGCCCACGGTCGCCTTGAGCGCCGAGGTGATGTCGTAGGACAACTCGCCGAACACCGCCGGCTCCTGGATGTCGGTATGGAAGTCCTGGGCAAAGACCAGGTTGGGGATGCCGTCGGGATTATTGGGGACTCCCCCGGTAGTCGCGTCGTCGAGGCCAGGGACCTCAGACGGCGGATACAGGGAGGCGAACGGCACGCGGCCGTGAAAGTCGGAATAGAAGGCGCCGACCACGAATTGCAGCGGACCCGAGAGCGCCGACGCGAAGCGGATCTCCTCCACGAAGCGCTGATAGTCCTTGATCTCCTGGATCGCACCGGGGGCGGGCGGGTGGCAGAAAGGCGCCGGACTGGCGCAGGCCCCCGAAGTGATCGCGGCCCAGATGAATTCCGACTGGTCCTCGGTCTCATCCACTCGACGGTCGAAGTACGCGGTCGACGAGACGAGCTCGCCGATACCGGTGTTCCAGTGCAGGGTGAGTGAATAGAGGTCCCACCAGTCGGAGCCCCCCTCCGGTACGTTGAAGAAGCGCGCCTGGGTGAAATCGCCGGTATTCAACGGTGACGGCAGCGTGTAGGGACCAGACGGGGCGGGGAAGCCAATGCCGTTCTGCGGCAGGCTGTTGTAATCCCCCAGTGGAAAGCCGTTGTAGTCCGTGCGCTGCACCATGACCCGCGGGGTAATGGTGACGGTGTCGCCTGCCTTGATGGTGAGGCTCGCCGACCCGCCGTAGCTATCGATCGCCGCGACATTGCTCACCGTCGTGCGCCCCGTGGTGGATAACGGGAAGCAGGTCACCCCGGCGGTTGCCGGATCCGTACACCAGCTGCGCTTGAAGTAGCCTGCTTCGTCGTCATAGAAACCCGTCAGGCGCAGCGCAATCCGATCCTGGACGAGCGGAATATTGACGATGGCATCGACGGTATAGTTGGGCCGGTCGGTGCGCTCGGTGTCGGATAAGCCGCCATGGACAGTGGCCGAGAAGTGCGCCAGATCCGGGACCTGGGTGATGAGGCGTACCGTGCCGCCCATGGAGCGCGCGCCATACAAGGTGCCCTGCGGTCCGCGCAGCACTTCGATGCGATCGAGGTCGAGCACGCGGGGATCGAGCGAGTCCGGCAGCGGGACGTCGTCGATGTAGAAGCCCGTGACGTTGTCGCCGGAAATGCCGCGGATCGATATGGTGCGCGCTGTGCCGACGCCATCCCCGGTAGGCGCAAAGGCCAGGTTCGGAACCTTGGTGGCGTAGTCGAAGAACTCGGTGATCGCCTTCTGCTGCAGCGTGGTGGCGCTGAAAGTCGTAATCGACATCGGCACGGTCTGCTCGTTCTGTGCGCGCTTCTGCGCCGTGACGATTACTTCCTCCAGCCCGCCCGGCTGCGCGGGGGTCTCCGCCTGCGCATGGGCTGCGGTAGCCGCGGCCAGCCACACCCCCGCGATCAACACGCTGCCCGGGTCATGCCTGTTCATACCTTCTCCCCTCTGCCAGCTCTTGTTGCACCGCGCCGCGGGTGCGCCGCCCGGGAGCGCCGCGTCGTCTTGGTCTGCGGATCACGAGCGCCGTCGCCTCCGCCCGTCGTGCCCCGTGCGCGGGCAGCGTCGCCAGCAACTGATCGAGCGTCTGTTGGAAGCGCGCACTGAATTCCGTCCCGATCGTCTGCTCGATGCGCCGGTAGGTCGCATCGATCTGCGGCGCCATGCGGGCCGCCATGACGCGCGCGCGTGTGGTCAGCGAGACACGCACGCGTCGCTGATCGCGCGGCAGTCGCCGGCGGACCACCAGGCCGAGCTCTGCCATGCGCGCCAGCACGCCGGCCATGCTGGGACTCGAGATGCGGCACAGCTCGACGATCTCCCGGGGTTCGAGCGATGGCACCTCGTAGAGGACGCGCACGATGCGCCACTGCTGTTCGGTGACCCCGTTGGCGTTGAGGATCGGGCGGAAATGCGCAAGGACGCGCTCGCGCGCCTGCAGCAGCAGCAGCGGCAGATTGCGGTGATGCAGCCTCGTTGATTTTTTCGTCATGGCCCGGCTCGTCCATCCCCGTAGGAAGAGCCTCACCGGCATACTCACATATCAGTGAGTGATTTGCTAATCTATTAGCGAATTTCCCCAGCCGCTCGAGGCGGGAGATGTCGCTCGGCCCGGGAATCGCCGTGACCATGGATACGCCGCCGTACCGTCTCTCGGGAACGGTGTACGGTGCGCTGCTCAACCATCGGACGGCGCTGCGCGCCCTGGGCGATGCCGTCGATCGGCCGCCGTATGACCGAGCGCCGCAGGCTCCGGTGCTGTACATCAAGCCGCGCAACACGCTCGCAGCGCACGGCCAACCGGTCGCCGTGCCCCCCGGGGTCGCAGAGCTCGAGATCGGCGCCTCACTGGGAATCGTCATCGGCCGCCCGTCCTGCCGCCTCGCGGAAGACCGTGCCCTGGAGTCCGTGGCCGGCTATCTGATCGTGAACGACGTGAGCGTGCCCCACCCGTCCTATTACCGGCCGTCGGTCCCCTGCAAGGCGCGTGATGGCTTCTGCCCGCTCGGTCCGCGCGTTGTCCCCCGCGCGGCGCTCGCAAACCCGGACGCCGTGACGATCCGCGTTTATGTCGATGGCAAGCTGACGCAGACGGCCAGCACCTCGCAGCTGGTGCGTCCGGTGGCGAAGTTGCTGGCGGCCGTCACCGATTTCATGACGCTCCTGCCCGGAGACGTCCTGACGGTCGGTGTCGCCTCCCCCGCCCCACGGGCACGAGCGGGCCAGCGCGCACGCATTGAGATCGACGGCCTCGGGGGGCTCGAGAATCCCTTCGTGGACGGCACCTCATGAGGCTGGCGCGCGTAGCGTGCGCAGGCGCAATTCACGACGCGCAACCGCAGCAGCTCGCCGACGGGCGCGCGGGTGTGCGGCTCACCGATGGCCGTGTGCTTGCCGAGGACGAAGTGGTGTGGCTGCCACCCCTCGAGGTCGGCACGATCATCGCCCTGGGCCTCAACTATGCGAAGCGTGCCAGGGAGTTGGCATTCAGCACGCCGGAGGAACCGTTGGTGTTTCTGAAAGGACCGGGAACGCTGCTCGGGCACCGCGGTGTCACACGCCGGCCAGCCGGCGTTGAGTTCATGCATTTCGAGTGCGAGCTGGCGGTGATCGTCGGCCGCAGCGCGCGCGCTGTGCAGCGCAGCGACGCTGTGGCGCACGTGGCCGGATATTGCATCGCCAATGACTATGCCATTCGCGATTACCTCGAGAACTGGTACCGTCCCAACCTGCGTGTCAAGAACCGGGACGGTGCCACGGTGTTGGGTCCCTGGCTGGTGGATCGCGCCGACATTCCCGATCCGGGGAACCTCGAATTGCGCACCTACGTCAATGGCAAACTGACGCAGCAGGGCAACACGCGCGACATGATCAGCGATATTCCGGCGCTGATCGCCTACCTGAGCTCGTTCATGACGCTCAGCGCCGGCGACGTTATCCTGACCGGCACCCCCGCGGGCGCCGTCAATGTCGAGGTGGGAGACGAGGTGATCTGCGAGATCGAGGGCCTCGGCCGGCTGCAGAACACCATCGTGGGGGACGCGCTTTTCGGGCGTTGAGCACCGCTCGCACATGAAGATAGACCATCTCATCAACGGCAGGCCGGTAGCGAGCCGCAGCTACTTCGAGACCGTCAATCCTGCCACGCAGGAAGTGCTGGCGGAGGTGGCGAGCGGTGGCGCCGGCGAGGTGGATGCGGCTGTCGCCGCCGCCAAGGCGGCCTTTCCCGCCTGGGCGGGCAGGCCCGCAACGGAGCGAGCCGCACTGCTGCGCCGACTCGGCGATCTCATCGCGCAGCAGGTCGCAGCTCTCGCCCGCACCGAGACCGAGGATACCGGCCAACCGCTCGCACAGACCGGCAGGCAGCTCATCCCGCGCGCGGCAGACAACTTCCATTACTTCGCCGAGATGTGCGTGCGCGTCGACGGACACACTTACCCGACGCCCACGCACCTCAACTACACCCTGTTTCATCCGGTCGGCGTCTGCGCCCTGATCTCGCCCTGGAACGTGCCGTTCATGACCGCCACCTGGAAGGTTGCGCCGGCACTCGCCTTCGGCAACACCGCGGTGCTGAAGATGAGCGAGCTTTCACCGCTCACGGCAGCACGCCTGGGGGAGCTCGCGCTGGAAGCCGGGATTCCGGCCGGCGTCCTGAATGTCGTGCACGGCTACGGGCAGGCGGCCGGCGAGCCCTTGTGCCAGCACCCGGACGTCCGTGCGATCTCCTTCACTGGCTCGACGGTTACCGGCAATCGCATCGTCAGGGGCGCAGGACTCAGGAAGTTCAGCATGGAGCTCGGCGGCAAGAGCCCCTTCGTGGTGTTCGAGGACGCCGATCTCGCCCGCGCGCTGGATGCCGCGCTGTTCATGGTTTTCTCGAACAACGGTGAGCGCTGCACCGCCGGCTCGCGCATCCTGGTACACAAGCCCGTCTATGCGGATTTCACGGCCCGGTTCGCCGAGCGCGCACGACGCCTGCGCGTCGGCGATCCGCTCGAGGAGGCAACGCTCATCGGCCCGCTGATAAGTCCGAATCACCTCGCCAAGGTGCGCAGCTACATCGAGGCGGGCCCGAAGGAAGGCGCGACCCTCCTGTGCGGTGGCCTCGAGCGGCCCTCCTACGCTGCCGAGCTGCCCTCCGCCGTGCGCGCCGGCAACTACCTCTGGCCGACCGTCTTTGCCGACGTCGACAATCGCTCGGCGCTCGCTCAGGAGGAGATCTTTGGGCCCGTGGCCTGCCTCATTCCCTTCAGCGACGAAGCCGACGCCATAGCCCAGGCCAACGACATACAGTACGGCTTGAGCAGCTATGTATGGAGCGAGAATCTCGGGCGCGCGCATCGCGTGGCTGCCGCCATCGAGGCCGGCATGTGCTTCGTCAACAGCCAGAACGTGCGCGACCTGCGTCAGCCCTTCGGCGGTACCAAGGCCTCAGGCGTCGGGCGCGAGGGCGGCACCTGGAGTTACGAAGTGTTTCTCGAGCCCAAGAACGTCTGCGTGAGCCTCGGCTCGCACCACATCCCCCGCTGGGGCGCCTGATTCGCGCACCGGTCACGGAGCTCCCCCCATGAGCCTCTATCAGCTGCAGAAGTTCCTGTACGACATCAATCGCGACCCGGACGTCCAGAGAGAATATCGCGCTGATCTGCAGGGACTCCTCGATCGGTATGAGCTGACGGCTGAGGAACGCGGTGCGCTCGCTGCCGGCGATATCGGCTTGATCTACGTGCTCGGCGCGAACGGGCAGTTGCTGATGCACTACGCGGCCTTCCTCGGCATGTCCTGGCCGGCGTATATCCAGGCGATGCGCGCAGGTGTTGCGCAGCACGGCCCGGTCCGGGCCGGTGTGTACGCCATGACCACGGATATGAGCGACAAGGTGGCTGGCGTATGAGTCTGGTCTTCGCGGGCATCTGCAGCCACGCACCGGGTATCACCGGGCGCGCGAACCTCGCCGATCCCGCGTTGCGCGAGCCTTTCTATGCCGCCTATCGGCGCCTGCGGGAGCAGCTGCTCGACGCCCGTCCCGACGCGCTGCTGGTGGTAGCCGCCGAGCACTTTGCCAATTTCTTCATGAACAACATGCCGAGCTTCGCCATCGGCATGGCCGATCGCTACAGCGGCCCGATCGAGGACCCTGCGTGGCTAGGCATCGCGCGCACCAGCATCCCCGGCAACGCAGTCCTGTCGCAACAGCTCATTCGCGAGATCATGCGGACGGTCGACGTCGCCTTCGCCGAGGAATGGAAGTGCGACCACGGCATCATGGTGCCGCTCAGCTTCCTGACCCCGGCGTACGACCTGCCGATCGTTCCCGTCAACATCAACTGTCAGGGGCCGCCCCTCACGCCGCTGCAGCGCGCCTGGGCCTTCGGCGAGGCCCTGCGCCGGGCTGCCGACCTGGTGCCGCCACGCCTCGCGGTGATTGGCACCGGCGGCATCTCTCATTGGCCCGCCACCCCGGACTCGGGAAAAATCAACGAAGCCTGGGACCGTCAGTTGCTGGATCGCTGGGCGCGCAACGACAAGGCGGCGCTCCTCTCGTATTCGGATCTCGACACTTATCGCGACGCCGGTCAGGGCGGTTTCGAGATTCGCACCTTCATCAGCGTCGCGGCAGCGGCGCGCGGCCGCGGCCACCTGCAACACTACGCGCCGATCCCGATCTTCGCCGTCGGCTGCACCGTCGCCACGATGGACATTGCGGCCTAGCGCAAGTCCTGCGGGAGTCTCCAATGCCGCACCTGGTCGTGCTGTACAGCGGAAATCTCGAGACCGAGACGGATATGAGCGTGCTGTGCCGCCGCCTCGCGGACGCGATGCTCAGCGTGCGGGACGAGCTGGGGCAACAGGTCTATCCCATTGGCGGCGTGCGGGTGTTCGCGTATCCGGCGTCACACTATGCGGTGGCTGACGGCGCGCGCGATTACGCCTTCGTGTATCTGAATCTGCGCATGGGCCGTGGCCGGACGCAGTCTGTGAAGAAGCAGGCCGGCGAGACGGTGCTCGCCGCGGCGAAAGCGCACCTCGAGCCGTTGTTCGCCAGCCGTTACGTCGGGCTGACCCTGCAGATCGATGAGGGGCAGGAAGTGTTCGACGCCAGGCACAGCACGATTCACCCGCTCTTCGGCAAGCCGTGAGTATGCTGAGTCCTGCCCTGGTCACGGAACTGGCGCACACGCTCTACCAGGCGCGCAGGAACCGCGCGCAGTTGCGGCACTTCTCGAAGGACCACCCGCAGATGACCATCGAGGACGGCTATGCCATCCAACGGGAGTGGGTGAGGCTGGAGCTCGCCGACGGCCATATCATCAAGGGCCGCAAGATCGGACTCACTTCACGCGCCATGCAGCAGGCCTCGCAGATCACCGAACCGGACTACGCACCCCTGATGGATGACATGTTTTTTGCAAACGGCGCCGACATCCCCATCGAGCGCTTCATCGCTCCGCGGGTCGAGGTGGAGCTGGCGTTCGTGCTGAAGAATCCCCTGCGCGGCCCGCAGGTGACGCTCGACGAGGTACTGCGGGCGACGGCTTACGTCACGCCGGCCCTCGAGATCATTGACGCGCGCATCGAACAGTTCGACCGCGACACCAGGGCCCCGCGCAAGGTGTTCGATACCATCGCCGACTTCGCCGCCTGCGCGGGAGTCGTGCCCGGGGACCGACAGGTGCGCCCGGACGGCCTCGACCTGCGCTGGGTGGGTGCGTTGCTCTACAAGAACGCGGACATCGAGGAAACCGGCCTCGCAGCCGGCGTTCTGAACCACCCCGCCACCGGCGTCGCCTGGCTCGCAAACAAGATCGCCCGGTACGATGAGGAGCTGCGCGCGGGAGACCTCGTCCTCAGCGGTTCGTTCACGCGTCCGACCACGGCCAGGCGGGGGGACGCAGTGCACGCGGACTTTGGCTCGCTCGGGACCATCTCGATCCGATTCGTCTGAAGGACACAACGCACATGCAGCTGCCGGCAAACGCCTTCAAAGCCGCGCTCCGGGCAGGCCGTCCGCAGATTGGCCTGTGGCTCGGGCTGGCTGACGCCTACGCGAGCGAGCTCGTCGCCTCCACGGGGTTCGACTGGCTCGCGATCGATGCCGAGCACGCGCCGAACGACCTGCGCAGCGTGCTCGCGCAATTGCAGGCCCTGGCGCCGTATCCGGTGCAGGCCGTGGTGCGCACGGCTTCGGGCGATGCGACGCTGCTCAAGCAGTATCTCGACATCGGCGCACAGACGCTCCTGATCCCGATGGTGGAGTGCGCCGAGCAGGCGGCGCGCATCGTTGCGGCCACTCGTTACCCACCCGCAGGCATTCGGGGAGTGGGCAGCGCACTGGCGCGGGCGTCGCGCTGGAACCAGATCGGAGACTACAGCCACGGCTGCGGCGCGGAAATCTGCGTGCTGGTTCAGGTCGAATCCGCCGCCGGCCTGGATAATCTTCCCGCGATCGCCGCAACCGCGGACGTGGACGGGGTATTCTTCGGACCCGCCGACCTCGCCGCGTCCATGGGTCTGCTCGGGAAGACGGCCGATGCGCGCGTTCAGGATGCGATCGCGCACGGCATCCACACGGTACGCACTGCCGGCAAGGCCGCGGGCGTTTTGAGCGCTGATGCGGCGCTCGCCCGGAAGTATCTGGGGCTGGGTGCGCTGTTCGTAGCGGTCGGAATCGATACGACCCTGTTGGTTCGGGCAGCCACGGAGCTGCGGGCCGTGTTCAAGGACGCTGCGGACGCAGCTCAGTCCTCCACCCCTGCCGGGAGCCGTCAGTTCCGATAGGAGTCATCCAGTGCGTCGACCTTCCTCACCAGGGCGTCGAATGCAGCCTTGCAGACCCTGGCCTGGTCGCCTGCTCCCTCGAGACGAGTCTGCGTCAGCACGCTCTCGGCCACCGGCCGCAGACGTCCGACGGAGGCCGCGGCGACCTGAATGTCGCAGGCCCGCTGCAGCAGCCACAGCCACATGAACGCCTCCTCCAGCGTCTCGCCCCAGGTCAGCAGTCCGTGGTTGCGAAGAATGACCACGCGCTTATCGCCGATGCTTGCGACCATGCGCGCGCGCTCGTCAGCCTCTACGGTCACACCCTCGAACTCGTGATAGGCGACCCGGCCATAGAGCTGCGCCCCGTAGAACGTGTCGTGCGAGAGACCCCCCTCGAGACAGGCCACCGCACTCCCGCTGGTGGTATGCGTGTGCATGACGCAATGAGCCGCCGGGATAGCCCCGTGAATCGCGCTATGGGTCACGAAGCCCGCGAGGTTTATCGGATACTCGGCGGGCCGCACGGGATGTCCGTCGATGTCGATCGCGACCAGATTGGAGGCGGTCACCTCGCTGTAGTGAAGACCGAACGGATTGATCAGGAAGATCGTCTCGGGGCCAGGGACGCGGAGCGTGATGTGATTGAAGATCGACTCCGTCCATCCGAGGTAATCGAAAACCCGATAGCAGGCGGCAAGTCGCTGTCGTGAGTGGCGCTCCGCCGCGGTGATCGGTATCAGACGCTTCCCGGTGCGGGGCGCTTCATCCATGAGCAGACCTCTGGCCTTTGTGGTCTGTGACATCTCCGTCATCCTCATGCAGGCCGTGCCTGGGATTGCATCTTAATCAGCCTGGTCAGCGCGGTCGAACTAAGAGTCTGTAGACCGGTCAACTCACCTCTGCAGGCAGGCGGAGGAATCCGCGAAATCGGGCCCTGCGGGCGCGGGTTGCGCCACCCGTCAGGCGCAGTCGCGGCAGCCTCTGCACGGCGCGCAACAGCGCGACCTGCGCTTCCAGGCGCGCGACTCCCATGCCCGCGCACGCGTGCGCTCCGGCCGCGAACGCCAGGTGGCGATTCGGCCGGCGCTCGATAGCGAAGCGCTCCGCATCGGGGAACTCCCGGCTGTCGCGGTTGGCCGCGCCGATGCAGAGTGTCAGGTACGTATCGGGCTCCAGCACGACCCCGCCAACGGTCACCCGCTGAGTGACGAGCCGGTTGCCGAGTTGGTTGGGACTCTCCAGGCGCAGACATTCTTCGACAGCGCTGGCGATCAGTCCCGGATCGTTTCGCAGCCGCCCGGCCGACGCGGGATGGTTCAGCAGCAGGTACAGGCCGTTGCCAATGAGATTGGTGGTCGTCTCGTGCCCGGCATTCAGCAGGAACACGCAGTTCTGCAGCAGCTCAGACTCCGTCAACTCGGCCTCCTGCAGCAGCCGGCTCAGCAGGTCCGTCTCTCCCAGGGGGCGCCGACGACGGTCGGCAATGAGGCCGCGCAAATAGGCGGTGAACTCGAGCACCGCATCGTTCCCGCGTGAGCGCTGCTCGGCCGTCAGCTCGTTCTCCAGAGCGCCAAGAATCGCCAGCGACCAGCCGCGCAGCGGGCTACGATCCTCGCGCGGCACGCGCAACAGGTTGCCGATGACTTCAACCGGGATGGCGGCGGCAAAGTGCTCGATGAGATCGACCTGGCGCCGCGCCTGCAGCTGCTCGAGCAGTCCGTCGACGAGCGCCGTAATCCCGGGCTCCAGGGCGCGCAGCGCGTTGGGGCTCAGCGCACCGACTATCTGGCGCCGCACGCGCGTATGGTAGGGAGGATCATTGAACACCAGACTCGCCGTGTGATGTTGGTAGAGCGGCGAGTCCGGGCCGAATTTGGGGCCAAACACCACCCTCTTCTCGGAGCTGAAGTGCGCCCGGTCGCGGTAAATCGCGTCAAGATCCGCAAAGCGGGTGAGAAAGTAACTCCCGTCCGGACAGCGATGCACCGGGTCGAAAGCGCGCAACGCGGCGTAGGTGTCGTACGGATTCTCGTAAAAGCCCGCAGCCAATCGGTGCGGATCGAACCCCTGGGCGATGGCGCGGGCCTCTGCCGTGTCCATGGCTGTTCAGGCGCCCGGCACCAGTTGCTCGAGCAGCGAGACGACTGCCGCAGGATCCTCGACGTGCGCGTTGTGGCCGGTGCCGGGAATATCCCGGGCCTGGCGGGCGTGCGTCCGTAACTCCTGCAGAGACACCATGGGATCACGCGCGCCGCGCGCCAGCACGACGGGAGCGGTCGCACTGGCTGCAAGCGAGGCGAAGGGTGCGCCCGCGACGGCGAAGGTGCACGGATCCTGGGCGAGGCGCCAGCCGCTGTCTGCCTTGACCGCACCCCGGGCGAGCCATTCCTCGCCGGGGGCGATGTCTGCCGTGAGACCCGCGACGCGCCGGTAGCGAGTCCATGCCTCCTGCTCCGTTGGATACCATCGCACCGAACGTGCCGCGAGCTCCCGGGCGCCCTGCAAATCCGCGGCCGGCCAGCTGATTTTCGGGCCGATGCCGAGGACCCCGCGAACCGCGATACCGAACCAGCCGCTTGCCAGCGCCAGCGCCACGTAGGCGCCCAACGAATGTCCGACGATCAACAACTCGCGCAGCTGCTGCTGCTGCACCAGTTCCGCGAGTTGGGCCGCGAGCTCTCCGACACTGTAGGACGAGCGCCAGTCCGATCCGCCGTGACCGCCGAGATCGGCGGCCAGCCAGCGCATGGTTCCCCGCTCCTGCAGCACTCGCCGCACGGACATCCACACTGCGGCCGTGGCGCCCAGGCCGTGCAGCAGCAGCACTCCGCGACTACCCTCGCCGCCGCTCTCGTACCAGATCATGGCGTGAGCATTCTGCTCAGCCTCCTGCGAGCGTCAAGGCCCGGCGCTCACCGTCCCGGGTCGCGAAATTGGCGCTGCATTTCATGGCGGGCTACTCTAAACGCTTTGCTGAATTACTCGGCAGTTTGTGACTGACGCTGGCCCGTCCGGCGAAGCGTCTGAAAGGCCGAACCACATGGCAATCGCAACGCCCCCTCCGGCATCTGCCGGCTGGCGTGCGGGACGCTGAGATCGTGTCGCTGCAAGTCGTTGGTTTGTGAGCTTGCCGTCAACGAAAGAGCTTGAAGCGATCGAGCGCGCGAGCGCGGATGAGCTTTGCGCCCTGCAGCTCAAGCGGCTGCGGTGGTCGGTGCGCCATGCGTACGACAACGTCGCGCCCTACCGTGCCCGCTGCGAGCGCGCCGGGGTGCACCCGAACGACCTGAAAGCGCTCGCGGATCTGCGCCACTTTCCGTTCACGCTCAAGGACGATCTGCGCGAGCACTACCCCTTCGGGATGTTCGCCGTGCCGCGTGAGCGGGTGGTACGGGTGCATGCCTCGAGCGGCACCACCGGACGCCCGACGGTGGTCGGATACACGCAGGACGACATCGACACGTGGGCGAGACTGGTGGCCCGCTCCATCCGCGCCGCCGGCGGTCGCCCCGGCGACATCGTGCACATCGCCTATGGCTACGGGCTGTTCACCGGGGGACTGGGATGCCACTACGGCGCCGAGCGGCTCGGTTGCACCGTGGTGCCGATGTCGGGCGGCCAGACGCAGCGGCAGGTCCAGCTGATCTGCGACCTCAAGCCCGACATCATCATGGTGACTCCTTCCTACCTGCTGGCGATCGCGGAGGAGTTCCTGCGCGAGGGGCTGGACCCCGCCGCGAGCTCGCTGCGCGCGGGTATTCTCGGCGCCGAGCCCTGGACAGAGGCCATGCGGGAGGAGATCGAGATCCGCATGGGCCTCGACGCGCTCGATATCTACGGCCTCTCGGAAATCATGGGCCCGGGCGTAGCGAGCGAGTGCCTCGAGAGCAAGGACGGGCCGGTGGTCTGGGAGGACCACTTCTACCCCGAGATCATTGATCCGGCGAGCGGCGACGTCCTGCCCGACGGCGCGCCGGGCGAGCTGGTGTTCACCACGCTCACCAAGCAGGCGCTGCCGCTCATCCGCTACCGCACGCACGACCTGACCTCGCTCCTGCCGCCGACGGCGCGCTCCATGCGGCGCATGGCGCGCATTACCGGCCGCTCCGACGACATGCTGATCATTCGCGGCGTGAACGTATTCCCGAGCCAGATCGAGGAGTTGCTGCTGAAGCTCGCGGGACTGGCACCGCACTATCAGCTCGAGCTCACGCGCGCAGCGTACCGCGACGAGCTGGCTGTGCACGTCGAGTGCGTGGCCGAGGTCGCCTCCCATACCCACCTGCGCACGCGTCTCGAGCACGATTTGCAGCACAGCATCAAGGCGCTGATCGGCATTTCCACTGAGGTGCGCGTGCGGGATCCCGGCTCGATCGAGCGCTCTGCCGGCAAGGCGCGGCGCGTGATCGACAAACGCTGATCGTCACTCGCGTCACGCCGAGACGCCTGCCGAGCTTGCTTTGAGTCAGGCCGAGGGCAGGCAGTCTTCGCGCAGCGGCTGCCAGTGGCGGGACGGCCTTCAATAGATTATCGCGGTAGCGTCGGTGGGAACGCTGCCGATCGACTCGTGTGAACCGTGGCGTTCAAGTACAGACCTAACAATGCCTGGGGCGTGCGAACGTCCGGGAGGCTAAGTTCGTGCTGACGCTCGCGCCAACGTCAGGACCGCCTTTCTGCGTATGCGCGGCTGGCAAACGGCCCGGCTTCGATTCATTGGTTGCACTACGTCCGACTGGAAAGCGTTGCAGTCCTCAGAAGATAGCCGAGACGTCGATGCCGCTCGCACCATGGCTTGGGTCGCGATCCTCGCCATCGTTGCTGCTCTCTTCTACATAGTTACGGCGTCCACGCCGGCCCTGCTGGACGGCGACGTCGACGCAGCGCATGCGGTCGTTGCTCGAGAAATGCTCGAGCGGCACGACTACATCGTGCTGCACATGAATGGTGTTCGTTATCTCGTCAGGCCGCCTGTACACTTTTGGATGATAGCGGCCAGCTACACGCTGTTCGGGCAAACGGAATTTGCCACGCATGTGCCGCTGGCATTGACGGTTGTTGCACTACTGCTGCTGGTCTTCGAGTTCGGACGGAGATTCTTCAATTCGCGGGTCGGCTGGTATGCAGTTCTGATTCTGGCGAGCAGCCCCGGTCTGTTCATCTTCACGCGGACCGTGAATCAGGAAGCGATTTGTGCCCTCGAGTTCGTCGCGGTCTTTTACCTGTTTCTGCGCGCCTGGACAGGCAGTCTTGACCCACGCCTCGGCTACTGGGGCGCGGCCGGGCTTTGTGCAGTCGCGGTCCTGACACGGGGCTTGGTGGGCATCATCTTCCCTGCAGCAACTATTGCCGTGTTCCTAACGCTGACCCGTGGGTGGCGCCGTTGGCGCGAGCTGCGGCCTTTTTCCAGTCTGCTGATTTTCCTCTGTGTCGCAGCGCCGTGGCACGTGCTCGCCGAGATCCGCGCGCCGGGTTTTCTTTGGGCCTATTTCGTTGAGGACCACTTCAAGCGCGCCATTGGCACACGCTGGCCCCCTGACTACAGTGCCGTTCCGCTTGGACTATGGTGGGCTGCTCACCTGGTGTGGCTGTTTCCCTGGGCCTTTTTCACCCCAGTGCTCGCTCGGGATTTCCTCGCCCCGAGAGTGGCACAAGGCGATTGCAGCAAGACCTCACAGGCACGATTGCTCCTGTCCGCCTGGATCGGGTCTGTCTTCCTGTTCTTCTCAGCAGTGGGCGGCTCACGCATGGAGTACTACAGTCTCGGGGCTTGGCCAGGAATCGCCTTGCTGCTGGCTGCAACATTGGTCAGTGCGGAGCAAACGGGCGATCGCAGGTTGCGTGTTGTTCAGAGGGTCCTGGCGGCGCTGGGGATAGCGCTCGCCATCGTACTTGCTTATCTTCTCGTGGCCTCGTCACACGAACAGAATACCGGCGACATTTCCCTTCTTCTTCGCAGCCACGATGCCGGTTTCTATCGTTTCGCCATGGGACACTTGTTCGATCTGACCATTCCGGCGTTTGCCGCTCTGCGTGCGCCTTCGATCATTGCGGGGTTTGCGCTGCTGGCGACCTTCACCACCGCCTGGATCCTGCGCGAACGGGATTTTCAAGCTGCCAGCTCAATAGTCATGAGCGCGGGCATGATCATGCTTCTGTTTGCGGCCAACATGGCGTACGGGAGGTTTGAGCCGCAATTGTCGTCACGCCCGCTGGCAACGGAGCTCAGGCAATATCTGCGGCCCGGCGATCGAGTGGTCATCTACGGTGACTTTGCGGCAGCCGCAAGCCTGGCCTTCTACACCCATCGACAACTCTGTATGTATCACGCGCCCTACAGCGAATTGGAATACGGCTCTCACTTCCCGGGCGCGCCGAAGATTTTCCTGAACGACCAGGATTTCTCGTCGTTGTGGAGTCGCAGCAGCAGCAACCGCGTGTTTCTGATCGTTCCGTCTGCGCAACTGCGGAGCGCACTCGCCCGGCTGCCGCTGCATGCAACCTGGCTTTTCACGGTGTCCGGCGGGAAGACCGCCTTCTCGAATCAACCGCTCAAGCCGGGCCAGTTGGCGATTGCGGACAATGCAGGACAACAGAAGATCAAACGAAAGCCATCAACCTGAGTCGCACGGCAGGGTTGGCAACTGCGCGGCTGGCGACATAGCTACCTCGAGTTTCGCCAATCTCCGCCCTGGTTGGATCAGTAGAAGACGCCTTCCACGACGTCTCCGATCCTTCCGCTGGTAACGTCCACCAACAGAAGATCCGGGCCGTAGCGAATCCAGCGGTAGCCAGGAGGTGGTGGTGCCAGCCCCAGCGGCGCGTAGTTGTCGTAGTAGTAGGGTGGGGCCAAGAATGTGGGCGGCAGGAATGCGCCTGTCGTCCAACGACGATAGCCGTAGCCGGGCGGATACTGGAATGCCGGCCCGTGTATGCTCGCGCGCCAGCGTCCCCGGCTCAGAAAGTGACTTGCCCGAGGACGCCCCGACGGTGGTCGCAGTCGCGGCGGCGGCGGCGGACGCGTAGCGGGTGCACTGGCCGCCGGCGCCGCAGGACCGGGCCGCTGGTCCTGAGCCCACGACAACATACTCGCACTCACCAGGCTAACAGCAGCCGCAGCAGACCACCTCCTTCGCATAGTAGCCTCCGTCCGCTCGGGCTGCTG
>Ga0123356_10003506_pt1 | contig 16418 bp, 15 predicted proteins | sample TergutEmb28metaG_2_FD_92546 | JGI IMG/M metagenome (GOLD analysis project Ga0123356, IMG submission 92546) | Embiratermes neotenicus P3 segment gut microbial communities from Petit-Saut dam, French Guiana - Emb289 P3 | ecosystem: Host-associated > Arthropoda: Insects > Digestive system > Gut ...
AGGGGATAATCGCCCAGAAGTTCCACTCCAACTCCATCCCCGCGGTGGAGGAGATCCAGGACATAGTAGAAAAGGTGCTCATCGAGCAGGAGGGGGATCTGGCCGCGCAGGTGGCCAAGGCTTACATCCTCTACCGCGACCAGCGCCGGCGTGTCCGCACGACCAACGACCTGCTCCTGGACATCGCCAACACGATGGACGGCTACCTGAAGCAGCAGGACTGGCGGGTCAACGAGAATTCGAACGTCAACTACTCGCTGGGCGGGCTGATCCTGCACAACAGCGGCGCCATTACCGCCAATTACTGGTTGGAGAACATTTACAGCGGCGACATCTCCAACGCGCACCGCAACGGCGACATCCACCTGCACGACCTGTGCATGTTCTCCGGCTACTGCGCGGGGTGGTCGCTGCGCCAGCTGATAGCCGACGGGCTCGGCGGGGTGAAAGGGAAAATCTCCTCCAAGCCGCCCAAGCACCTCTCTACGCTGGTACAGCAGATGGTCAACTTTTTGGGCATTTTGCAGAACGAATGGGCCGGGGCGCAGGCGTTCTCGTCGTTCGACACCTACCTCGCGCCGTTTGTGCGGGTAGACAACCTCTCTTACGCCGATGTCAAGCAGCAGATCCAGTCTTTCGTGTTCGGCGTGAACACCCCGTCGCGCTGGGGATCGCAGGCGCCGTTCACGAACATCACGCTCGACTGGTCGGTCCCCGACGACCTGAAAGACCAGCCGGCAGTGGTCGGCGGCGTTCAGCTCGAGCAGACTTACGGCGACTTCCAGCACGAGATGGACATAATCAACCGCGCGTTCCTGGAGGTGCTCATAGAGGGCGACGCCGACGGCCGCGGATTTTCGTACCCTATCCCAACCTATAATATTACGGAAAATTTCAATTGGGACAGCGATAACGCGCAGTTGCTCTTCAAGATGACCGGCAAGTACGGTACGCCCTACTTCCAGAATTTCATCAACTCCCCGCTCAACCCCGGCGACGTGCGCTCCATGTGCTGCCGCCTGCAGCTTGACAAGCGCGAACTGCGCAACCGCGGCGGAGGGCTCTTCGGCGCAGACGAGTTTACCGGATCAATAGGCGTGGTAACGATAAACCTGCCAAGAATCGGGTACTTCTCGAAATCGAAAGACGATTATTACAGGCACTTGGATCACTTTATGGACATAGCCAAAGACTCTTTGGAGAAAAAACGCCAGACCATCACGAAACTTATGGACCAGGGCCTGTTCCCGTACACGCAGCGGTACCTGCGCCACTGGAACAACCACTTTTCGACGATAGGCCTGATAGGGATGAACGAGTCGATGCTCAATTTCATGAAGAAGGATTTGACCGACCCGCTGGCCCGCGAGTTCGCGATGGAGGTGCTGGCCCACATGCGCAGCCGCCTGATAATGTACCAGGAAGAGACCGGCCACCTCTACAACCTGGAAGCGACGCCCGGTGAGGGGACGTCGTACCGGCTCGCTAAGATCGACAGGAGCAAGTTCTCCGCCATGGTCATTCCCGGCGGCGAAACCCCGTACTACACAAACTCGACGCAGCTGCCGGTCAACGCCACGCCCGACCTCTTCGAGGCGCTCGACATGCAAAACGACATCCAGCGCCAGTACACCGGCGGCACAGTTTTTCACGCGCATATCGGTGAGTCGATCGACGATGTCGAAATATGTAAAAAATTAGTCAAATCCATAGCGTACAGGTACCAAATCCCATATTTCACAATATCGCCGACATTCTCCGTATGCAAAACGCACGGGTACATAAAGGGCGAGCACTTCGCCTGCCCCAACTGCGCCGAGGAGACCGAGGTCTACGCGAGGATCGTGGGGTACTACCGCCCGGTGCAGAACTGGAACCCCGGTAAAAAGTCGGAGTTCGGCGAGCGGGAAGAGTTTATGTTCGGAGCGGGCGACGCGGCGGCTGACAACGCGGTCGTCAAACAGCCGATAACAAACAGGCGCATGGAAACGGTCCCGGCAGCGGAGACTGCCGAGCTTATTGCCGTCTGACGAAACAGGTCGATTTGTATTGATATCAATATAAATCCGTCGTAGGGGCGACCGTCCCCGGTCGCCCGTTATCGCACGATACAGAGGATGCACCAGTTGACAGACATAACAGGCTGGCAGAAGAGTTCATTCATAGATTACCCCGGGACGGTCTCAACCGTCCTTTTTCTTGCGGGGTGCAACCTGCGCTGCCCCTACTGCCACAACCCCGGGATAGTTTTCGAACAGTATGAGCCAATACCGTTTGGCGATATCAGAGATTACATCGTAAAGCACGAAGGCATAATAGAGGGCGCGGTGATTACCGGCGGCGAACCGTCGCTGCACGGCGGGTTGGCCGATTTGTGCGATGAACTGACCGCGCTGGGGTTGAAAGTAAAAATCGATACCAACGGACTGGAGCCGGAAAAGATTATCGTTTGCGATTTTGACTACCTCGCTGTCGACATCAAGACATCGTTCAAAAAATACTCACTGCTTAAAACGCCGTACAGTAATACCGGCGAGCGCCTGGGCCTGTCTGTCGACATTGCAAAAAGCATGGGCGAAAACGCGGAAGCAAGGATAACCGCCGTCCCCGGCATTGTCGGCAGGGAGGATATCAGCAGCTTGTGCGTCGAACTTCGCGGCATTCACCAACTCTTTATCCAGCAATTCAACCCGAATCCACAACTTGTAGACCCGTCGTACCGGTCGGTAGAACCTTATGCGGTTGATGAATTGGAGATTTGGCGCAGGAAGTTTATGGACGCGGGGATCGATTGCGGTATCCGCGGGGTGTAGCCCTCACCACGAGTTGTCGTCTCCCGGGAACTCCCGGTTTTTCACGGCGTCTATGTAGTCTTTGAACGCCTCGTACATGGTCTCTCTGATGCCCGCGAACGGCCGCGCGTGCTTGTAGATTTTTTTTGACAGCCCCAGCAGGTCGTTTACGACCAGGACCTGCCCGTCGCATTTGTTCCCGCTTCCGATTCCGATGGTTGGTATCGGCAGTGCCGCGCTGATCTTATCGGAGAGTTCGGCCGGCACCATTTCGAGCACCATCAGCCCCGCCCCCGCGTCGCTCAGTGCCGTTGCTCCGTCAAACAAATCCGCGGCCTGCCCCTCGTCTTTCCCGAATACCTGCGGCCTGTCGTGGATTTGCGGGTTGTAGCCCATGTGTGCGCAGACGGTGAAGCCGTTGGCGCGCAGGCTTTTGATGATTTCCGGTTTTTCGCTCCACCCCTCTACCTTTACGCAGTCCGCGCCGCTGTCGGCGAGCATCTTCGCGTTGAGCAGCGCGCCGCATATAGTGTCGGCTGTGCCGTAGGGCATGTCGGCAATGACGAACGCGCTTTTGGCCGCGCGGCATACGGCCGCGGTGTGGTGGATCATATCGTAGATGGTAACCTCGCGCTCGCTCTTGTACCCGAGGCAGTTCGTGCCCACGCTGTCGCCGACCAGCACCACGTCTACGCCCGCCTCGTCCAACACCAGCGCGGTGGGGTAGTCGTAGGCGGTAACGACCGTGATCGGGACGCCGGTGCGCTTCTTTTCTAACAGGTATTGAAGAGTTTTTTTCATGGTCTTTCGTCTATCCGCAAGTTACAGACGGTTTGGTACGGATATCTGATACTTTGATTATAGTATATGACACAACTGATTATCAAGAGAAATTATGGCTCTTGCGATTAAATATTGCGCCTTGGTCATGTAGTGTCCGGCCCGAAGATCCCCGGCCCCAGTTCCTTCGTGTCGCCGCTGTCGGAGCCGAAGCCGCCGCTGCACGACGGCAGCAGGAGGATTATTGCCGCCAAAAACACCAAAACCGCCGCAAGCGCCTTTTTCATGTTCGCCTCTTCCAGTTAACCGGCCGCATCCTGAGTTGCAGCCCTGCTTGAAAAACGTGCCACCTCGTCCGCATCGTCGGGCCGAACGGGAACTTGAACTTCGCGTAGAGCGCCGGCGTCAGAAAAGTGTCCATAAACATGTCCGCCTCGATCATCACCTCGTGGAACCACCAGTCGTTGTCGAAGTACACGCGCTGGAACGAGTTGTCGCTTAGCCGCTCTATCTGGTCTATTACGATGTCTTCCCACTGGAACCCCAGGCTGTAGCCGACCGAATAGTTGAGCAGCCGGTACTTGAACCCGGCCGACACCGCGGTGCTGGGGAAGAAGACGGCGGGGTCGATGTTGTAGAGCGAGTCGTGCCATATCAGGTAGCGGTCGTTCTTGGTGTTTAGCGTCAGCGTGTCCGGCCGCCGGAATCTTACGCCTGACACCCACTGCCCAAGCTCAAGCTGGGCCATGAAGCCGCGGTAGGATACCTGGTACATGTTTCCGACGGTGATCCCCTGATAGTTGTTCAGCCCGCCAGCCAGCCCGCCGGAGAACGTCGACAGGAAGTTGTTGAAGTGCCTGTTGGTCGGGGTGCGGCTGATGTGGCCTATGGCCGAGACGGAGAACGAGAACGGCTCGGTCTCCATGTAATCTACCAGTTCTTCGTACTTCAATCTTGCCGAGGTTTTGAAGTCGGGCTTCGGGCATCCGTCGTAGAGCCCGTAGACGTCCGGGCAGCGGTCGATCGAGTCGGGGAACCCGTCGCCATCGCGGTCGTTGTTGCCATCGAGCTTCACCCGTACAAAGGCCCTCTTTCCGTGGCTGACGATGAACTTGCGCCGCACCGGCTCGAAGCCGAACCGGCTGACGCGCGCCGTGTGAAACCCGCTGGGCAGCTCAACGGTAGTGCCGCCGGGGCTGCACGGGAATCCCTCTATGCAGAGCAGCGCGTCATGAGGGGAAAGCTGGAAGGTGACTAACCCGCTGAGCCGCGTAAACGGCGCGTTGAAGTACACCATCTGCCCCGCCGGAATAGTGATGACCGTGTCGATGTTTTCATAAATTCCCCCGCCGTTCCATGTGATGCGGTAATCACCCTCCAAAAGATCCTCCTGAAACGCGGCCTTGATGGTGTCGCCGATGCGGTAGGCCGAGTCAAGCGGCGGGAAAGGGAGCACCAGCACCCCGTGCTGCCGGTCGCCCAAAACGTGCAGCGTGTCGAAGTCCGACATCATGTGGAACGAATAGGTCACCTTAGCGTCCGCCGGAACGTGGATGCTGCGCCGCTGAAAACGGTAGTCCGAAAGAAAAAGCTCCACCTCGTACCGCCCGCCAATCAAGTTTTTGAGGACAGCGGGCGTCCGCTTGCCCGTAGAGCGCCCGTACAGATAAATGTCCGCGCCGGGCGGGTCGCTGTCTACATGAAGCTCCCCGTAAGGGGTGCCGGTAACGCCCGGGATAACGTCCCACTCGTCGTTGCGGGAGTAAAAAATCTTGCTGTGGTGCTGGACGTAAATACGCTCATTGTCAAAAAACACCGTCTCCAAGTCGAGATTCCGGTTCGTGGTCTGCTTGGTGTAAATCCGGTACCACATGGCCTGCCCCGACCTGCTCCACGACGGGATGGGAAAGGAGTATATCGGCGGAAAGGTGCGGAACGCGGCGCTGTCCAGGTCGCCGAGGTAGAGCCGGTAGTCCGCCCCGTATTTCTTCCGCATGACCACCTGCCCCGGCCGGATGAACGACGGAGGCGAGGGGATCTCGGTAAGCGTGTCGGAGCGCGAGATGTGCCGGGGGCTCCTGATAACAATGTTGTCCCGCTCGACGAATACGTCCTCAGTAACGTTGAACACGGAAATAGAGTACGGGTCCGGCAGCTGGGCGGTGCTCATAACCGCCCAGGCCAGGCATATCAGCATTGACAGTATTAAAAAACGTTGGCTCATATCAATTACGGTCCACGGTCCACAGGCCCGCGGCAACGGCGCGGACGCCCAAATCAAGACACTATCTCTAATATAATATAACTTATGGGCAGCGGGGGAGTGGCGGCGTAATATAAAAAATCGCCGGCCAGCGCCGCCAGCCCCGCCGCCATTTCCAATTTCAGCAAAGCCCCGATCCGCCCGGCGTTTTCCCTGATTCCATTTCTGAACGCCAGCACCGACCAGTATATATGTATGGGGATTACGGCCGTCAGGCAGACGATCGTGTAGATCATCCCGAAGTGTCCGAAGATTACCGACGGTGCGAGGGCGAGCAGTATGTATGCGCCGGCGGCGTTGCCGATGAGCGCTTTTATTGTTCCCGGCCGCAGGTCGGCGGAGGTTGTCCACCCCGCGGCCCTGTCTCCGTCGGCGTCCTGGACGTCTTTGACCAATTCCCGGCAAAAATTGAGCAAAAAGGCCAAAACAGCGGGCAGGATCAGGATTTTCGCCTCGGGGCGGGGGAGTGCGCCGAAGAGTATGGCGTAGGCTGTGAGGGTTGATACTACGATATTTCCGACGACGCGGGTGCGCTTAAAGTATATTGAGTATAGCGTCAGCAGGATCAGCGGGGCCGTGGCGGCGAAGAGGTGGAAGGTTGAGGCCATCCACGCGCAGGCCAGGGATGCCGCTGCGAGGTCGGCGGCGTAGATTTTCGCGGCGCGGGGCGTCATCGTACCGTCAACAAGGGGGCGGTTGGGATGGCTGACGCGGTCGCTCTTTATGTCGCGGATATCGTTGATGACGTTGCCGTAGGCCGTGGCGGCCATGGCGGCGAGCGCTAGCATTATGGGGGCGATCCAGGGCGCTATAGTCCTCCCCGGGTAGACCGGGAAGTTGACAGGGGAGCTGAAGCGCGCCAGGTAGGCGGCTTCGGGGCAGGTGTGGATTACCACGCCGCCTGTCAGCCATACCCCCAGGGCGACGGCTATGCCGGTCATCACCGTGTTGGCGGGGCGGATGATTTTTATGTACGCGGTTATGGATTTGAAGTTGATCATATATGGAGAAAAAATAATTGATGCAGGGGACAAAAGAGATAAAACATCGCTGGGCCTGGCTTGGGGCGGTAACGGTGGTTGGGTTGGCCATCGACCTCGTCACGAAATATCTGGCTTACACGCGGCTTGAGGACGGCGTTCCGGTCGAGGTCATAGGGAAGTACCTGATGTGGAAGTTAGTCTACAACGACGGCGCGATCTTCGGCACGAACATCGCCGCGTTGGTGCCGTGGCTGCCGCCGTCCGTGTTCTTCATAGCGTTCATGGCGATGGCTATCGGGTTCCTGCTGCTCTACTTCAAGATGCTCAAGAAGAACGAGGTGCTTATGCACGTCGGGCTGATGCTCGTGATGCCGGGGGCGCTCGGGAACTTCCACGACAGGATCGTCCACGGGGACAAGGGGGTCGTCGATTTCATACTTATGGGCATTCCGCCGAACAACTACTGGTATATCTACAACGTAGCGGATATTTTTGTTACGTTTGGCGTTGGGGTAATGGTGCTCAGCTTTATCATTGAGGCGTTTGCGAAGCCGGCGCCGACGGGGGAGGGGCAGCAGGTGTCCGGATCGGGAGTTATGGAAGTTACAGGATTACAGGATTTGGAATCAGCGTCAACTGATAAAAATGATGGGGATTAATGGGATTAAATTTTAACGTCAGTGCCGCGGCAGTCCGGGTGGATATTTTTTTGGCGGAGGTGTTGACGGGTGTTTCGCGCTCTCGCGTACAGAGAATCATTGCTGACGGACAGGTGTCTGTCAACGGCAAAGTTATCATCAAAAAAAATACTCTGCTGGAAGTTGGGGACGAGGTTATTGTTGATGATGTGCAGATTCCGCCGCCTGTTGACACTGTTGTTCCCGCCGCGCAGGATATTCCGTTAGATGTCATATACGAGGACGAGTTTTTGGCGGTGATTAACAAGCCGGCGGGCTTGGTTGTTCATCCCGGCAGCGGCAACGCGGACGGGACGGTGGTCAACGCGCTGCTGCACAGGTTCGGGCCGCGTGTGTCAAGCGGGAGCGGTGTCTGCCGCCCGGGGATTGTTCATCGGCTTGACAAGGGGACGTCGGGCGCGCTGATGATTGCGAAGACGGACGCGGCGCATACGGCGCTTGCGGGGCTGTTTTCGTCGAGGTCAATAAAAAAGGTTTACACCGGTTTTTGTGTTGGCGCGCGCCCGTCGGAGCATGAAATTATTGATTTGCCGCTGGCGATGAGCCGGCGTGACCCCACCATGCGTGCGGTTGATACGCGCCGCGGGGTACAGGCTGTCACGGAGTACCGGTTGAAATCATATCGCAGCGGGATCGCGCTGATAGAGTTTATCCTGCATACCGGAAGGACGCATCAAATCCGCGTGCATTGCAGCCACAAGGGGTTTCCTATTGTCAGGGATGATTTATACGGCGGTTTTCAGGATAAGGTTTTGAAGGTTGCGCCTATGGAGCGTCCGTTTGCGTACAGTATCTTCAAATGTTTCGGCCGCCACGCGCTGCACGCGCTGTCGCTGTCTTTTGCGCATCCGTTTACAAATGAGAATGTGGAGGTGTCTGCGCCGTATCCTGATGATTTTTGTGCTGCGTTGGGGATTATGGGCAGGTGTGTTTGATGAAAATTATATTATAGGGTTGAGGCCTTGACAGACGGTAAGATAATTTCATGAAAAAAATCAGCGTGATTATAATATTGGCGGGTGCTTTGGTTTTTGGCGCGCTTGCCGGCGGGCAGGATAATTCCACGATTGCCGACGCCGCCGGTGTCGGCAGCGCCGGTGTTGATAGTACCGTGACGGCCGTTCATCCCTATGCTGACAGCGCCGGTGTCGACAGCGCCGTGACAGCCGTTCACCCCCCTGCTGACAGTGCCGGCCCCGACAGCGTCAGCACCGCCATCCACCCCGGTATTGACAGCACAAATATCACCGCCACCATCGTCCCAACCGGCCCGGCTGCCACCGCTGCCGCTAATGCGGATGATGCTGATGAACCGTTCGAGCGCCGCTTTGACGGCCTGGGCGAGCGGTATGCCGGGAGGGGTGCCGACACGGCCGGCGCGCTTCCGCCGTTTCAGGGTAATTACAGGATTTTGGTGGCCCGGCCAGCTTATGCGTTTTTCGACGACGGCGACACCGCCCGGTGGATTTCAGCGATGGCCGAGGTTTACGCCCACTACAAGGTCGCCGCTTTTGCGCGCGCGCACGTGTTTTCCATGGAGGAGATTGACGCGGTGCTGCCCGGCTCTCGCGACTACGGCAGGAGAATTGGCCGCATGCCCGCCATAGAGGCGGCTAGGAAGTTAGGCGCCACGCACATCCTTTTTCAGAGCTACCGGTTCAGCGGCGGCCGGGAGGCCGGCTACGCCATGGAGCTGTACCGGGTTCGGGAAGCGGTGCCGGTTGCGGTTGACAGCGGTGTAGTGTCGTTTTCGGATTTTGAGCGCGGGTTAGACACCCTTTTGGCGAAGATTGCCGGCGAGATAGACACCGGGGCTGTGCAGGCTTCCGTTTTCGGATTGTCTGTTATTGGCGGCGACAGTGCGGTGACGGAGTCTCTCGGCGGTATTTTGGCCGGCGAGGGCGAGTTCACTAAGGAGCGCGCCGCGGCCATGTACGCCGCTGTCAACAAGCACGTCGCGGCAAACCCCTCTCTCGCAGTCGCGCGGTACGCCGCCGCGTTTTTGGCCGGCAGCGCGGGGGACCTCATGCGGGCCATTGACCACACCGGCGCGCTCTTCGGCGGCCCGGGCGACTTCCCGGCGCTGCGACTGCGCTATGCCGGGTACCTGCGCATGGCCGGGCACTATAATGAGGCTGTGCAGACGCTGGAAACAATCGCAGACATACCGGCGCTCAGTACGCCGATGGCAATGGAGATGGCTGCCATACACGCCGCCGCCGGCGATACCGCCCGTGCGCGTGCCGAGTACGGCAAGGCCGTGCAAAGCGGCGAGGCAAACGCCGAAACCTATTTCAGAGCGGCACTGCTGGCCGCGCTGGCCGGCGACGCCGCGGCAAGCGCGGAGTACATGAAACGCGCCGACTCAAGCGGGTTTAAACTGAACGATAACGAGTACTACGAACTGGGAACGGCGCTCAGCCGCGTCCCGGGACAGGTAGAAACTGCCGTCAAATACATAAAACGGAGCCTCGGCCCCGCGCAAAACGACGAAAAAGGCTGGCTAACCATAGCCGACGCGTACAGATACGCCCAAAAAAGAGAGCTTGAGGCCGACATATACGTAAACCTCTTCAAAAGAAACATGGCCGCGTACAGCAACACCAACGTTTACAGCGAAAGGCTCAAACTCGCCGGAAACATATACGACAGCCTCGGCATGGCCGACAGGGCGAAAGAGGCCTACTCCCTGTTTTTAGACAGCCACCTCTCAGACCCCGAAGTATCCGTCAGCCTCGCGCGGATATTTGTAAAACAGGGGGAGTGCAAAAAACTGCCGAGCGTGCTCTCGATGTACGCAAGCGACCCCGAGGTGTCGCAGATGTTCAGGGACTGCGGGTTCGCCAGATTGGAATCCTTCAACGCCGACGCCGTGATAAAAAGGGGAGAGAAGTCGAAAACGTCCAAACTGACGCTGGGAATGCGCATATCAGGCCCGGTAATCGCGGCGGCCGGCATAGCCGGCGGGCTTTACTACGACGCAAAGTTCAGGGATGAAGTTTTGAAACATACAAACCTTGTGTACCACCGGTCCTTAGAGATGACCCCCGCGGAACACGCGGAGTACATGGCCCGGGTCAAAGAAATGGAAAAAACCATAGACGGCCTCAAGCTGCGCAAGAATTCGCTGTACATAATGGGGGGAGCGGGCGCAGTAATGTTCGCGGCGTCGTACTACTTCTGAAATCACAAAATCCAACGGTGGATTTTATAGTTATTCTACTTCAAAACAGTGCCTGCATCGTCCGGCGACATCACGGCTGTCGTGCGGTGCAGGTACTGTCTTGAAGTAGGGCTGCTATAGGCCTAACGTACCCCCAATATCAACGACACGCGCTCCTTTTTGCCGTTTGCCTTGATCGTGCCCCGAACCAGATACGCCCCTTCCGGCACCGGACGGCCGCGCCTGTCCGTCAAATCCCATGTGCCGATGATACGGCGGGGGTGTGGCGAATCGGCGTTATCATTGATGCGGATCTTTTGGACGACGTTACCCGAAGCGTCGTAAACCGTCAACACGCCGCCGTCAACACGGCCGCCATGACGGAAGATATCAATCCGGCCCGATGATTTCGCAACCGGATTAGGGCCGGCCGAAAAACCGCCCGCCAATACGCCGGGCCGCGCGACAACGGCGACATCATCATCAACACCAACGATGACCTTGTCAGGCGATAATACCGGTGTGGTTATGCCCGCGGTTACCGTAATCGTGAAATCCTGCGTGTAGTCTTTATCCGGCGCCGCGCCGTTGGCTATCGTAGCCCTTACGGTAACGGTACCAGTCTCCTCGGCACTCAGCATGTTTTCGTCGTCGATAACCGCGCCTGTTGTGCCGGCATCCTCAATAGACCATACTATTTCCGCCATGTTTGTAGCGTTTGCGGGCTCCGCCGTGCCGACAAGCTGCAACTCTTCTCCGGCAGTCATATCTGTGGGAACGCCGGTGATATCCGTAACAGGAACAAATACAAACGGCACAAACGCGGCCTCGATACTCATGTCAAGGTCGAACCACAGGTCGGAGCTGGATGCCGCGTTCTGCCCGACAAGGCATGTGATAACGTTCACGCCGGGTTTCAGCGCGCTCCTCAGGTTAGCAAGGCTTGCCGCCTCGCGGATATACGGACGATTCGGCTGCTCACCGCTAACGCTTCGCAGATCCGTCTCTCTGTCGTCGTAATCGCTGCTGATACTGAAAAACATGGTCGTCGCGTTTGTGTTGTAGCCCGTGTATGAGGCCCAGTTTACAGGGGCTCCGGTATTTACAACGGTAGCGCCGTTCTCAGGAGTAGCGCCGCCCCTGCCGCCTACGTTGTAGCGGTACACCTCGACACCGTTGATGTAGATTATCAGCGCGTCGTCAATCCGGTGGTCGCCGGACGCGCCCAAAATTTCGTCTATGACAATATTATCGGGTAACGAAAACTCCTTTTTGAAATATACCCACGTATGGCGGGCGTTGGAAGCTCCGGCCTCCGCCGGTCCGGTGCCGTCTGCAAGAGTGGTAGCGAGCGTCAGCTCCGCTGAGGTGCTGGCACGGCCAAAACCAACGGAGGTCGGGCTGAGCGTCCAGCCGGCAAGCGCGCTCATGTCAAACGCGTCGGAGCGAAACTCCGAGTTTGTTTGACCGTAACGATAATAGCTGTCTCCGAATTTGGAAGCAACAACCGTGGTCAGCTCCCTCTTAACCGTCACGGAAACTGTAACTGTCAAAGGAATATTGTTGCCGTTAGTCACATACTCCGGCAGCGTGAAAGCCCCGCCCACCGTAAAGGTCTGCTCGGTCTTTTGCGTCGGGTCATACGCCGAAGCCGCCACATTCCAGCTGACGGGAACATACATGGTGTGGCCGGCGGCAGTCCCTATTTCCACCGCAGCCGGTAACCCCAAACCCGCGGCCGTTTTAGCCACACCGTTGGTCACGCCGGTCATTGCGGCCGGCGGTATCACGCTTGCAAGAACACTCGGCCGGCGAACGCCGAACGGCTGCAAATACGCGATGGAATGGGCGCTTTTGAGCTGCGCCCGGACGTAACTGTTTACGGCGTTAGGATGTGTGCTGATATTTATTGAATTACCCGTAGCGATTTTCACACCGTCGGCTATCCAGTCAATAGTTGTAAAATTCGTGCCGGTAATAGTGATGGTGGTGCCGGACACTGTAACATTGGTAACGCTCGGAACGGTTTGGCCAAGCAAATGCGCGTGTTTGGCCTCCGCCTGCCATTCATGAATAGTAGTCGCCGGAATATTCTCGCGGCGGTCGACATAACTGACAGCGTAGAACGCGCCGGCCTTCATCGCGTTTATGGTCGCCGCTTCCGTTAACTCCGGCATGAGCATCATATTATAGGAAAACCCGGCGGCTTCCCTGCTGTGGGAGTCATCGTTGGAGAATCCCCACACACCGCGACCGCCGGGCATTGTCTGCTTTAAGATATTGTCCCATAAAATTCTGTCGGAGCGGGACTCCGCATCAAATTTATTTATAATCTCCATGCCCACGCAGGATTCATACCTCATAAAAAGATCAACGTACTTTTTTATAAACACAGGGTTGTTTGAAGCAGCCGCGCCGGCAGCATGGTTTTGGTGGTTTTGCCCGCCCGTGTACCTGCCGGGATGATTAATATGGCTGATGCCGCCAAGTTCCTGAGCCCTGGCAAGAACGTTAGAGATCGTCCTGCTGCCGCTGGGAAGGTCCCGAGTACGGAACGCCGCGTTAAAAGTATTTATATGGTGCCTGTCAAAAGGGTCCTCGTCGCCGGAAGCGCTGTGCTCATTTGTGTTGGCGATACCTATCATGCCCCTGCCGTTGCTGCGCCCCTGGCCGGCAGCCATCTGGGCTATCCTCGCGGCGGTAGGCTGGCCCACGCCGGGGCCGTCCCAGGCCGTGGTCAAAAAATCATGCTCATGAAAGCTGACAATGTTGAAACCTTTCGTGTAATACTCCTCAAGCATCTCCGCCCGCGTATGGTCACCGTCGGAGTTAGTGCTGTGAACGTGAAACTGAGCCTTATACTGCCCCCAGGTTCCCCAATTCACCCCCGCGTAAGGATTCTGAATAAACAACTGCTGCGCATAAACCGAAGAAACCGCCCCGGCAACAAAAAAGCTCGCGGCGACAGCAATACCACAATACCTTTTCCCGTAGAAGCGCATCAGATACCCTTTCAGTAGAATCAAGCCTGCCAACCGCCCGGCACCAGGAGTTATCACCGTTGCCGGCATATCCCACACATTATATATAAGTATAACACTTTTTTGGGGGCAGCGTCAAGGTTTTATTTTGTAACCCAAAAAACGGCCTGTTTAGTACATCCGGTTGCTAAAAATATCACGCATCTTGACTTTCGAGCCGCCGAAATGTAATTTATACTGTTAAAGTACGACTAAAAACCAAGAGGCGATACATGGAAAAAACCGCTGTTTTGCCGGAAAAGGCGATAGACCTGGACATCGAGTCGATGCTCGACGATATCGGCGTCAGGGCGACCCGGGAGTATAAACTGGGATATATAGACGGACAAGCGCAAACCTTAAACAAGGCGACCGCCGACCTTAAAAAGGATATGGCCGGCCCGGCGGAGATGTTTTACCAATCGCTTTTGAAAGTTATTCCTAAAGAAGACATCTATCAACATCGAATCGGCACGGATTACACCACAGGCGTACCGACTACGTTAACCGTAATATCCTGCAAACACCAAGATAAAATGCGGGATCTCCACTACTTTGCCTCAGACATTGAGTTGCGTATGTACCACGAATTTGGTATAGATTGTCAGTTTTGGGTCATGGTCGACAGCGGTAACATCGACCAACATGGTATCGAACGGGATTTCCCGCTTGTCAGAGGAGGTACTTGATGCCAACGCTTGAACAACACACGATACAAGCAGAACACAATGAAGAAATGCTTAAATTCATGACACAGCAGAAGCAACAGGCGTATTTTAGCGATTGGTGTATAACGATCGCATTTTATACGGCGTTACACAGCTTTGAGGCCGTGATTGCCGCCAACAAGCCAACCATCCGCAGCGGTGTGACAAACGCCGCGGTTGAACACAGCCCAAGCCACTACGCCAGAAATGAAATAATGAAATCGCTATTCAACAACATACACCGCCCATACGCAGCGCTATACCGAATGAGCAGAATCGCCAGATACGACTGCCACGCACCGAACTCGCACAACTGGGCCGACGCGGAGGTATTCCTTGGTGATGTCAAAAATGAGTGCGGGAAGCTTATCACCTGACTTTACTGCCCCACTTTCGAAAAAACGACATCTATCCAGTTAAGGAGTTGTTGACTGATTTTTTGATGGAAAAGCAAAAAAATATCGTTTTTCTTGACTTTGTGGTTGCTGTGAATGTAATTTATAACGTTAAAGTACGACTAAAAACCAAGAGGGCCATATATGGAAAAGACCGCTGTTTTGCCGGAAAAAGCGATAGACGCTGACATCGACGCAATGTTGGAGATGGTGAGCGTACGCGCGTCGGATGCCTATAGGCTGGGCCTTATAGAGGGGCAGATGCGCCTGATTAACAACGCTATGGCGAACCTGAAGAACGAAATGGGCCGACCGGCAGACCTGTTCTACAATATGCTGCTGAGAATTATCCCCCAAGAAGATATCCTGCAACACCGGATAGGCTTAGACTACACAACCAAGGTGCCAACCACGCTAACCGTCATATCCTCCAAACACGAGGACAAAATGGATGAGATAATGGGGCTAGGTACTGACCTGGACTTGTATATGTTCCACGAGCATGGTTACGAATGTCAGTTTTGGGTTACTACTGACTACTGTTTAGATCAAGTGAGCATCGAGCGAGACTTCCCTTTTTACAAGAAGATTACATAATGCCGACACATGAACAGCATATAGCGCAAGCCGAACATAACGAAAATACGCTTGTCTTCTGGAGCAAACAAGATAAGCAAGCTGAATTCAGCGATTGGTACGTGACCATCTCGTTTTATGCATCCTTACACTATTTCGAGGCGATGATTGCTATTGCAAAACCAACCACTGCAGGCGGCATCATAGAACACAGCCCGGATCACCGTACCAGAAATAGTACAATGAGAACAGATTTTAATCGAATTTACGGAAAGTATGCAAGACTTTACCAGATGAGTAAGGTCGCTCGCTACAATTGCCATATCCCAAACTCCCACAAATGGCCGCTTGCGGAGAAGTATCTGGCAGATGTCAAAAATGAGTGCGGGAAGCTTGTCTCCTGATTTTATATCCCTACTTTCAAAAAAACTACGTTTCCTATTGCTTTTTTGTGCCAGCTGATGTATATTTCAAGAAAGGAGGAGTCTATGCAAACAAAAGCCGCCAGAATACGCGAAGAACTTAACAACCTGCCGGAGGTCGAATACCCGCCGGAAGTCGTTGACCGCTGGGTGAAAGAGGGCGAAATCGCGCTGCAGCAATACGCGACCGGTGAGTTGCTTACAATGGCAGAATTCGCAGCCAAACACGGGTTAAAATATGGCTAATTATACTGCTGTCCCGTCAAAAACCTTTGAACGCGAGTTTGAAAAACTCTCAAAAACCGACCAAGACAAGGTATGGGAAAAAATCACCTTGTTGGAAGAAGACCCTTTTTACCCCTCCCTGAGGAGTAAAAAAATAAAGGGAACCCCTGACCATTTTGAAAGTAGCGTAAATATGGATATCCGACTAATATGGCGATACGAAGGCGATAAAATCATCGTCATGATCGATGTCGGACACCACGATATCCTGAAAAAGTATTGAACACGGTCGGAACCGGCAAAATACGACATGCCCCACGCACCGAACTCCCACAACCGGGCCGACGCGGAGGTATTCCTTGGCGATGTCAAAAATGAGTGCGGGAAGCTTGTC
>Ga0123356_10003507_pt1 | contig 16414 bp, 16 predicted proteins | sample TergutEmb28metaG_2_FD_92546 | JGI IMG/M metagenome (GOLD analysis project Ga0123356, IMG submission 92546) | Embiratermes neotenicus P3 segment gut microbial communities from Petit-Saut dam, French Guiana - Emb289 P3 | ecosystem: Host-associated > Arthropoda: Insects > Digestive system > Gut ...
ATTCTGTATTTTAAGGCGCGAAATTTTCCCCCCCCCCCCCGTAAAGCGCGGCAATATACCTTTCCCCGTTTTATGCATATTCAAACAGCCTTGTCCCTGGCCGCTTTCGCGGCACTTGTTGTCCTCACAATAACTGTAGCTAATTCGGTAACACCCCCATATCGAATGTTCAGCACCTTACAATGGTTGGCGCATTGTTATATGGACCAGGTAAAATATATCCTTTGCCTCTTATGGGCACTGCTATCTGTGCATTTCATATGCAAGAAGCGGCACGGTTACGCAGCGTTGTGTATACTATTTTCCGCAACAGTTGTTCTTTCTGTTGTGCTGCCCGCCGTAACCGATGTAGGTCTGAACATCATAACTTTGAAGGGTCTACCTTCCGATTTTGAGACTTTTTATATGTTTAATGAAAATATGAGGAGTATGCCGCCCACGATGGGCAGCCTCTCGCCGCCGCAGCAATGCGCTTTGGTCTATTGGCTTATCGCGATTGCCCTGACGCCATGGATGCTGCTGAAGGCCCAAACGGAAAAATCTTCGCGTTTCATCGCGCCGCTGCTATTTTTGGCAGGGGGCGCCAGCGCTTTTATGATGACGCTAAATCCCGCGATGTATAGACCAGATGGACGTATATTCTTCGTTACGGCAGTGCTCCTGACCCTGGTCACGGCCATATTCATTCCTACTCTCAAAAAGAAACGGCATATGGCTGCCGCGGCATTTTGCCTTATGGTGCTTATGGTGCTTGCGGGGGCTTCGCAGTTTGAAACATATGCAGTCGTTGCGAATATACTGTCCGACATGCAAAAATTTTAAACCGGACACAAGTACCCGGTTCGACATATTGTATGCAACTATTCCGCCAAAATCTCCAGCAAAATCTTCTTAACCTCCTGCGCCGGGGCCTGACCCCGTAGTGCCTTCATGCTCTGCCCAATCAAGAATTGCAGCGCTTTTTCCTTGCCTGATTTGTACTCGCTCACGGACTTTTCATTTTCGGCGACGACTTTGGCGATCATATCGCGGATGGCTCCGCTGTCCGTCACCAGCGCAAGGTTGTGTTCTTTTACATAAGCCTCCGGATGGACATTATGGGCAAAGACCTCGGCAAATACTTTCTTGGCAGTGCCCCGGTTGATCTGTTGACCCTGCACCAGCCGAATGAGATTCGCCAGATGCTTCGGATCAAAGGACATATCTTCCGGCAGGGTTTGCGTCGCCTTTAGTTGGTTCAGCACCTCGCCCATGATCCAGTTGGCGGCTTCTTTCGCGACTGTTTTGTCAAATGCATCAAATATTTCTACCCTGCATGTCGCCTCGAATAATTCCATCAGATGCTTTGACCCCGTTATGATCCCGGCATCGTACTCCGGCAAGCCTAACTCCGTGACATACCGCTGCTTTTTCGCTTCCGGCAACTCCGGCAGGGAGGCCCGGGCGGCCTCGATTTCCTCCTCGCCGATCATGACCGGCGGCAGGTTCGGGTCGGGGAAATACATATAATCCTGGGCGTTTTCCTTGCCGCGCATGGCAAAGCTTTCGCCCTTGTCGTCGTCCCAGCGGCGGGTTTCCTGTACCAGTTGCCCGCCTTCTTCAATCACCTCGACATGCCGCGCGGATTCGAAGGCGACGGCCCGGGCGATCGACCGCATGGAGTTCAGGTTTTTCATCTCCGTGCGCACGCCAAGCTTCTCAGAGCCCATGGGCCGCACGGATAAATTCACGTCCACCCGCAGCGAGCCCTCCTGCATCTTGCAGTCCGAAACCCCGGTGTATTCCAGAATCGCCTTGAGCTTCTCCACATACTCCACGGCCTCCGCCGCCGAGCGCATGTCCGGCTGGCTGACAATTTCCAGCAGGGGCATGCCGCCTCGATTGTAGTCCGCGAGAGTGGCGTCTTCAAAGGAGTCGTGGACGAGCTTGCCCGCGTCCTCCTCCATGTGGATCTGCTTGATCGCCACGCGCTTGCCATTTGCCAGCTCCACACTGCCATTCACACATACGGGCGCGAAAAACTGCGTCACCTGGTAGGCCCCCGGTAGGTCGGGGTAAAAATAGTGCTTGCGCTCGAAGCCGTTGACGCGATTGATATCGCAGTTCAGCGCGAGCCCCGCGCGGACGGCGTATTCCACCACGCTTCGATTCAGCACAGGGAGGGTACCGGGGAAGCCCGCGCAGCCGGGACACACGTGGCTGTTGGGCGCGCCGCCGAACTTCGTGGAGCACCCGCAGAAAATTTTCGATTTTGTGGCCAGCTCGCAGTGAACCTCCAGGCCGATAACGGTTTCGTAGTGCATTATTTTTTCTCCTTAGGAAGATTAGGGACGAGTGTGAAAGATTGAACTCGGATCCGAAATATAGACTAATAAACCAATAATAGCACCAATAATGGCAATGATAGTACCAATTATCGGAGCATAAATATCAACTATATCCCGCATCCGTGATTTTGCCAATGATTTCTTTACCTGTTTCTGTTCTTGTTTACTGCCCTTGAACTTAATCTGCGCATAACCAAGTTTGTTTGCGGCAATTTGAAAACTGTTGTCAATATGCTGCTTGAACTGCTGAAAATCATTTTGCGTCCAGCTTTCCACAATTGGCAACGGAACCAAATGATAATCTTCCCTCATTACCTGCTCAATTTCTTCACGCTTTTGTTCAAGGTCATCTCCACCAAAACTAAGCAAGCGATGCAATGGTGCAAGCACCTTCTGGTATTGATCCTCCAGCTTACTATTTTGCTGCGGTCTTTTGAACTCAGTTCGCTTGTTCAAATAGCTAAACAGCTGCGTGATGAACAAAGTCACAACCGGCAACGCGATGGCCACCAGCCAAACTTCGGTGCTTATCTTATCCATTTCCCCCTGCCTCCTCTTCCCTGATTCCCAACTCCTTAATAACCTCCCCTGCCAGCACAAGCCCCGCAACGCTTGGCACAAAGCTCACGCTCCCCGGCGGCCTCGCCGAACTCACAGGCTCCTCCTTCGAGTAAACAACCTTTAGTTTTGCTATGCCAAGCTTGCGCAGCTCTTTGCGCATGACTTTCGCCAAAGGGCAAACGGAAGTCGCATAAATATCCGCCACCTCAAAGCGCGTTGGGTTAAGCTTGTTGCCGGCCCCCATGCAGCTGATGATCCTCGTGCCAGCTTTTTCGCACAGCTCAACCAGCAGCAGCTTCGAAGATACAGTGTCAATCGCGTCGACGACATAATCGTACTTGCTAAAATCAAAATAATCTTTGGCGGATGCATCGAAGAATACCGGGTGCGCCGTCACGCGGCCGGCAGGGTTGATGTCCCGCGCGCGTTCGCGCATGACTTCAGCCTTGTTTTGGCCAATTGTGCTGTGCAGGGCGACAAGCTGCCGGTTGAGGTTGCTCATGCTGATCGCGTCATTGTCGATAAGATCCAGTACGCCGACTCCCGCACGGGCGAGGGCTTCCGCCGCGAAGGAACCCACCCCGCCAATGCCGAACACAGCCACGCGGGCCTGGGCCAGGCGGGCGATGGCTTCCTCGCCAAGGAGGAGGGCGGTGCGGGCGTGTTGGGAATCTGTCATGCGGGCTTCCTTTCAGGGGAGGGTGATTTCTGCCTAATTGTCATATGTAAAAATAGAATCGTATCTTCCTTGTGCGCTGCGTATCCATTGTACCATGTCTGCCATTTATTTGCAAGCAAAAAAAGGGAAGCGCAGTTTCCTGTGCTTCCCTTGTGTCCACATGCCAGAGCTATTTGTTTTGCGCCGTTAACGCAATCTAGCGCCATACGCCCCACGCGGGCATGGGCATCCACAGCCAGCCAAAGAAGAGCCAGATGACAAGACGCACGCCGAACCAAATGAAGAAGATGGGGTTGAAATACCACCAGCCGGGCCCTGTGGGATTGTTGCCGGTGGAAACGGCTTCCCAAACAGCGTTAAGCGTCGCGTTGACATTTTCGGCGTAAAGGTCGCCGGCGGCATATTTCTTGCCGGTTGCGGGGTCGATCCAGCCCTTGAAGGTGAATCCCGCGAGTACGGGCACAGTCGCGCTGATAATCACATACTCGCCGACGGGCTTGGTGTCCGAGGCCGGCCCGCCCGTGCCGCCGTTGGTATTGTAGGTTACGGTATAGGTTGTTACGGCGGGGATTGCCTCCCAAACAGCGTTAAGCGTCGCGTCGACATTTTCGGCGTAGAGGTCGCCGGCGACATATTCCTTGCCGGTTGCGGGGTCGATCCAGCCTTTGAAGATAAATCCCGCGAGTACCGGCACAGTCGCGCTGATAATCACATACTCGCTGACGGGCTTGGTGTCCGGGGCCGGCCCGCCCGCGCCGCCGTTGGCGTTGTAGGTTACGGTATAGGTTACGGTGGGGATTGCCTCCCAAATGGCATAAAACGTCACATCAACGTTATCGCCGTAGAAGTGGGTGGCGTCGATTGGGTGCGGGTACACGACCGGGCCGGCATTGTTCGTGGCCCAGCCCTTGAAGATGTACCCCGCGCGCTGTGGCTCCATCGTGCTAACAAAGTGGTAATCGCCAAAGTTTTCCGTCACAGGCGCAGGTAAGTTCGTTACGCCGGTTGCGTTAGGGTCATAGGTTACGGTATAGGGCGCTGACGCGCTTGCGCCAACGGCCAGCCCTCCGCACAGTAACATTATAACCAACAACGCCGCCAATAATTTTTTCATTTCCAGTTCTCCTTTCTTGCATTTATATTGCGCTCTCATTATACTATTTTGAAAGGGTGAATGTCAATCATCTTTTCAAAAATATTCCATTTTATTTCGCTTCACCGAACTTCGCCGCCTCCCGCACCCACAATCTGTATATTTTGTGTGCTTGCGCCGACAATCCCAGGGAACGGCCGGCCCTCTTGACATAGCCTCAAAAACACGCTATACTATATGAAGCCAATTCCAGCGGAAACTGATATCTAATGTCCAAGCTCTAACATCTAGAAAGGAGCCCGGTTTATGCAACGCATCCAGACACTGGAAACCCGCGAATTCGATCTTTGCGACGGCGGCTGCGGAGAATGCCAAACCTCCTGCCAATCGGCATGCAAAACCTCCTGCGGCGTCGCGAACCAGCCCTGCGAAAACGAAAGCAAAAAGTAAATGATTCACGCCTACAAGCTCCATGGCAAGCACATCGTTTTGGATATCCACAGCGGTGCGGTCCACGTTGTCGACCCCGTGGCGTATGAGGCCATCACACGCTTCGATACCTTCGATTTTTCCGGCGTGGAAGGATTGCGCGCTGAAATCCAGGCGCTCATCGACCAAAACAAGCTCTTCGCGCCGGAAATCGCTGTGCCCATCAAAAAGGGCGAAGCGCTAAAAGCGCTGTGCCTGCACGTGGCGCATACATGCAACTTCACCTGCGATTATTGCTTTGCCCGGGCCGGAAGATATCGCGGCGCGGAAGCCTTGATGCCGTTTGAAGTCGGCAAACGAGCCCTGGATTTTTTGCTGGCAAACGCGGGCGCCCACAAACACCTGGAAGTCGATTTTTTCGGCGGCGAACCCCTTATGAATTGGCAGGTTGTGAAGAATCTGGTGGCCTATGCCCGGGCGCGCGAGCCGGAAACCGGCAAGCGCTTCCGGTTCACGCTCACGACAAACGGGCTGCTGCTGGATGGCGAAGTCGCTGACTTCTGCAACCGGGAAATGCAGAACGTGGTGCTAAGCCTCGACGGCCGCAGGCATATCCACGACAAATTCCGGCGCACGGTCAATGGCCATGGCAGCTACGACATCGTGGTCCCCAAGCTCCAGGCGTTCGTAAAAAAGCGCGGCGCGCGGAATTATTATATCCGGGGCACATTTACATGCGCCAACCCGGATTTCACGCGGGATTTGTATCACATGGCGGGCCTGGGCTTTCATGCGCTGTCGATGGAGCCGGTCGTCTGCGATGATAATAGCCCTCACGCCCTTACACGCTCCGATTTGGATATCGTCCTGAAAGAATATGAATCCCTCGCGCTGGAAATGGCCCGGCGGCAAGGCATGGCGCATGAATTTTCTTTTTACCATTTCAACATGGATTTAAAGCGCGGCCCGTGCGTCCACAAGCGCGTGGCGGGTTGCGGCGTGGGCACCGACTATCTTGCCGTCACGCCCACGGGCGAACTCTACCCCTGCCACCAGTTCGCCGGCGAGGAAGCCTTCCGGCTTGGCGACGTTTGGCAGGGCATCGCCCGCCCGGCCCTCCGGGGAGAATTTGCCGCCTGCAATCTGTACAGCAAGGCAGAATGCAGGGATTGCTGGGCAAAATATTACTGCGCCGGCGGCTGTCCCGCTAACGCGCATCGCGCCAGCGGCAGTATCCACGGGATATACGAGGCCGGCTGCGAGTTATTCAAGAAGCGCATGGAATGCGCGATATGGCTGGCCGCGGCCGGCGCCGAAGCTTTGGCCGCTAAAGTTTCATAAAAAATTCCGCGCAAAAAATTTTATTCTTTCCCCTTGTTTTTATGCGAGGGAACGAGTATAATATAAAATAGGAAATTATTGAAATGGAGAACTACATAATGGACCAACTCGCGCGGCTCAAACAAGAATACGTGGCATGGCAGGCAAAGAACCTAACGCTCGATATGTCCCGGGGGAAACCCGGCGCGGACCAGTGCGATCTTTCGGACGGATTGCTGGACGCCCAATGGGTAACGCCCGCGAAAGCTGAAAACGCCTTTGACTGCCGCAACTACGGCATCCTGGACGGCATTCCGGAGACCAAGCGGCTCTTCGGCGAATTGCTGGATGTGCCGCCAAGCCAGGTAATCGTCTGCGGCAACGCGAGCCTCACGCTGATGTACGACTACGTGGCGCAGTGCATGATTCACGGCGCGGGCGCGGAGCCATGGGCAAAGCAGGGCAATATCAAATTCCTGTGCCCCGTGCCCGGTTACGACCGCCACTTCGGCATTTTGGAGCACATGGGCATCGAGATGATTAACGTCCCCATGCTTGCGGAAGGCCCCGACATGGAGCTCGTGGCTGAATATGCGAAGGACCCCCTTGTGAAGGGGCTTATCTGCGTGCCAAAGTATTCCAACCCCGAGGGTAAAACATACAGCGACGCGGTGGTGCGCGCCTTTGCCGCCCTGCGGCCAGCCGCCCCGGATTTCCGCGTGATATGGGACAACGCTTACATCGTGCACGATCTTTATGATACCACCGACTCCCTTCTGAATATTCTCGCGGCGGCAAAGGAGGCGGGGACGGAGGATCACTTTATCGTGGTGTCTTCTTTCTCAAAGGTCACGTTCCCGGGGGCGGGCGTCGCGACGATTGCCGCTTCCCCGGCGAACATCGCGGCCATCAAGGCCCGCATGAGCATGCAGACCATCGGCCATGACAAACTCAACCAGCTGCGCCACGCGCGGTTCTTCAAAGACCTGGCCGGCGTTCAGGCGCACATGCAGCAGCACGCGGCGATTTTGCGGCCCAAATTCGAGGAAGTGCTGCAAATTTTAGAACGTGACCTTTCCGGCCTCGCGTCCTGGACAGCGCCCCGGGGCGGCTACTTCATCAGCCTGGACCTGCCCTCCGGCTGTGCCAAGCGCACGCATCAATTGCTGAGGGAGGCGGGCGTGACACTCACCCCGGCGGGCGCCACCTTCCCTTATGGCAAGGACCCTGCGGACCGCAACCTGCGCATCGCCCCCACGTTCCCCCCCATCGAGGAACTGCGCCAGGCGGCGGAACTCCTCACCCTCTGCGCCCATATTGCCATGCTGGAAATCAAATCCTGACGCCCGGCCTCTAATTCCTGATTCCTAAATGGGGGATAGTAACTATATGGAGAAAATTATCATCAGCGGCGGCAAGCCGCTTGGCGGGGAAGTCAGCATCGGTGGGGCGAAAAACGCCGTGCTGGCGCTTCTGGCGGGTACGATTCTAACAAAAGATACCTGCCGGATCGACAACATTCCCAACATCAGCGATGTGACGGTGATGCTGCACATCCTGCACCAACTGGGCGCGGATGTGCGGCGTGTGGGCAAATATGCCGTGGAAATCAATACCAGGTATTTTGATTCCGGCGAGGTGCCATATGAGCTGACCAAACATTGCCGTGCCTCGTATTATTTGCTGGTCGCGCTTTTCGGGCGCTTCGGCCACGCGCGGGTCGCCATGCCAGGCGGCTGCGACATTGGCGTGCGCCCTATCGACCTGCATATTAAAGGCTTCGAGTCCCTGGGCGCAACAGTGAGCTTCGAAAAAAATGCCATCATTGGCCTGCACAGCGCGAACGGCTCCCAGGGCAGCCAGGTATATCTCAATTATTCCGTGGGCGCTACCATCAATGTCGTGCTTGCCGCTGCCAGAGGCTATGGCACGACCGTGATTGAAAACGCCGCCAAGGAGCCCCATGTGGTGGACCTCGCGAATTTTCTCAATACCTGCGGGGCGGATATCCGCGGAGCGGGCACGGACGTCATTAAGATTCACGGGAAAAAGGAGCTCCACGGCTGCGAATATTCTACCGTGCCGGATCAAATTGAGGCAGGCACCTTCATGACCGCCATCGCGGCCACCCATGGGAAAGCGCTTATCCGCAACGTCATCCCCAAGCATCTTGAGTGCATCAGCGCCAAACTCATCGAATGCGGCGCAAAGGTAATGGAATATGACGACGCGGTCCTCGTCGAGGCGCCCGAGCGGCTCCAGCGCTGCAAAATCAAGACCATGCCCCACCCGGGATTCCCCACCGACATGCAGCCCCAGTTCGGCGCGATGCTGTGTACCGCCGAAGGCACGAGCATTCTTTCGGAGGGAATTTTCGAAAACCGTTTCCGCTACATGGAGCAGCTCACCCACATGGGCGCGCAAATCAAGGTGGACGGCCGCGTGGCTGTGGTCGAAGGCGTGCATCATCTCAAGGGCGCGCCTGTGAAAGCTTATGACCTGCGGGCGGGCGGCGCGATGATCGTCGCGGGCCTTTGCGCCCAGGACACCACGGAAATCGAGAACGTCGAATACATCGACCGGGGCTACGAGGACATCGTGGGCAAGCTAAAGGGCATGGGCGCGGAGATCAAACGGCGCGAGGTGCGGGAATTTGGGCATGAGGCGCGGATGACGGGTTAATTCGTAATGCGCAATTTTTTATGGGCCGTGCACAACCCAACGGAAAGCGGCTGCCGCGTTGATCTTCCGGGCCCCAGCCAGCGCAAATCGCATCGCTTCAAAGCCGTTCCGGATACTGCCGGTCCCGCACTTACCGGTTCATATATCCCGACGAACCTTGCGTTTTCGCTTGTTTTTTTGCGCAGATTTTCTATGGAGGCTGCATTTGAAACTAATCCCCCTATTCTCCTCCAGCAGCGGCAATTGTACGTATATCGGCAGCGCCGGCGGCGGTATTTTGATTGACGCGGGCGTCAGCGCCAAAAAAATTGCTTTGGCCTTGCGGGATATTTGCGTTGATCCGGGCAGGATTGGCGCTGTTTTTGTCACCCACGAGCACAACGACCATATCGCGGGCCTGCGGGTGTTCTGCGAACGGAATTATATCCCGGTGTTCGCCAGGGCGGGAACCCTCCGCGCTTTACAGGAGGCAGGGGCGCTGACAGCGAACATACAAGCGAGCGTTATGCCGGGGGGCGGCGTGGAGGTCAACGGCATTCTGGTGCAAAGCTTCCGCACCTCCCACGACAGCGCCGAGCCCTGTGGGTTTCAATGTGAAGCCGAAAACGGGGAGACATTTGCCGTGGCCACGGACACGGGGCGGCTCACGGAAGAAACCCAGGCGGCGCTTTTGGGCAGCGGCACGGTGCTGCTGGAATCTAACCACGAAATCACCATGGTCCAAAACGGGCCGTATCCTTATTTTCTCAAGCAGCGCATTTTGTCAGACGAGGGACATCTTTCCAATGTAGCCTGCGCGGAGTTCCTACCCCGCCTGCTGCAAAGCGGGACGGGCCGGTTCATCCTTGCCCACTTGAGCCGCGAAAACAACACGCCGGAAATCGCCTACGCCACGGCCAAAGCGGCGTTTGATATGGCGGGCGCGAAGGCGGGCGTGGATTATGAGCTGAAGGTGGCAGGGGCGTGAGGAGGTTATACATATGAAGACCATTCGATTAAGTGAGGGCGCTGACTATGAGCTCAAAGTAGTCGCGCGTGATGGCAAATGGCATCGGATGAAAAACTGGCTTGCCCGCAACAAAATTGTCTTCGAAACTCTCGTTGCGGCTTCGCTTACGATTATGGGAATTTTGGTGAGTATTGCGGCAGCTAATATCAACCAAAAAGCGAATGAATTAAGCGATGAAGCAAATAAATTGCTTGATCGGCAAAACGAACTGATTAAGCAACAGTATGAACTGGATTTATACGGGAAAGAACCGGTATTTAGTGTGAATCCGATAGAAGAGGATGGGGTGCCTTACTATATTATCACCAAAATTGGGACGGAGATATATAACGTGAGGTACACTGTTAGAGATATATACCCGTATGTTTTTTATGCGGGAACTGAGCACCAGGAGCAAGTGACCGCGGTCAGTTATACGGTCAGGCATATAAGTAATGGCAGTAACTATAATACGGACGATAATGAAGAAACAGATTCATGGAAGATCCCTGTTTACAGACATTTTCAAGGCGACACAGATGAACCTTATGATATCATAGTGGATATTGCGAACGCGAGTTGGAACGGCCCCATTTGGGTTAGTTGGACTGAAATAGAACTTGATTACTATAACCATCGCAACGAAAGATGCAGTAAAAAACTGGTTATGGAATACTACGAAGGCGGTGCCGGCAGAGACTGGAAAAAACCTCGTCATTGTTACACCTTGAATAGCGAAGATGAAATAATGTTTTGGGAGAAAGAGGATGATCTGGTAGTTGATGTATATGGCACTACTTCTACTCAAAAAATCCAATCAAAAATTTATGAATACTGCGCCGAGCACAATTTGATTCCATATCTTGATTATCGTTTAGGAGGCTCCCCATGAAAACCACCCGCCTAACCACCGCCCAGGCCCTCATCAAATTTTTAGACAACCAATACATCCGCTTCGACGGCATGGAAACGAAGTTCGTCGATGGCGTGGCGACTATCTTCGGCCACGGCATTGTGCTGGGCCTTGGACAGGCGTTAGACGCTGATTCGGGCCAGTTGAACTACTACCAAGGCAAAAACGAGCAGGGCATGGCGCACATGGCCGCTGGCTTTGCAAAACAACACAATCGCAGAAAAATCATCGCAGTCGCAAGCAGCATCGGGCCCGGCGCCGCCAACATGGTCACGGCCGCCGCCTGCGCCAGCGTGAATAACATTCCCCTGTTGCTGTTTCCGGGCGATACGTTCAGCGCCCGCCAGCCTGATCCTGTTCTTCAACAATTGGAACAAGAATATGATGATTCCATCACCACCAACGACGCGTTCCGGCCCGTGTGCAAATACTGGGCGCGGGTGAACCGCCCCGAGCAGCTCATGAGCGCAATGATCCACGCCATGCGCGTGCTGACGGATCCGGCGATCACGGGGGCAGTGTGCGTAGCCTTGCCGCAGGATGTCCAGGGCGAGGCCTACGACTGGCCGGAGAGCTTTCTCGCGCGCCGGGTGCATAAAATCGCGCGGCCGCTGCCTGTGGAAGAAGAACTGTTAGAGGCTGTCGAGATGATCCAGGCGGCAAAGCGGCCCTTGGTCATTTGCGGCGGCGGCGTGCGTTACTCTGAGGCAGGCAATTCTTTGACCGCCTTCTGCGAGACATTTAAAGTTCCCTTTGCGGAAACGCAGGCGGGCAAGAGTGCCGCGCCCGCGAGCAGCGCGTACAACCTGGGCGGTATCGGCGTGACTGGCAATTCCGCCGCGAACACTTTGGCAAAGCAAGCCGACTTGATTATTTCAGTTGGCACTAGATTGTCTGACTTCACGACTTCGTCCAAGTGGCTCTTTGACGAGAACTGCAAGTTCCTGAATATCAACATCAACCGGTTCCACGCGCAGAAGCTGGATGCGACGTATTGCCTGGGCGACGCGAAGGCCAGCCTGGAAGCCCTGCAAGGCTGCTTGGGCGAATATCAAAGCCAATGGGGCGGCGCGATATCTCAGGCGAAATTGGATTGGGCAAAAGAAATGCAGAGGCTTGCCGATTATCACTACGGCGATTTGTTTGACACGCTTGTAGGAGCGAAAGACCCCGCTTGCATTGAGGACTTTATCCGGGATTTGGGCGGGACGCTGACGCAAACGGAGGCCATCTGCGCTATCCGCGCGCACATTGCCCCGGACGCGATTGTCGTCGGGGCTTCGGGCAGCCTCCCCGGGGATTTGCAGCGCATGTGGGAAACCGACGCCAAAGACAGCTATCATATGGAATACGGTTACTCCTGCATGGGCTACGAGGTAGCCGCTACCCTGGGCTGTAAACTGGCCGAACCGGAAAAAGAAGCCTATACCATGCTGGGCGACGGCAGCTTTTTGATGATGCACTCGGAGTTGGTCACCGCAATCCAGGAGGGCAAAAAAATTAACCTCCTGCTCTTCGACAACGCGGGCTTTGGCTGCATCAACAACCTACAAATGGGCAACGGCGTGGGCAATTTCGGCACTGAATTCCGGTATAAAAACGGCGGCTTCATGAATATTGATTACGCCGGGATGGGCGAGGCCATGGGCGCCGTGGGCTATCGCGTAAAAACCAAAGCTGAGCTCATCGCGGCTTTGGAAGACAGCAAGCTTCAAGAAAAATGCACGCTCATCGACATGAAAGTGCTGCCCAAAACCATGACGGACGGCTACGGCGGCTGGTGGCATTGCGGGGTCGCGGCTGTGAACGCGAGCGAAGCTGGTCAGGCGGCGTATGAAAGCAAAGAGGCGGAATTGAAGAAAGCGAGGGCGTACTGACAATGAATGATGAGTTAATGGTCACGTTATTTATTTCTGCTTCATTGGTTTCTCTGGTATTCATCTGTAGATTCGTTCAGCGTCTGGTGCGTCTTTTGCGGCGGATACTCTTAAAGTATCGCGGCCAAAGAGCAACCGCAGTACTTACGAATATTGAGGGTGAATTTTTTAGGAGAGGTGAATTCCCAAAGCTTGGCTATTCCGCAACCGCAAAGTGGCGGGAGGAAGATAATACTCCACGTAGTTATAAAATTATCACCAGAGGCCGGCGTTCGGGTTTGCGTGATCATGAAGAAAACTCTGAAGCAGAGATTTATTATAACAAACGCAGCGCGGCACTTGTTCATGACGGTATGTTAACTCTTGTGCTGGGGCTGCTGGCAAGCGTTATTTCATTTGCAGTTATGGCGGGTATTCTTTGGTTTCTTTCCACCGGAAAACTTTATGAGATGATTGTCAGAATGCTGAATTGAAGAAAGCGAGGCCGTATTGATGGAATTCCAAGAGCTATTGGCCTTGGCCAAAGAAAAAGCCAGCGAACGGCTACTTTCCAATCTCGCCACTGCCGGGTACGTGGCCGCTGCTCTTTTGACGGACAAAGGAAATGTATATCAGGGCATTTGCATCGACACACAAGCGGGCATGGCCTTTTGCGCGGAACGCGCCGCGATTGCCGCAATGGTCACCGCAGGCGAATCGCGCATCGTGAAATTGGTGGTAACCGGCGTGGACGACGAAGGCGCTTGCGCCCCCTGCGGAATATGCCGGGAATTCATCAATGCCATGCATGGCGAGAATTATAAGTGCGAGGTGCTACTAAACGACGGTTCTGTCGCAACGATTGATGAACTGTTGCCTTGGAGACTGGGAACGCACTAAGCGAGGAGAAACAATGGCGGACTGGAACCCCGGGCTATACCTGAAATTTGAGAGCGACCGCACTAAGCCCATTGCGGACTTGCTCAGCCATGTGCATTTGAACGAACCAAGGCGGATCGTCGACATTGGCTGCGGGCCGGGGAATTCCACGCGCTTTTTGGCGCAGAAATGGCCGGACGCGGAACTCATTGGCCTGGATAATTCCAGCGCCATGCTGGAAACAGCCCGGAAATCCATGCCGGAAATCCAATGGATTGAGCACGACGCAACCGGCGATTTATCAGCGCTGGGCAAGTTCGACCTGATGTTCTCCAACGCTGCACTGCAATGGATGCAGGATCACGCGCGGGTGGTTCCAAATTTATTTAGACTGCTCAATCCGGGCGGCGTATTCGCTGTACAGATACCACACAACTACGACTCTCCGCTGCACCAGGCAATGCAAAATCTTGCGATTGAAACGTGGCACAGGAAGTTGGAGCCTCGAAATTTGAATTTTAATCCAGCCGGTTATTATTATGACATCTTATCCAAGCTTTCAAGTACATTCGAGCTGTGGGGCACAAGCTATTATCATGTGCTGGAATCCCACGAGAATATCATTGAATGGTATAAAGGCACAGGGCTTCGGCCATATCTGGATCAGCTAAATCCAGAAGATCAAGAACTATTTTTGGATGATATGCTGGAGATCATCCGGCCGCTTTATCCCGCGCAGGCCGACGGCAAAATCCTGTTTGACTTTAAGCGGTTGTTTTTTACCGCGACGAAAGAGGAAGCGCCATGAACATCATCCCCCCATCCTTCGAACTCGAACCCATCGACGGCACCGCCATGCTGCGGCGCATCGAGGCCGCGGGCCGCGTGTGCTACAAAAGCGAGGACCGCATCACGGAAGGCTCAGCGGAGCGCTTCGTGCGGATGATCGTGAATTCCGGCCACGAAAGCGTGCTGGAGCACGAGAAAATCACCGCGAAGGTCGTCTGCGACCGGGGCGTGACCCACGAGATAGTGCGCCACCGCATCGCCAGCTATTCGCAGGAAAGTACGCGCTACTGCAACTATGGCGGCGAAAAGTTCGGCGGCGGGCTCACATTCATCAAGCCCTGCTTCTGGGACGAGGGCAGCGTCCCGTACAAGCTCTGGGAGGCGCAAATGCTGTCAGCCGAACGATGCTATCTCAGCTTATTGGAGCAGGGTGCAAAGCCGGAGGAGGCACGCGCCGTGCTGCCCAACAGCCTCAAGGCGGAGCTCGTGATGACCATGAACCTGCGGGAGTGGCGGCATTTTTTCCGCCTGCGCACGGCCACGGCGTCGCATCCGCAGATGAGAGAATTGGCATGCGCCATGCTGGAGGCGTTCCGGGCGGCGCTGCCTGTTGTTTTTGAAACATTATAACGCAAGAAAGAAGGTCTCACCATGAAAAAGGCAATGAAGAAGGCGCTTGCGGCTTTGCTGGCGGCGCTCATGCTGCTGGGCGTTGGCGGTGTTGCTGGGGCGGAGGAAATTGTCGCCTTGCCTGAAGAGACTGGCGAGGTAACGGCCGCGGCGTTTCCGGATGGCTTTGATAAAGACGAAGCCGTTGAGTTAGTGCTTGGAGAGCCTGTCAAGGCGAGCACCTTCGTAGGTACTGGCGTTAAGGGCATATGGTTCAAGTTTACCCCAACCGAAAGCCGAGGCTATTACTTTGCTTCTCATACTTCTTCGAAATCTAGCTTCGAGCACACAAGGGGTAAACTATTTGATGAAAATGGCAGCAATTTGCAAGACAGCCAAAGAAGACGGAGTTCGTACACAGAACTCTTCGTACTCTACCAAGAGTTGGAAGCTGGCAAAACTTATTACCTGTATTATACCTTCGATGAGTTTGGCCGTGAAAAATACACCCTTACGGTAAAAGTCTCCGGGATATTGGTTGCCCCAAAAACCAAGGTCACCATAAAGTATGGGGCACGTATATCTTGGGCTAGTGTGTTGAAAGGCACCACTTGGGATTTGAGCGACCTTGTCATTTTACATGTTGGAGAAGGAAAACGGTCTTATCACTGGCGTCGCATAGACAATTATCGTGTAACAGCGCCCGACGGCGAATGGATCGAGATAGAGGTAAAAGAAAGATTCAGTATATGGCAATGGATCAAATATTACATCCTATTTGATTGGTTTTTTCTTGATCCCGACAAATTTTTGAAGGGCGCACTTTCGTTTGGCGATCCCGGCGATGATTACCTGGGTGCGTTTCTATTTATTTCGATTTTTTTTATTCCGCTGATGATAAATGCGATCGCAAACCTAACCCTTGACGATTTATTATATCCACTTAGGAAACCATGAAAGAGAGAAAGCATATGCCATTCCAAAACGTAAAACTTGGCATCGCGCCCATCGGCTGGACCAACGACGACATGCCGGACCTTGGCGGCGCAAACACCTTTGAGCAGTGCGTGAGCGAAATGGCGCTGGCGGGCTTCGCCGGCTGCGAGGTGGGCAACAAATACCCAAGCGACCGGGAAGCACTCAAAAAAGCACTGGACCTGCGGGAGCTCACCATCTGCAACCGCTGGTTTTCGAGCTTTTTGCTCAACAGGCCGTTTGAGGAAGTCGCAGCGGAATTCGAGGCGCAGCTGGATTTTTTGTCATTCCTTGGCGCGAAGGTCATTGGCGTC
>Ga0123356_10003508_pt1 | contig 16412 bp, 11 predicted proteins | sample TergutEmb28metaG_2_FD_92546 | JGI IMG/M metagenome (GOLD analysis project Ga0123356, IMG submission 92546) | Embiratermes neotenicus P3 segment gut microbial communities from Petit-Saut dam, French Guiana - Emb289 P3 | ecosystem: Host-associated > Arthropoda: Insects > Digestive system > Gut ...
CATTGGGCGCGGGCATTCTCATCAGCGTTAGACAGGGGCAAAGGTTACAGAAGTTTGCCTAAAACGATTGTCGTCAGCATTTTGGCATTTCCATTATTTGAGTGCGAGGTATTTCACAGCGAATTTGATATACTCGAAACAACACGGCATGAGCGTTTAACCGACAAACTGAATATGCACTATTTTGAGCTATCTAAATTACCGAAAAATGTAATTGAGAATGATAACAGCAGTCCTGATAATTTTAATTTATGGTTAGCACTTTTCAACGCGCAAACAGAGGACGATTTAGAAAAAATACAGGCGATAGGAGGAGAAATCATGAGAAAAGTAGTTGAAGAATATCACTATGTATCAACCACAGACGAATTTAAAGAATTGGAACGCTTGCGTTTCGATGCAAGCTGTAATGAAGCGTCGGCGCTTCATGCAAAAGCAATGGAAATTGCAAAAGAGATGCTCGCAAACGGGATAGACGTAAACACAATCGCAAAATGCACAAAACTCACGGTTGATGAAGTCTTAAAGTTGTAAACGATACCCATTACGGACGGCCGCCCGGCCGTCCGGGTTACTACGTGCTCATGTTGACGTTACGTGGGACAGCACAACTCGCAGTTTGATATAACTCGCTAAAATCAATACTAACAAATGTAACCCCATCTCTGAATTATGTTTAAGGCTTAGATGGAAAAATCGCAGCCATAATACACGCTACACCGTTACAAATAATTGCTGCTATAGCAAAAGGGACTTCTGCACTGTGGCAAGTAAATGGTAGATTAGACAAGAAGTATAAACAAACACCAACAGCTACAACAGTAAATGCTATTCTTATTTCTGTACTTTTTGTAGCGATTATAACTCCGTGTGGTATTAAAAATATGATTATCATTACGGCTAAACCGAATAGACCGGCTAAATGACTTTTGAAAGAAAATCTATGTACAGCAGGACAGGCAAAATATCCTATAACGAATATTATAGCATAAAGAACCAGTGAAATATTACCGATTGCTCGACCTTTTTTCCATCTGGCTTCTTTGGTTTTTCTCTGTTTCTCCAGCTTTTGGCGTTCAAGTTCTTCCTCGCGCTTACGCTTCTCTTCCGCAAGCCGCTGTTGATCTTCCCTGCGCTTACGCTGCTCCTCTTCTTGTTCAAGCTCGCTTAAAAGTCTCATCTCATTTTGTTTAAATGCCTCAATCTGCGCCAACAACTCCGTTTCACGTTTGCTTGCTTCCCATTGTATGCGATAAGGTCTCACTACTGTTTCAAGCCAGTAATTAGCGTCTTCAACATTTACGAATTCACGACTTATAACGCTATTGTCGGAAAATCCGCATATCTCGCATTTAGTTGGGCTTTTGCCTTCTTTGCATACTGCGCATATTTGACTCATTTGTTAAACTCCCATTAGTTCTAATCAAAGGCACCTTACTATCACACATCTTTAACGCAACGAACCGAGTAACCGATAATCTCGTCCTTGCCGTATGACCACAGCCCGTCCGCGTACTCGAAGCCCCAATCCATGTACCAGTAGTGCGCGTAGCCGCCCCGGACGCTCCACCAGCGGCCGTAGCGACCAACCTGGCCGAAGCGGCCATGCGTACTGCGGTAGCCGCCCGGCAGAGCCGAAAAACCAAACTTGTCTGTCCCATTACCATTGTCATCCCAACCTGTTTTTGACTTAAGATTTTTTCCGGCTTCTTTTATTCCACCGGCAATCCGAATCAATTCCTCCCAATCATCACGAGTTGATAAATGCCACCCCGCCGGACAGGCTTCCATTGCTGTTTCCCAATTATAAAGCAGTCCATATTTTTGACGATTATTCTCGCCATTATCATAGGCCCAGCATTTACCGATTTTATAGTTTAGATTTTCTGCCATCCATATTTGATTACCTATTTTCACCGTTCGATATTTTTGACCGTCTCTTGGGTCGGTAAAAAAATTATCAGATTCAGAATGGATATTTTCACTTATTGTTAAATTGTTTTTTATTTGTTCAAGCTCACTTGAAAGTCTTATCTCATTTTGTTTAGACGTTTCAAGCTGCGCCAATAACTCCGCTTCACGTTTGCTTGCTTCCCATTGTATACGATACGGCTTCACCACCGTTTCAAGCCAGTAGTTCGCGTCTTCAACATTTACGAACTCACGACTTATAACGCCATTGTCGGAAAATCCGCATATTTCACATTTTGTTGGGTTTTTACCCTCTTTGCATACTGCGCATATTTTATTCATTTGCTAATCTCTTCGTTGGCCGCTAATCAAAGCTCGAAATTAACATCTACTTTAAGCGACTTACCAAAAGGGAGAGGAAAACCGCCCTGCTGAAACCGGTTATCAGTTGATGGATTCGAGCGGTTTTGTCCACATAACAAAAACCATCCTCCCTGATGCCAACAAAATCTTGCTTATCTATGGGTAGTAGACGTTTCATGTATATAAATTAAAATATGCCCACGAATAATGCCAACCTACTGCTACTCGTTACGCTTTTCAGATACAGAGTTGCACAGCGCTATGTTTATTGCGCATTTTACGGGCGCTCGTCACATTACACAGTGTACTGAAAATCCGCTGACAACAGTTTTTCTCTCTGAAATAAAACTTATGAACAAGATATGCCATCACTTACTCAAATGGGGCGGCATATCCACCGCCTTACCACCTAAACCCGGCAATTTGCCCGGCTCTGTTGTCCAACCATTGGTTTGTGTAAAACGGCCGCCAATAGTTCTGTCAGACCGAATGGAAGTCGCAGTTATGTTGCCACCGCTACGATCTGCCATTCCGATAAAAGAATATGCGGTAGTGTCAATATGATTTTTCATACCAACGAAAGCTACGTTATTTGATAACGTCAGAGTTGTACCTGAGTAAGTTACCCCTAATACACGAGATATCCTGAGATCACCGCTCACGTGCGAATTAAGGGCGGCGGAGTTGGTTATGCTGCTGTTTCCTAAAATTCCCACAATGCCGCCAATATGAAACTCTCCTGTCACTTCACTGGTACTATAGCTGTTTGATACGTTACTATTATCAATAAGATACCCAACTACACCGCCAACATTCAGTGTGCCTTTTACCAAACCGCCGGAATAACTGTTTGACACATTGCTATTATCTTGAACCAGTCCTGCCACACCACCGACATAGTTATTGCCATTAACCGCGGCTACGGAGTAGCAACTTGTCACGCTACTACTATGATGAACCACTCCTGCTACACCACCGATAAAATTATTTATACCATTAATCGCGCCGGTAAAATAACTTTCTGTCACGATACTACTGTCAATCACCATCCCAACCACACCACCAATTTGAGAAATGCCATTGATAGTGGCTGTGGAAAAACTATTTGCAATGTTGCTGTTATTACGAAGAGACCCCACCACACCACCAGCATTGCGATCTGTACTATTGATTGTCCCGATTGAATAGCAGTTGGTCACGTAACCACTATCAACTCTTCCTGCTACACCGCCGACATTATTACGACCGCGAATGTTCACACTGTCAAGCCCAAGATTTTCCACTTTCCCATTCACGATACGACCAAACAAGCCTTGATTATTATCATCGGGACGATTGATAGTGAGATTGCTTATAATGTACCCACTACCGTTAAAAGTTCCTGAAAAATTGCTACTGTCATCGCGAGTGGATGTACCTATCGGCACCCAATTATCATACTTTGAAAGATCAATATTTTGAGTCAGCGTAATGGTTTTGCCGGAGAAGTTATTACCATTATTTACTAAATGAGCCAATCCCGCCAATTGTTCGGCTGTTTTGATGGTGAATGTTGAAGCATCGCTGTTTTTGGTGAACCATGAAGTATCGTGTTTTTCCACAATATTAAACGATGGTGACATAACGTAGATAATAATAGCAATAACACAGATTGTTAAGATTATCGTCATATCAGTCATCTTTTTTGCAAATCTTTTTGATTTCTTAGCACTCTCAAGCAGATTTGAAGATTTAAATATATTTTTTTCAGACGCTTCAAGTTTAGCTGAAACATCTATTACTTTTTTACGGAGTTCTTCGATCTGCGTTAATAATTCAACTTCCTTTTTCTCTGCTTCCCATTGTATACGGTAAGATTTCACCACCGTTTCAAACCAGTGATTAGCGTCTTCAACATTTACGAATTCTCTATTTATAACACCATTATCAGAAAATCCGCATATTTCGCATTTTGTTGGGTTCTTGCCTTTTTTGCATACCGCACATATCATTTCACTCATTTGTTAAACATCTCCTAATTTTACTTCGGGAAATCATCTCACAAAGTTTTTCCAAAAATACTTTATTGGCCGCATATAATTGATTTCCTCATTACCTTCGGTAATGCTGCCAACAAAAACACCTATAACATTACCAGTTTTTTTGTCAATTACAGCCCCGCCAGAATTACCGCATTTGCCGCTAATATCAAGGTTAATACTTTCAAGCTCATGCTCTATTCTTGTTGAAGAGATTTTACCTTCGGTATATGTACAGTCGTGCGCAGTTCGCTTGCCGAATGGGTATCCGGAAAGACACACATTTTCGCCTTTTTCGTATTTATAACGGTTATCTCCCTCAAGATTTAAATATGGTAAATCAGATCCTTCTAATTTTAACAACGCGATATCCAAATCTTTAAAAGTATTCATCAATTCACACTTATAAAACTTATCTTCTGGAACACCGTTATTAATAATTCTAACTCGTGCATTAATCTCCTGTGCATTTTCTATAACATGATTGCAAGTTATAAAGTGACCGTTTGGCGTAATTAAAAATCCGGTACCGTGGAATGCTGTACCGTCCGGTGTCGTATTTTCGATAAATAGTACCGCTTGCTCCATTTTCCTTATATCAATTTCATTTCCACTTTTTAAAATATCCGCTCGCGGCAAGTCTAATTGAGCATCAGTCATTGTTTTTGGCAAAGATGATTTAGGGATTGTATCTTCAAGGTAGTTTTTCAACTCATGCGGTATGTGCTTGATATCCACTATAGTCTCACCGGAAACTCTGCGGCATCTGTCTCTCATTTTTTTAGAAAGGTTGATAACAGTCCTCGCATTGGCCCATTCGCCCTCTTGACCTTTAGGAGTGCCGTCGTAATACCTTTGCATGAACCCAACCAAAACCGATGTGAGGTCGCTTCCAATTTGAAAGTTGTTCTTTTTGATGTCGTTTATGAAAATATCGGCTAATTCATTAGCGGTATAGTCTTCGATTTTTATTCTTTCTAAAAACCTAGATTTCAGCCCTGGATTTGTTTTGAGCAGCATCTCTATTTTGTCCTGATAACCTGCGATAATTACCGCGAACTCTCCCATTCTGTCGGTCATTGCTTCCAAAATAGTATCTATGGATTCTTGCCCATAATCGTTTTCGCCTCCTTGTGCAAGCATATACGCTTCATCTATAAACAAAACACCCCCAATAGCTTCGTTGATGCGGTCTTTTGTCTTCATGGCTGTTTGTCCTACATACCCTGCCACAAGATCAGCTTTTGTTACTTTTACGACATGGCCTGTCGGCAATAAGCCCAATTCATGGTAGACTTCACCCATCAATTTTGCTACGGTACTTTTACCAGTTCCGGGATTACCTACCAAAGAAATATGTAAATTGAAAAGTTCTTTTTTGTGGTCTACAGGATGCCGCATTAATCTATCTTTGTAGACAATTTCGGTCTCTTTTTGTAAGTTGGATATTTTAGCGTTTTCTTTTAGCTCATTTATACAACGCTTAAAATCAAGCATACCTGAAAGTTCTTCGATTTTTGTAAATGCGGAAACACGATCGTTTTTACCGCATTTTGATTCGATGTTGTTGATATTGATGCCTCCCATATTTTTAGTATCAAGGATTAATGAGCTTATTCCAACCATATCCATCATATTATAATTATCATCCGGAAACGCACTTTGCCCTCTCGCTAATTTTTCAAGTTCTTGCGCTGCGGTATTGATGAATTTCATTTCTACGGGTACCTGTTCCATAATTCGATAATGATTAATCAGGTTCTTTATCTCACCCGAACCAGCCGTTGGAATATCAATAAGGGTTCCTTCTCGTTTTTCAACTTTTTCTTTAAACATGGGTGCGAAGAATCTATCCCAAATATCATTACCCCTCAATCGTTCAGCTAAAATATTTGCATCGCCTTTTTGGAATATCCATACCGCTATATTTTTATCTTTTACCTGTCTTTTTCTGTCCCAATTGCTTAAAGTCGCATGAACGTCACGGGTTATATTCATGAGCCTGCCTCCTTCGCCCACAACCTCCCTAAATGATGTTATAAAAAAATCGGTATCGGTGATAATTAATGCGGTTTTTATCGCAATGTCTTTCATATATTTGTCAATTATGTCTATTGCGCCCTTACTGTTCATTTTACCTAAATTCCAAGACTTGGCCTTATTTTCTTTCTTTTCTTCGGACGCAGTGTTACTACCGGACACTCTTGCTGACAGAGGCCCTAATTTTATTTGCCGTTTTTGCTGTTGTACGGGCGGCGGGACAGTTTGAGTTGTTTTACCGAAGTCTTGAGTATATTTGTGCGAGTCTTCATCCATACAATAAAGCATTAACTTAGGCGAATAAATAATTATTCGCTGATACCCCAATTTTTTTAAATGCGCGTGCAGCATTTCTTCCAACGATTGAAGTTGTAAGGCATCGTTACAAAATTGATCTGTTGTTTTGCCCAAAACGACAAAGTGCCTTTTGGTGATATTTATATTGTTAAAATATGAGTCCATTATCTGCTCACAGTCCCTTGCCCTCTGGCTTGCTCAATGTTTCTTATTTCATTTCTATCAGAAAACTGATTCTCATATCCTTCCACACATCTTAAATCCAACTTTATTCCGTTATTTTGCAATTCCTGTTTTATGCTTGAAATATACGTTTCCGTGCTGCTTGTATCGGCCTCGTTATCATTAAAAAAGTCAAGAAGCAGTTTGTTTTCTAATTTACCTTGATTATTATGCGGTTCAATAATGACAACACATTCATTGCCTGTTCTATCTACGATTTTTGCGTGCAAAGCTTCTTTTTGTTCGTTATTTCTATACGTATAGTCTTCAAGCTCCCAACCCATGCCTGTTAAAGCGTTTACAACATCGTTTGCCATATCCTCTCTGCAAGCCGACAACATCAACGCTTCTTTAGCTGAATCAATTAAACCGATATTTGGGGCAGACAATTGCTGCATCATATTGTCAACGTCTTTAATTAACGAAACCAATGTATTAGAATCTGTATTATTTGGATCACGTAATATTTGTTGAATCTCGGTAATCCGTTCTGTTAATTCTGTCAGTGCGCCATTACTCCAATAATCAACCCTCGCCTGTACTTTATCTTCACCAATCTGAAATTCCAAAAGTTTTGCGGCGTTTATAGCGGAACTTAACTCTGCGACATCACGGGATAACCGCTCAAAATATTCTACCCATTCAAGTTCTGCCTCTACAACATCCGAGCGTAAAACGACCGCGCTGTTGAGAACCTCACTTGCAATGGATATAGCAGCTTGATACGCTTGAGCATTCATAGAACTTTGCATTTGTTCAAGTTTTGTTCTCAGCATTTGTAATCTATTTGGCGTAAACATTTCGTGTCTATAATTTTCAATTTCCGTTAAATACGCTCTCGCATCCGAAGCCCAAATCTCTGCAAGCTGTTGGTGATTATGTTCTTTTGCATTAATTTGCTGCTCAATATTACCTACCATTTGGGTAAGTTCTTCCTTTTGTTGCTTCATATCACGTCTTATATCTGCGCCTTGTTTTTCGAGAGCGCTTCTAAATGCTGCGTTTTGCTTTCGTTCAATCTCGCGCATCTCATTTGACAAACCAACAATTTGGTTATTAATTTTACCATTGAGCGCAGTAATTCTTGATTGTGCATTGCTGTTTGCTCTTTCTAATTGAGCGGCACGTTCGCTTTGCCTTGCCGCTTCATCTTGAGCTTCACGGCATTGTCTGAGCATTGAATCTCTTTGTGTACTTGTCATTGTTACTGTGGTTTCTTTAATTCCACTCATTTTCGATTTCTCCTACTATATCATGTGTTATTTTGCAAAAGATTATTTACCTGTTCTTTCAAAAATCTGCAAGGTTTTCTTATCAGGAATACCCACCATAGTTGCATTACCATCTTTGATACGCATCTCTATTTTTCTTCCTTGTAGTTCATATAACTTTTTAATTACATCTTGATACCGTTTCGTTATCAAGCGTACGTTTTGATTGGATGAACCGCGCAAACTCAAACCGTCATTCAAAGCCTCTACGTAAGCGCCGTCAATAATAATATCACTGTATTTAGTCAATTTATCCGCTTCAATCTCTTCAAAATCATACCCGGTATATACTATTACACCGACATCTCTTTTTGACTTGATTTTACTCACTAAATCCACTAACGCATCCGACTGTAAAAAAGGCTCACCGCCGCTTATTGTTATGCCTTCAATATCGGAAGCGTTTATAATGACCTCGGCTAAGTCTGTTGTCTCTACTTCATAACCGCCGTCAAACGGCTGAGAATCCTTTGAGAGGCAGCCGGAACAGCATTTCAAACAGCCCTGCACCCAAATTGCAAATCGGCTATAAGGCCCTAAGACCTTGGTACTTGCGACTGTCATGTACAATTTTAACTTGATAGTCCTGTTCTCCTGTTTATTTCTTCCCTTACTTCTTCTTGCTTAATCAGAACATCTTTAATAAGTCTGTCAAATCTGTCAAGCTCTTTTTCAAAGGAACTTTTGAGGCGGTTTGTCTCTATTAAAAAATTTTCAATAGACTTGATTCCGTATTCTTCTAATTTACTGACAATACTACTGTTCTCTCCCAAATGCAGATTATAAAAATCTCGTTCTTTCTCTGCATCTATTAGCTCATCCGGCAGTTGTGAGTATTGTTTTTTGTAATATTCTATCTCTTCTTTTGTACGGTTCAAATCTTTGGAATACTTCTCATAAATTTCTTTAATGAGAGTTTCCTTTTCGTCAATTGTACTAATAACGCTCTCTTCGATCTCTTTTTTCTTGGCATTTGCTTTGGCGACAGATTTAGACAATGCCTGATGCGTATTTTCCAAGTCTTTTATTTCGCGTTCCAACGTATGCTTGATTTTTTGATTATCTTTAATCGTTTTGTTTAATTCGTCCTCTTCACATTCCAGATTTTTTAAAACGTCATCTGATACAGTTTCTTTGATTTTTTTGAGTTCAGAAACTTTTTCTGTTAAATTTTCGTATTTTTCATTTAATTTGTTCAGTTCTTTTTCTTTTTTTAATAAATCAGCATCGTTTTTTTCGATAGATTCTATTTTTGCATTCACATCGGCTACTTCTTGTGTTTTTGAAGCAAGCTCACGTTCTTTTTCGTCATTTAGAATTTCTGGATCTAAATATGCTTTTGATGATTGATAAAAATTACAAGTAAATTCGGCAAAATTACCATAATAGGAAAATACTCTTAGCATATCATCTTCATTATAGGTCTTAAGAACATCATCATTGATTTTTAAATTTCTTAATAGTAATATCACCGTCCCTAAGATTTTTTCAGTTGCGTTTTTATCATTTTCAGATTTCTTTATAGCATTAACTTGAGTATCTAATAATTCAATAAAATTTCTATCCATTCTTATTCTCCTATTTTTCTATAACTGCTATTCTTTCGATGAGTTTATTTAATGATGTTGAAACCATAGAACCAAGTTCATCTTTTACATGTATTGCCGGAATCTCGTCTTCATCTAATGAAAATCCAATGTAATAATTTTTATTACTATCAACATCTGGAAAAAGTTCCTCAACTGACTGATCCAAATCTACACACATTCTTCCCTTTTTATCAGGCCGTCCATCATCCATAAATATTGTAAGGATACCTGATTTATTACCCGATCTGTTACTAAAACCTACAGCATTTTTTATAAAAACTGGGTCTGCGAGTTCTTCCAAATTAGTTCCTTTATTTATAACCGGTATGTCTTTCTGAACCATTTTGTAAGATTCATTTTCATAGTTTACAACGTATCCGTAGCTTAATTTACATGTATGTACTACATCAGCACGTCCATTAGCAATCCACGCCGCCCCTTTTGATATGGACAAAGCAATATCGCTTGTTGGAAATGGCAATTTGAATCTTATATCATCGTATTCCAATTCAGTTTTGAAAAAATTCCTTACCTCTTTCTCTACAGCGATAAAATTACTAAAGCCTCCAACAAGCAATACTTTAAAGTTCTCATGAGATGAGTAATCAATTTTATGAACATCAAAAAAAAGTTCTATCTGTTTTAATGATTTTGTTAATTCTGGTGCATTGGCCTTTTTAAAACAGCAGTCTAAATCTTCACAATAAACATCCAATGTGTCTGATTCGTGACCGTATTCCAAAGAGAAGAGTATTTTGCTTTTTACGGTAGCTGGTCTGAGATAATAATTCTTCATGTGTTTTGTGACAGCTTCACAATCTTCTATCTTCCAGTCTTCGAATTCGTTACGCAATTTAATGAATTTTTTATCACCTTTTTTAATATCAAGATTTTTTTTGCTAATAAGTCTCTCTATAACAGCTTCGTCAAACGCGACACCCGCACAACCGTTTGTATCATTGAATTCTCCAAATCCACTGCGTTCTAATACCTCTATTCTTTTTCCATTTGTTATTTTACATAGAGTAATGTCAAGAGTTCCGCCGCCGTAGTCGATTACGGTTACAAAGCCATTATACTTTTTCCCTTCTGGATTCGTTTCCTTGTTGCGCTCATGAGTTCGACAAAAATAAGCAACTGCTGCAACCGGCTCACTTTCTAATCGAAACTTAATTCCACCGTATCCAAGTTCTTTATAAATATTTTTAATATTTTCTCTAGCAGTTAAATTGGTTTTTTCCCGAAACCAAATATCTGGTACGGTCATAGTAATGCCGTCAATATTATTAATACGCTGGCTTTTAACGTAATCCTCTAAAAGTTTCTTAATAAAATCAGACGCTACCCGTAATGAGGTTTTAGTTTTTCCTTTTATTACCTCGTTACAGTTTTTTCCAAGAAGCAACTTGAAATTGTCATAAACTTCATGCTCCTTTGAAGTAATTTTCTTCTTTGCCGGGTCACCTATGGTTATGTCTTCTTCCTCGCTGTAGGAGACAATTGTTGGTATATAGTCTTTTGCTCCAGCACGGAGTTTAAAACTATCCAAAGTATCTGAATTTACATTTAAAAAACTTATCGTGCTATTTGTTGTCCCGAAATCAAGACCTATTATTTTCATTCGATGTTACTCCTTTATGTAATCTTGGTAAATGTTCTTTATGAACAGGGGGTAGTGATGATTTAATGTTATTGGATATATGGACACTGGATATTTTTAGGGCCATATATTTTATGTATTACCCCATATTAAGATAAATTTTGGCCGTTTGGGATTCAATAGGCAGTGTGGGTATTTTCGTAACAAAGAGGAACAACTCAAAAAAATTATGCAGTTCACCAGTAAATGCTGACATCCGGGTAGTTGATGGTCAAGGATGCCAAAATTTCTTCATTCTTTCAATAATTATATATGCCAGTTCACTTTTTTCGATGGCTTGATTTTTCAGGTAGGTTTCCGCCATTTCTAAATTATTTGCCCGTTCAATTTCTAAAGCCTCAATAGCAACAAAAAATGGGGATAGAATTATATCAAATCCTTTTTCGGATAGAATATCTAACAGCCATTGTGCATATCCGAGTTTGATTGTGGTAGCAGCGAAATACTCCCAATCTCCTTGCGTTTTAGGGTTAAGTTTGTTTTTTATTTCTGTCAATGCTTCTGATAAATGATTGTTTGCAATGCCTTCATTGCGCTTGTACAACTCGAAAAGAGTTTGTTCCAAGCAATATCTGTCTTTTGGTGTTTTTATAGTATTAAGCGTATTGAGCAGCTTTTCTGCTTTATCAAATTGTTTTTTGCCGCAAGTATCTTTTATCTTTTTCCTGAATTGCTCTTTTTTTATCTCTTCCTTTTCGTTTCTAACAAAATTTTCCTTACCATATATCCACTCATAAGATTCCAATACTTTTCTAATATCATTTTTTCTTTCTCGTCTTCCATTTCGCATTATGAGCCAAATGGATAAAAAACGTTCAGAAATTGAATATACATTTCCTTTAATTTTATTCGTCTTTGACATTTTTGGCTGTACATCCCATTCACGAGTATCTACTTTTACCGTCTCAATCCAACCAGCCGCAATAAGGCGGCTTATTTGAGATGAGAGCAAGCTGCTTTTATAGCGCGTTACTTCTGACAAATCAACTATGTGAATAGGATCCCAATTTTGAGCTATAGCATTTAAAATTACCTGTTGCAGAGTTGGCAATTCTTCAAATCTGGATTTATTTAATGGTGTTGATTCATCAAGCAAAGCTTCCAAGTCATCCACAATAGATTCTGAAAATCCTTTGGTCAACAATTTAAACAGCATTACAACAGTGCGCGGATTACCGCCAGTCAACTGAAATAAAGATTGCAGGTGAGTTTTGTTTTTAGCATTAATTGATATCTCAATTTGTGTAACTTTTGATAAATTGTAAAGTATTTCAATCAACTCATTCAAATCTAACCTTTTTAATTTATGGCTCTGAAAAAAATCGTAAAAAGGCGCTTTGTAATTTATTATATGTTCCTTTGTTGCCGTAACCTCTCCCGTAGCAACACCGGCACCAATAACAATAGGGCAGCCGTTCTCGCTCAAATACGCCCGCAGGATATTTTGTTCCTGCTTACTTAATCGGTGGAAAGCAAGACCAATATTGTCAATAAGCAAAATCGGCCTTCGTCCTATATCTTTACAAGCAGATATTAAATATTTGTACAGTTTTTCGCTTAAATCAGAGGATTCTTTATATTCCTGTTTAATTTTTCTAATGTTATTTTCTATTTTACCAATACTCTCTTTATCGTATACATTTTCTATCTCTAAGGATTCAAGCAGTCCATCTAAACAATTTAACCACAATTCGGCCAAGTCACTGAGGTTATATTGTTCTTCCGGCGGCAGCAACGGGATAAATCTTTTTCTATATTTTTCTTTATGCAGTTCAACCTCGATGCGTTTTAATAAGGTTGTTTTTCCCATGCCGCGCTGAGCGGTAATGAGATGATGCTGCGGAACGCTGTCTGGCGTTTCTTCATTTAAACTTTCCATTAGCAAATTAAACTCTTTTTGACGAGCGATGAAAAGTTCTTCGGTAAGTTTTGCGCTTTGCCGCTGTGGATTATACAATCCTATCTGATTTAAACTAACTGCCGTTTCCATAGTCGTCTATCTCCCAAATTGATTATACCAAAAATCTCTCAAAAGAGGAGACCTGAACATATAGTTATCTTTATCGTTCATTATATAACCGTCAGCTTCCAACTGTTTCAGCAGCGGTTGTATTAACTCTTCAGTTTTTTCTTTATCATTAAGTTCAGCGTATACTAAGTTTTCTATATCGGTTCTCTTTTTTCCTGTTTTTGATTTTGACAATTCATTCAATATGAGTTTAGCGAATCGTTTTTCCTCTTCGTAGTATGATAACCTCTCAGTCCAAGTGTTGAAGTATGTGTCTTCTTCTAATAGATTATTATAAGCTGCGTCAATTGTTGTATTCGATAGTGTGTGTCCATCTCTAACTACTTCAACGATCTCTTTGAACAAAATCTGTATATAATAAGGTAATTTCCAACCCAATTTTTCTAACATATAGTTAATATGCTCATTTGAAAAGTCAATCTCTTTAGATTGCGCCAACGCCTTTACGAGCAACAGCGGCTCATCATCTTCTAACTCTCCCAATTTAAAAGGGGTTAAGTCGTTAATGCTTTTTGTCAGATTGTGTTTGTGAAGGTAACTTTCAATACTTATTGAACTGCAAAAAATCCAACGTATTTTTGAACCGCTTGTTTGGCGCAATCCTCTTAACCAATTCAAAAAATGTATCACGCTGTTAAATTCATTTTCTTCGCCTGCTTTTTTTCTCAATACGTCATCAAGAAAAATAATGAACTCATCAAAAATGATTAATGTGTCTTCTTCATGATGAAGAGCATTTTCTATTTTTCTATAGAAATCATACTTTTGTCTATTAAATTCAATCGCGGCATCGCCATAGCTGAATTTTATACTCTCAGGCATATTTTTTTCAAACCAACTTTCTCCTTTTACTTCTTTCAGAAAAAGTTTCATAAAATCAAACTCTGTTGGTGCCTTTTGCAAGTCTATGTAAAATCCATTCCATCCTTTTTCTGCCAATAGGTCTTTAAGCTTTCTTGCAAAAGAAGTTTTACCAACTCTGCGGGGAGCTGCAAGAATCAGACTATTACCATCTTCAAGCGATTCAATCGCCCGTTCTATATTTTTTGTTCTGCCGAAGAAGTTTTTGCCTTCGGCTACTGCGCCCGTTATGTTTTTTATTGTGTCCATAGTTTCTCCTGTGGCTGATACCTTTATGTTTTAATAATTCAATTATTTAGGTATAGTACAAAATACATCTTAAACCTGAATACATGCAAGCAATTATATATTCAATTCTGAATATATTCCATACTGAATACATTGTTTCAATCATATTATTAAGCGGAGACGGATTTTTAGCAAAGCACCATATCAATGTCGCGAATAGCTTCGAACAGCACAACTGCTTGAGCGGGTACTACCGCATTGCCCAACATCTTCAATCTTGCGCTTCTGCCCGGTGCGCTTCCTTTTGGCACAACGCGCGGTGGTTCCCATTCGTGTTGCTCTTGTCCACGTCCTGACGGCCAGCGGCGGCAGTCCATCCAATCGGAAAGCCCATGAGCATTTCCACCCATTCGGGATTCAGAATACCGCCCATCCCGTGTGTGTCCGTCCTCAAACTGCGCCCCTGACCGCCCCCTGTACTTCCGATTCCGTCCGCTGATACTGGTGTAGCCCAATTCGTTTTCATTACATTTGACGGAAGCGAACTGCGTTTCGCTTGAGATGGCGGCATTGTCGCGTTTTTGTAGTCTGTGGCTACCGGAGTCATCCAAAGTTTTTCTTCTACTTGTACCGTTTGCGACAGATTGAGAGAATGGCGTTTTTCCTGAGAAGGCGACATCCCCTGATCCGCCCGCCCCGCTGTTATGGTAGGCCACGATGAAGACGCGCTCCCTTTTGTGCGGCGCTTCCACGTCACAGGCACCCCACACACACCATCCGACATTGTACCCCAACTCGGCCAAGTCTTTGAGGACTCTTCCGAAAAACTGTCCAGACTCACTTGATAACAACCCGCGAACATTTTCCCCCACAAACCATTTTGGCCTAACATCGCAAAGGATTCTGTACAACTGCGGCCAGAGGTCACGGTCGTCACAAGAGCCTTTACGGAGTCCCGCAACGCTGTGAGGTTGACATGGGAAACCGCCGAAGATGAGGTCAATGTGTCCGATTCGCTCTTGTATACTTTTTGCTGTAACATTTTTGACATCCTCCCACCGTGGCGTATCAGGCCACCAGTTTTCAAGAACCCTTATACACGCCTTGTCAATTTCACACTGGCCGCAAATCTCAATCCCTGCCATTTCAGCGGCTAAATCAAGTCCACCGCAACCGGTAAACAGGCTCAATGCTCTCAAAGCTCGCACTCCACCCATTCTCTTTGCTCCTCGCCGCTTACGCTGTATCTCATGGGCCATAGGGACAAGGGGCAAAACGTCAACAGCGGAATTACAAACTCCAACGTCAAAATCACCAACACCGGAAACGTCAACACCAAACCCACTAACCCCAAGCTCATCTTGAACCCCCTGATTTAAAACAACGGTTTTCACCTTCGCACCCAGCATAAAATGTCCCCTTGTAACTAAAACTAAAACGTCAAAATCGGAAAAACAACAGGTGTAATTAACTTTGTGTATTAGTTGCAATGGAGTGATAGAGAAGATAAAAAGATGTAAAAAAGACCGGGCGGTTTATAAAGACGGGCTGACAAACAGGGGGAGGAAAAGAGGGAGTAATTATTCCAAGCAGGCCGCGATAGATGCGGGACCCGATTGGTGATCTAAGAGCGCTTCGCGCCGGGGTTCATCCCCCTACGGGGGCAAAAAAACAAAGTCGGCCTACTAAAAACAAAAACCCATAAAACCACAACAACTTACTAAAGATAAAATGCTATAAACCTTTTAACTTCTTTAACATCAACATATTATAAAAACACACCATGTTAAAATCACTAAGAATATCACTATTTTACTATGGGGGATATAGGTTTTTTGTCCTTTGCGTCCCTTTGGTCTTTAGCTCTGCTTTTACAAGCCTGATATAATTTTAATACAGCCAAAAACAAAAAAGACCTAAAAC
>Ga0123356_10003509_pt1 | contig 16411 bp, 14 predicted proteins | sample TergutEmb28metaG_2_FD_92546 | JGI IMG/M metagenome (GOLD analysis project Ga0123356, IMG submission 92546) | Embiratermes neotenicus P3 segment gut microbial communities from Petit-Saut dam, French Guiana - Emb289 P3 | ecosystem: Host-associated > Arthropoda: Insects > Digestive system > Gut ...
AGAAGGAAAACCCCTGCGACGAATACATCGGCATGATCACCTGCCTGGAGGCCCTGGAGTTATTCGGCGAGCGCTATGTGGAGATGCTGGCAGACGAGGCCGCAAAAGAACAAAATCCACAGCGCAAAGCAGAATTGCTGGTGATGGCGGAAACCTGTGCCCATGTGCCCAAGTACCCCGCCCGGACCTACCGGGAAGCGCTGCAAAGCATGCTGCTGCTGCACATCGCCCTGTGCATCGAACAATACGAAAACGCGATTTCGTTTGGCAGGGTCGATCAAATCCTGTACCCTTATTACAAAAAAGACGTGGAAGCGGGCATTTTGACATACGAAGAGGCAAAGGAACTGCTATGCCTGTTCGTGCTAAAGATGGATGAAGCGATTATCGTCAACGACGGCGAGGGGTTCCTGGCCCTTTCGCAGAACTTCGAAACCCTTTCCACCGATCAATCTCTGACCTTCGGCGGAGTGGACAGGGACGGCCACGACGCCACCAACGACTTGACCTACATGCTCATCGACGCCTGCGAGCTGCAGCCCCTGGCCGTAAACATGGTAGCGCGGGTGCACGAAAACAGCCCCGACCGCTACATGGAGCGCCTGGCCGAAATTTATCGCAACGGCTGCCCCATGCCGGAACTCTTCGCGGACAATATTTACTTCGACAGCCTGCAAAAACATTACGGCGTCAGCATTGAGGACGCGCGCAATTATTCCATCGTTGGCTGCGTGGAGCCCTGCTGCACAGACGACCATTTCGGCAATACAGACTCCGCCAATGTGAATGTGGTGCTGCCGCTGTTGCAGGCGCTCAAGGGGCAGGATTACGATCTATGGAACCATGGCTTCCGCGAGCAGTTGGAGCTGCTTTGGACGAAAACCAAGGAGTATACCCACAGGAATCTAAAGCATGGGCCTAAGGCGATGGCCCGCCGGGAGCGGATCATCAATAAACGGGATGTCAGGCGGGGCCGCTACGATTACAGGCCCGCGCGGAGCATGGAGGAACTGCTGGAACGCTACCAACTGCGCCTGAACGCGCTGACCAAAAGCGTATTGGACGACCAGCAGCGCATCGAGCGCGTGCTGCAAACGCATTTCCTGTCGCCGCTTTGCTCCACGCTTTACAAGGGCTGCGTGGAGCGCGGCATGGACGCCTACGAGGGCGGCACGGACTACAATACCGCTGGCATCCAAGCCGTCGGTATCACGGACGCGGCGGATTCGCTTTATGCCCTCAACGAGCTGGTGTTTAAGCAGGGCCAGTACACTATCGAGGAGATGATTGAGGCCATCGACGCGAACTTCGAGGGCGAGAAGAACCAGAAGATCAGGGAAGCCGTGATGGCCATCCCCAAGTTCGGCGAGGACTGCGAGAACGAAACGGCCTTTTGGATCAACAAGGCCATGCATATGTACAACATTGCCCTGGCCTCCATCCCCTACGCCACGCGCAATGGTACATACGCGGCGGGCTATTACGCCCTGAACGTAAACGACCGCTACGGCAGGAAGACGCAGGCCCTGCCCTCCGGGCGGCTCAAAGGCGTGCCACTGGCCAACAGCGTGATCCCCCATTACGGCATGGAACAGAACGATTTGCTCAGCGCCCTGAATTCCATTGCCCGGGTTAACTTCACCGACTACGCGGTCAACGGCTCCACGGCGACGCTTTCCATCGACGCGGCGCTGTTCCCCGGCGACAGCGGAATCAAGAACCTCGCGGCGATTTTCAAGACCTTCCTCACAAGGGGCGGGATCCAGTTGCAGCCGAACATCGTCAGCCGGGAGCTGCTGCTGGACGCCTACCACAACCCGGGAAAACACAAATACCTGATGGTCCGGGTCGCCGGGTACTGCGCCTACTTCCAGGAGCTTTCCGACGGACTCAAGCAGATCATTATCAATAGGACGTGCTATTCTTAAGGTGAAAGGATTTTGCGCCTATGCCGCGAATCTACGAATACGACGCCTCCGGGCAGGTGATTATCGCCCCGCCTGATACGGCCCTGCGCAAGTTTGGCTACTGCAAGCTCTACGATATTCTGGGCAACCACAGCGGCCTGCTGCATTTTCATACTCTGCGCCTGAAATTCCCCTATGCGGGGCGGGACTGGATGATCCAGCTGTGGAAGGGCCGTTTGTTCCTCGCCTGCGGCGGCGATTTGGGACTCTACCACAAGCCCGCAAGCCGCCGGGCGGCGTTCTACGACTGCGCCGGGGAAGCGGATTTTCTCCCCATGTCGCTGCGTATCATCCACGGAGACGAGGTTCTGGTGGACCGGCCGGCAACGCTCCATTGGCTGATGACGGGCTTCCGCACGGGAGGCCGCCGCTATCCCCCTTCGCAGCTGACGCTGGAGACCACAATCGTCCTGAAGGACGCCGCCATGCTGGCCGCTGTTTGCGCCGCGCTGGACGATCAGGCGAGCAAAGCAAGCTATAAAATTGAGGGGTATGCGGTCAATATAGTGTGGTGAAACTCGTTCGCAATGCAAAAATCCAGGCCTTGCGTTTTGTGCAAGGCCTGGATTTTTGCCCTTAAGCGATTGTGGCAGGAGATTTCTCTGCCATATATTTTTCGTACCACTCAATTAGCTTCGCATTGTATGCCTCTTTGTCAAGGTAATATGCCATGGCGTGACCGGCATCATCCACGAACAGGCAGTCTTTTTCCACAGCCGCCGCTTCATAGAGCCTGTGGCCCATTTCCGTGGGCACGAAGAAATCCGCCGCGCCGTGGATAAAAAGCGTGGGCAGCTTATATTCGCCGATGCGTCCAAATGGATCAGAATCCTTTTTCAGCGAAACGCCGTTGAGCGCGCGGTACCAGAACGCCACGCCCCAGAACACCGGCGGGATATTGAGCTTCAAGTCCCGCTTGGAGGCAAGGGTTATCATCTCGTAACCGTTGGTATAGCCGCAGTCCTCCACGATGGTTTTCACGCACGCGGGCGGGGTATGTACGTTGCAATTGAGCACGGTGGCGGCGCCCATGGACATCCCATGCAAGGCAACGATGGGATCGCCTTCGCATCGATTTTTGAACGCCTCCACCCAGTCGTAGAGATCCTGCCATTCCAGGGCCGCGAAGCCGATGCGCTTGCCTTCGCTACGGCCATGGCTGCGATGGTCTGGAAGCAGGATATTCCAGCCCAGCGTCTCGTGATAAAACTGGAGAAACACGCCCCATTCGTCCGGGCCGCAGCTATGGTAGCCGTGGGAAAAGACGACCATCTTATTCGTGGGTTTTTGCGCCGGAATAAAATAGCCGCGCAAGGTCAGGCCGTCGCGGGATTTCAGCTCGACTTCTTCGGGGCCCAGCGAGAATAGGTACTCCCTGCCCTCGGCCTTGAGTTTTTCGCGCCACTCCGTTCTCGGGTCCGGCTTTTGCAGTTTGATTCTCGTTTGCCTGCGGGTGAGCGCCATTGTAAAGGCGATGAACCCGCCCGCGAAAACCAGCAGCAACAGAAATCCGGCGGCGCCTGTGATGAATCCCAAAATAAAATTCAGCCAGTTCATAAAAAACCTCCTTTATCTAATGAACATGATACCAGGATTTATCATCAATGTCAATGATTTTGCTTGCATTTTTTCTCCGGAGATGCTATACTTTAGAACAAGCGAAATCAAACGGAAAGGCAGGCGTTCGATATGAAGGTAGTGCTCACCCAGGATGTGAAGTCCCTGGGGAAAAAAGGCGAAATGGTTTCCGTCGCGGACGGCTACGCGCGCAATTTTTTGTTCCCGCGCAAATGGGCCGTCGAGGCCAATGCACAGGCGATGACGGAACTCAAGAACCGGGAAAAAGCAGCCAAATATAAACTCCAGAAGGAAACTGCGGCGGCAAAAGCGGCGGCCGAAGCCCTCGAAGGCAAAACCGTGCGGGTCCGCGCGAAAGCCGGCAGCCAGGGCAGATTATTTGGCTCGGTCACGTCGAAGGAAGTGGCCGACCAACTGCAAAAAGAGCTTGGCGTCGAGGTGGACCGCCGTAAAATCACCCTGGACGATATCAAGAATTACGGCACATATCCGGCGACTATTAAGCTTTACAGCGGGATTTCCGCGAGCTTTTATGTGCTGGTTGGGGAATAGTTCATGATTAGTTACACTAACGAAATTTCGCCCGCCGATTACGCCATGTTGCGCGCGTCTGTCGGCTGGCGGGAAGTCACTCCGAGGCAGATAGAAATCGGGTTGCGCAACAGCGCGTTCATCGTTGCCGCCAAGGACGGCGAACGTACCGTAGGCATGACGCGCCTGATTTCAGATGGCGGTTATTTTGCGATGGTGGTGGACGTCGTCGTTCTGCCGGAATACCAGAAACAGGGCATCGGGCGCGAGATGATGGCCCGGGCAATCACGCATGTCAAAAACAATCTGCGACCTGGCGAACACAGCTATACAATATTAACCTCCGCGCCCGGGAAAGAGAGCTTTTATGAACACGCAGGCTTTCATCAAGTTCCGACAGAAGATGAGGGCCCAGGATTTGTTTTGAGGATCACGGGATAGAAAGTGAAGGAGAACTACATTCTTGGCTGATTTCGACCAAATCCAAATGCCCTTCAGCATGGAAGCCGAGCAGGCGGTGCTCGGCTCCGTGCTCATCGATCCGGCTTGCATACCCATCGTGCAGGCAGTGCTCCGGCCAGAGCATTTTTACCTGCCCCAGCACCAGGCCATCTTCGGCGTGATGGCGGAGCTCGAGGCCGTGGGCGGAAAAATCGACCCGCTCATCGTGCTGGACAAGCTTAAAAAGGAGGAGGTCTACGACGAGGCGGGCGGGCGCAACTACCTGTTCCAGATGGCGCAGGCGGTGCCCAGCACCGCGAATGTGGAGTCCTACGCGCATATTGTCCGCGAGAAATTTTATATCCGCACGCTCATCACTGTTTCCCAGGAAATCATCCAGAGCGCCAGCGCCGAAGCCGAAAGCTCAGATACTTTGCTGGACGCCGCCGAGCAGAAAATATATGATATCCGGCAGGGGCGCTCGCAGTCGAACGCGACTCGTTTACGAGACATCATCGTCAACGACGTTTACGATACACTGGCGAAAATCACCTCCCCCGAGGCGGAGGAATATAAAGGCTTTACCACTGGCTTTCCCGACCTGGACCATTGCCTGACGGGCGTCAACCGCTCGGACCTGATTCTCATTGGCGCGCGGCCGGCCGTCGGCAAAACAAGCGTGGCGTTGCGCTTGGCGCGCAATATCGCGCTGCACGCCAAAAAGAAGGTGCTCTTTTTCACCCTCGAAATGACCAAGGCACAGGTGGCCCAACGCGTGCTTTCCATGGAAGCCCTGGTGCCCGGTTACAAATTCCGCAGCGGCGACTTCAGCCAGGAGCAATGGTCGAAAATCGGCAACGCCGTGGGCAAGCTCAACGACTGCGAGCTGTGGTTCGACGATTCTTCGAGCATCACCGTGCCGGAAATGAAAGCCCGCACGCGGCGATTAAAAAACGTGGACTGCGTGGTCATCGACTACCTTGGGTTGATCCAGGGGACCGGGCGCAAGGAGAACCGCGTGCAGGAAGTCAGCGAAATCACCCGCAATCTCAAGATGATGGCAAAAGATTTGAACATACCTGTCATTTGCTGCGCGCAGCTGTCCCGGGCTACGGAGGGCCGGGGGAAATCCCACCGGCCGCAGCTGAGCGACCTGCGGGAATCAGGCTCCATCGAGCAGGACGCCGACGTTGTGCTCATGCTTTACCGCGAGGATTACTACAAGAACGAGACCGATTCCGGCGAGGTGGAGGTGCGCGACGCCAACACCATGGAGATCATCGTGGCGAAAAACCGCCATGGGTATACCAAGACGGTTGAGTTTATCTGGGACGCGGAGCATACGCTGATTTTGCCGATGGAGCGGTCGCACGCGCCGCTGGAGTTGGGGTTTTAGGGGGTTAATTATGAAAAAGCTACTATGCATTTTGGCGACGCTTGCGCTGGGGTTTGCGCCGCTTGCGCTTCCGGTTGCGGCGGAGGATACTGGCTCGTGGCAGGAGGCGTATTTCACACGAGTCATAAAATTGTCCGACGGTTCCTCAAAATCCATGCCAATCCTGTACGCTTTGGCCGATTATAACCAGGATGGTGTGCCGGAGCTGATGGTGGATCAAGTATTACAGCCTACCATAGTTCTTACAGCGGTTGATAATCGTGTAAAAATATTTGACGCGAGGTCTTTGGGTTATGGTTTCCCGGATGGTTATCGCAACAAAAAAACCGGTGAAATCGAATGGTACAACGTAACTCATTTTGACGGAAGGGATTATCAGGAACACGACGAATTTTTATCGGAACGATTTGAAAACTACGATCCGGGCGATCCGTACTATCTTTATTCTAGCGATGAGTTCATTTTCGACTTTGACACGATGACCGCCACCACTTTTCCTTGCATGCGTTACGAGGGAGATGATCCTCTTGTGGCAGCAAAGTTTGATGATGCGCGAACAGAATGGGAGAATAATTATGAGCTTACAATCAAAAGCAAACTCATTAGCTTGCTTCTCAACGACGGCAACAAAAGCGAAGTGCTGTGGCAACAGCTTTTGGAGGCGGGCGAGGAATTCCCGGGCAGCTTGCCGCTGGATACTCCCATGCCCTCTCTTTTTTGGATAAAGCTTTCTGTTCTTTTCAGTAGCTTGAATAACTCGACTATGAATCAGCTGGTATTCTGGATCACCATTGTTTTCGTAGTGGCATATATCAATTATAAATCTCAAGCAAGAAAAAAGATGAAAAAGGACTAACCCCATGCGCCTTCTCATCGTCACCGGCATGTCCGGCGCCGGGAAATCAAAAGCCATAAACGCCCTGGAAGATATCGGCTGGTTTTGCGTGGACAACCTGCCCCCACGGCTGGCCCCCACATTCGCCAACCTCCTCCAAAGCGCCGCCGAGCCCTACCCCCGCGCCTGCGCCGTGATGGATTCCCGCGCGGGCGGGGCGTTTTTGGATATCTTCTGGGCATTGGATGCGTTGACAGCCGATGGCGTGGAATACGAGCTGCTGTTCCTGGACGCGGTGGACGAAATCCTCGCGAGGCGTTATAAAGAGACTAGAAGGCAGCACCCGCTGACCGCCCAGAACCCGAGCCTTTGCCTCACGGAGGCGATATCCGCTGAGCGAAAAATGCTCGAGCCATTGAGGCAGCGCGCCGGGCTACTTCTGGATACCTCGCACATAAGCCCAACGGACTGCAAGAATCATATCACAGGGCTTTTCGCGGACAACCCAAAGCAGGCCATGCAGGTGCATCTGTCTTCCTTTGGATTCAAGGCGGGCTCGCCCCGAGACCCGGATCTGCTCTTTGACGTGCGGTGCCTGCCCAACCCGTTTTATTTGCCTGAACTCAAGGAGCACACGGGATTGGAAGAGTGCATCAAGGAATATGTGCTTGCTTTTCCGGAATCCCGGGCGCTGCTGGAAAAGCTATGGGATTTGCTTTCGTTTTCCCTGCCTTTATATCAAAAGGAAGGCAAAAGCGTGCTTTCCGTGGCCTTCGGCTGCACGGGTGGGAAACATCGTTCTGTGCTGTTTGCTGAAGAAATTGGCATACGCCTGCGGGAGACAGGCTACGCAGTTCATGTGCGGCATCGCGATTTAGTTGACAATGCGCGCCAAATATGATAAAATGAACGTCTAATTTATTTTTGGGAGGATCCTGCGTGAAAGTCTACAACACCCTCACCCGGCAGAAAGAGGAGTTCGTACCCATACGCGAAGGCGAAGTGCGCATGTATACCTGCGGGCCAACCGTCTATAACTTCATCCACATCGGCACCGCGCGGTTTCTGTGCGTGTTCGATACCTTGCGCCGCTACCTGGAATACCGAGGCTACAAGGTCATTTTAGCGCAGAATTTTACCGATATCGACGACAAAATCATCAAGCGCGCAAACGACGAAGGCGTTACTTCGCAGGAAGTCGCCGAGCGTTTCATTGACGAGCATTGGAAAGACGCGCTAGGGCTCAACGTTCGCGAAGCCACGGTTCATCCCAAAGCCACGGAGAGCATCCCGGAAATCATCACGATGATCGAAACGCTCATCGAAAAAGGCCATGCGTATGAAGTACAAGGCGATGTTTACTTCAGCACGAAGTCGTTTGAAGGCTACGGCAAGCTGTCGCACCAGCCCCTTGAAGAACTCGAAGCCGGGGCGCGTATCATGGTGGGCGAGATCAAGTGCGAGCCCATGGATTTTGCCCTATGGAAGGCCGCGAAGCCCGGCGAACCCGCCTGGGATTCCCCCTGGGGGCCCGGCCGGCCCGGCTGGCACATCGAGTGCTCGGCCATGGTCAAGCGCCACTTGGGCGAAACCATCGACCTGCACTGCGGCGGGGAAGACTTGATTTTTCCCCACCACGAAAACGAAATTGCCCAAAGCGAGTGCTGCAACGGCGTACCTTTCGTGAAGTATTGGATGCACAACGGCTACATCAATATCGATCATGTGAAAATGAGCAAGTCCTTGGGCAATTTTTTCACCGTGCGTGAAGTAGCCGAACAGCACGGCTACGAACCGATCCGTTTTCTTGTGATTTCCGCGCATTACCGTAGCCCGTTCAATTACAGTATTGATTCTATTGAGCAAGCGAAGGCGGCGCTGCAAAGATTATATACATGCAGGGACAATTTAGATTTCGCCATGCAAAACGCGGACGAGAAAGACGACGCTGAATTAATCACAGCGCTGAAACAGCACAAGGCTGACTTTATCGCCGCGATGGACGAGGATTTCAACACCGCGGATGCCCTAGGATGCGTATTCGAGCTGGTGCGGGACATCAATACGAAGGTAGTTGACGGCAAGGCAGGCCGCACTGTGTGCGAGGCCGCGGCTGCGCTGTTCGACGAGCTCACCGGCGTGCTGGGGCTGGTATACCAGCGTAAGACTGTGGCTTCCCTGGACGACGAAGCGGACGCCCTGATTCAAGAGCGGGTAAAAGCGCGAAGCGACAAAAACTGGGCCCGGGCGGACGAAATTCGCGCGCAGCTGAGCGCCATGGGCATCACGATAGAGGATACCCCGCAAGGGACGAAAATCATTCGCAATTAAGGGAGTGTTCATATGGCTCTGCTGGAAAGCATGACGCATGGTTTGCTGATCGTAAAGTCAATGGTCCTATCCTGGATGTTTTTGCCGCTGGCGATTTGGAGCGCGGTTAGCTCGGGCGGTTTGCTGCGGCTGGTCGCAGCGCCCTTCCGGGGCGGGTATTTTGTCAAAGAACTCGCCAAAATTGAAGAAGCGCCGGCGGGGCTTGGACGCATACACTTTTTGGCCACGGACTCGGGCGACGCGGTTTTGCTCGAAAGCGAAGGCCGGTTCGCCCTGGTGGACGCGGCGGAAGACAGCGCCAACCCCAAAAATGCGCCCTCCCTGGCGTTTGACGGCTTCGAGCATTATGTGGCGGATTACGTGAAGCGCGTGGCGGGCGGTCGCCTCGATTTCGTGATCGGTACCCATGCCCATTCGGATCATATTGGCGGGTTCGATACGATCATTCTCGATCCAGAAATCACAGTGGATCGGGCTTACCTCAAGGTTTATGTTGACAAAAACAAGCACAAATATGAGCGCGACTGGGACAATCAGGAGATGTACGACGACATGGTCAACGCCTGTGAAGCCCGCGGTGTGGAGATGATACAGGACCACCTGAACCGCATGGAAATCATGCTGGGCAACATGAAGCTGACGTTGTTCAACGGGGCGGATCATAACTATAGGGATGAAAACTCGAATACCCTTGGCGTACTGCTGGAATGCGGCGGCAAGCGCGCCTTTTTGGCGGGCGACATCAATAACATCGAGGGCGGGGAAAACCGCCTTGCCAAAGAAATTGGCGGCAGGTTGGATTTGCTCAAGGCGGCGCATCACGGCTATGAGGGCTCCAACGCCATGGCCTTTTTGGCGCGGCTGAGGCCCAGGGACGCGGTGTTCACCAACAGCGCCGACAGCAGCATTCACTTCACCGTAAGAAACCGCTTCGTCGCCATTTCCGACAGCAAACTCATGACCACCGGGCGGTTCGGCGGGATTCTGGCGGTATTCGGCGAGAATATTCTTGATTATTACACCATCGGCGAATACCCCAGCGGCATCGGTGGGGTGAATGTGGAATACCGGTAATCTGTTATAGCAAAAAATGCAAAAATAATTCCTCCGGCTTGTTTGCCCCGTTATGTTTACCCACATAATGGGGCAATATAGTGGTATAACGCGCCGGAGGTATTTTGTATTGAGCGCATATCAGAAACGCCTAGGAAAGACCATTCGAAATATGCTTTTGTGCCTGCTGGGCTTTGGGGTTATTGCGGCGTTCGTCCAGGCGCAGGCGACTGACACGGCGGCGGCGCATCCGACTGCAAGGCAGCGGTTCCGCTATATGGGGCTGGGGCGCGAGGCCTTCCACCCCTCCATGGCGCAGTGGCTGCTGAAGGGCAGCTATGCCTCCTTTGCCCGGAAGGCGAGGGCCGAATTCCCCATCCCGGGCCTGGCGGCGGGCTACGTGCCCCAGGGCATGTGTTACAGCGAAACGCTTGGCTGCTTCCTCCTGACGGCATATTATCCCAAGGGCAAGCGGCCTTCGCTGCTTTCGATGGTAGACCCCGCGACCGGCGAGCTGATCAGGAATGTTTATCTCCTATGCCCAGACGGCAGCATCTACAACGGCCACGCGAGCGCGGTGGCAGACGACGACGCTGGGAGGCATACGTGGGTCACAGATGGAAGCCGGGTGTACCATCTGCTGACGGAGGATTTGCGCACGGCCAGGGATGAAGACACCGTGCGGCTGCGGGACATGTTCGTCACGGGGCGCCGGGGCGGCTTTGCGCTTCGCGCGGAGGGCCTGCTGTGGCTTGGCGAATTCGCCTCACCGGAGCGGGAAATGAACCCGGCCCACCGGGAACCGCGCACGGGCAACCGGGGCTGGTGCGTGGGATATCCCCTAAATGGCGACGCGCCCATGGGGTTCGATCCCAATCCCGCGTTCGTGCTTTCCGTGCCGGACTACGCGCAGGGCGCCTGCGACACCGGGAGCGCGCTATATCTCAGCACCTCCCACGGCAACCGCAACCCCTCCTGGATGCTGGTATTTCCCCCTTTAAGGAAAATCATGCGGACAAACGACAGAATAACGGTCAACGGGATATCCCTGCCCTTCTTTGTGCTGGACGAAGGGAAAGCGCACCGGCAAGTGCTTGCCCCCATGAGCGAGGGCATAGCGGCGTATGATGGGAAAATTTATACGCTATTTGAATCGGCGGCGCTCATATACCGTGCCCGGGCAGAACTATTTGCGGATTATGTCTATTCCATTCCGGAAATATCCCATTAAACGGGATATTCTTCTCCAGTATGCCAATTTATTCCATCCAGATGTAAAATTAATTTAAATAGTTGCGGAATTTACTTTCCTTTTCCGCAAAAATGGTGTATAATGAAGTTCTATACGATGTGAAAGGACGATGTGTTGCATGCATGACAAAGGCCGGCGGCAATCAAAGAAGGTGCTGCTTGGGGTATTTTGCCTTGTAATCGCGATTCTGCTTGGTTTTGTGGTGTTCTTCAGCGTTTCCGCAGGCCGCAAGGGCGTCACCGTCAGGCAGGACGGGATTGTTCCCGTGGAGCAGGGCGATATGACCGCCGTGTTTGCCGCCCCGGCCACGGTGGCCTCCGGCAATCAGGGCATCTTTGATATTTTGGAAGGCACCATGGTCAATGAAGTGAACGTGCGCGTGGGCGACCTCGTGAAAAAGGGGGACATGCTCGCCACGTTCGAAACGGAGGGCCTGGATGAGATTTTGGAAAAAAAGCGCAAGGATTTTGACAGCGCCAAAAAATCCTACGCGGAATACTTAAAGGATATGGAGAACGCTCCCAAGCGTGCCGAGGCGCTTAAGGCGCGCGTTGCCGAACTGGAAGGGCAGCTGTCGAATATACGGGGTGACAACGGCGCGACCCCTTCCGCTCTGGACGAGCTGCGCGGCTCCGTTGGCCTAATTCTGGGCAACGGGCGCCTGGCGGATATCGTGGTGAACACGGTGTTCCGCGAGACGGGCTCCATCGGGAAAACCGTGAATTTATTTGATAATCTGCTGAGCGGCTCGATTTTCTCTGGCTTCGGCGCTAATTCCATCGGTTCGATGCTCGGCTCCCTTGGGAGCCTTACCAACCCGGAGCTTATGAGCGCAAGCCTGGAGCTCGTGCAGCTGAAGGTCCAGGAATCGATGCTGGGCCTGCAACAAGGCACGTCGCTTGAAAGCATATACAAGGCCCTTTCGGACTCTGCCGAAAAGGCCTACGCGCAGGCCGAGGAAATCGTGTTCCACCTGAAAAACGGGTGGATCGCCGAATACGACGGCATCATCCGCGACGTGAACGTTGTGCAGAACGAGGAATATAACCCAGAGAACATCAACCCCATGGCAAGCTCCATCAGCGTCACGTCGCTGCTGGCTTCCCTGAGCGCCGGACAGGCCGACATCGGCTCGTTGCTAGGGGGACTATTTTCCGGCACGGTCAACGGCATGAAGGTGGAGTATTACCCCTTTACGGCAAGCTTCATGTTGGGGAAGTACGACATCGCCAAGGTTTCCCTGGACCAACAGGTAAAGGTGACCTCCGTGACCGGCAAGGAATTCGACGCCGTGGTTACCTATATCAGCCCTGTGGCCAGCGAAACCAGCGCGCTGGATCTTGGCTCCATGCTTGGCGGAGGCGGCTCCTCCCGGGGGGTGGAGGCCCGCATCACCATTCCACAGCCAGATGAAAGCATCACCATCGGCCTGGACGTGGACGTGAGCATCGATCTGGAGACCCGGCACAACGTACTGCAAGTCCCCGCCGAAACGATTCTGTACGATGAGGACATCGACCAGAACTATGTGTTCGTTTTCAACCGTCCGTACCGCACCATCAACAAGCAATATGTAACCATCGGCCTGTTCGACGGCGCGGTGTATGAGATCACCGAGGGGCTGCGCACCGGGCAGGAGGTTGTCCGCGCGCCCGACCGCGCCTGGCAATCCGGGCAAAGGATAAGGATATCGGGGTAAACCATGAACTTCAAGGAAAATATATCCATTGCCATATATAGCATCCGCACGCATTTGATGCGCTCGCTGCTGACCATGCTGGGCGTGATCATCGGCGTGTTTTCCGTGATTGCCATTATCACCATCGGCAACGGCGGGCGCGATTATATCGTGGGCCTGGTGCGGGACATCGGCCAGAATATGGTGACGGTAACGGCGAATACCACGCGCCTTGACCCCAGTCAATACATTACCCGGGAAGACATCGAGAAAATCAAGCGCCTTGACACCGTACAGTATGTTTCACCGCAGAACGTGCACATGGGAGGCGCCAGCTCCCCAAAAAGAAGCAGCATCGCCGTGATGTTTTCCGGCACGCCGGACGTCCGCTATACCTCCGGGGTCGAGGTGCTTTCCGGTCGCTTTTTCAACGAGGACGAATATAAAAGCGCCGCCAGGGTGTGCCTGATTGCCAAGCTCAGCGCGGAAGCCATTTTCGGCCGCACCAATGTGGTGGGTGAGCATATAGATTTTTCCCTGAACGGGCAGACCATGCGCCTGCGCATCATCGGCGTAATGGACATTAACCTGCTTGGCGGGGACGGCGGCAGCCTTTCGGACCTTGCGGGTGGCCTGGGCTACGGCGACACGGGCGCGACGGTCATCCTGGCGTCGCCCGCCACGCTCATCGACATGATCAATGGCAGCAGCGGCGTCTATGAATCAATCAATATCATCGCGACGGACGACCGCGAGCTTGACGCCGTGGGCAACGCCGTGGTGAACCTTCTATATACCCACCATGGCAACCGGGGCGTCCCCAACGCGTACTATTATGCGAAAATGGCCACTTATATCGATATTTTGGACAGCATCATCCGGATTCTCACCCTGTTCATCGCGGGTGTGAGCGGGATTTCCCTGATGGTGGGCGGCATTGGCGTGATGAATATCATGCTGGTTTCCGTCACGGAACGCACGCGGGAAATCGGCATCCGCAAGGCGCTGGGCGCGAAAACCTCCGCCATACTCTTCCAGTTTCTCACGGAATCGGTCATACTATGTATGATCGGCGGGTGCATCGGCCTTATTATGGGGGTCGTAACCGCACAGGCGGTGGGCTACATCATGAAAATCCCCATAGCGGTTCAGTTCACTACCCTGGCGATCGCCATTGGATTTTCTAGCGCCATCGGTATTTTCTTCGGAATCTATCCCGCCCGGCGTGCCGCCAAAATGCTGCCGATTGACGCTTTGAGGCGCGATTAAGCCGGCTGTGCCGCAGCAGTCGCAGCCATCATATAATTCTCAAGGGAAGGTTTTACCAATGCCTTTGATCGAAGTCCATGACATGTATAAAATATACAACCCCGGCGAGAACGAGGTGCGCGCCCTGGACGGCGTGAGCCTCAGCATCGACGAAGGGGAGTTTGTGGCGATTGTCGGGCATTCGGGTTCCGGGAAATCTACGCTGATGAATATGCTCGGCCTCCTGGACGAATGCACCAGCGGCAGCTATCATCTGCATGGGCACAATGTCTCGAACCTGACGGACGACGAACTCAGCGACATCCGCAACCTGCACATCGGCTTTATTTTTCAGGGCTTCAACCTGATTTCCAGCCTGACGGCCCAGGCGAACGTGGAGCTTCCGCTCATCTACCGCGGCATGAAAAAAGAGGAGCGCGCCGCCCTCGCGAAAGAAGCCCTTGCCCGGGTGGGCCTGACCAAGCGCGCCCACCACCGTCCGGCGCAGATGTCCGGCGGGCAGCAGCAGCGCGCCGCCATCGCCAGGGCCGTGGCCGCCCGGCCGCCCATCATTTTGGCGGACGAGCCCACCGGCAATCTGGACTCCAAATCCGGCCGCGACGTCATGCGCATCCTGCACGAACTCAACCGCGAGGGCCGCACGGTGATCCTCATCACCCACGATGCCGACATCGCGGAGGAAGCAAGCCGCATCGTCAGAATCCACGACGGGAAGATTGTAGAGGACAACAAGCGGCTATGCCGCAACTGAAACTATATTTGCCCGAATAATAAGTATAAGCCCCGCCGAACTCGAATGGCAGGGGCTATTTATCTAGGGCCTGTTCATTCTTCGCCTTCCAGTTCATCCAACTCATCCAAAAACAGTCGGAACGTCAACTGCTCAAGAGGTACGCTGGGCGGCTCCACCTTGGGGTCCTCTTCCAGCACGCGGATGCGCGCGCGCAGAAAACGGTTTTCATCTTCGATTTCTCCGGCCAGGGCCTGCGCCTCGGCCAGCTGCTCCTGGAATGCGCTGAGTTCCTGGCGCACCTTGCGCGCGGCGGCGCCGCGCCTGCGCTCCAGTCGCGCCGCTCCCATCCAGCGCAGCAACCGGCGCCGCTCCACGCGCAGCCGCGCTTGCTGGAGCGCCAGATCCTGCGCCTGCGCGTGGATATGGCGCTCAAGGTCCTCTATATACCCCATGACGTCTTCCTTATGGAACCCGCCAAAGCGCACCGTGCGGAAAAAATCGCCATGCTTCTGCGCCACAATTCACCTCACTAAGATAATTTCCGTTACACTCGTGTCCAGCAGTTTTTCGCCGACGTATAGCTCGCCCGCGCCCTCGGACCAGTTCGCAAGCCACGCGGCGTACGCGCCCCGCCGCGAGGCCTTGACGCCATCCAGCTTTACCTGCGCCGCCAGGGCCTTCTGCGAATTTGCTTTATGGGCATATAACGTGCCCGCGTCGTCCCGCAGGTTCCCCATAATATACAGCGTGCCGTCCGCGCCCTCAAAAAACGCGGCGGCATTTTGCAGTACCCGTGAACCCGCGCCATTGGAGTAGAGCATCAAATCCCGGTTTTTGCGGTAGTATATGCCCCGGTCCGTCGTAAGAATATCCTGCACATGGGTATCCGCCAGCCTGCGTTCGGAAATGCCGTGCTCCGTGAGGATGTAGGCATACATGGCCTCGGGGCCTTCCGCTGTGTCGCGCTCAAGGTAGATGAGCTCGTCCGCCAGGAACAGCGCTCGGTAGCGCCCCCTGCCGAAGTTGTACTCCAGCGGGACTTCATCCGGGATCTCCCCGCGCAGCATCACCAGGGTATAGCCCAGGTCCTCGGTGCCTCCTTCGTCCAGCAGCGCCGCCAACACCTCGCGCACCGCATCGCTGCCGCCTTCGCGCATGAGCGCCGCGAGCTCGTTCAGACCGACGCGCCGGGTTGCCCCCGCTGCCGTCTCAAAAAACTCCTTCTTATACACTATCGCGGGGTATCCTGCCGTGCGCAGGGCGGCGGCGTCCGGGCCATCCTCCGCCATGCGGACGTCTCTGGCCAAAAGCCTCGCCTCGCCGTCGTACACATAACAATCGCGTCCG
>Ga0123356_10003510_pt1 | contig 16410 bp, 12 predicted proteins | sample TergutEmb28metaG_2_FD_92546 | JGI IMG/M metagenome (GOLD analysis project Ga0123356, IMG submission 92546) | Embiratermes neotenicus P3 segment gut microbial communities from Petit-Saut dam, French Guiana - Emb289 P3 | ecosystem: Host-associated > Arthropoda: Insects > Digestive system > Gut ...
CACGTCGGTAATTGGCTTCGGCGTGAATTTGTGTACACATTTGTGTTGCAAGATTTTTCTCCCGGGCGATTGCCATCATGTCCCGGACTTCCTTGACGTTATGAGCCAGCGGCTTTTCGCAGAAGCAGTGCTTGCCGAGTCTCATTCCGAGAATAGAGGGTGCTGCATGTGTATGGTCGGGAGTGCTGACTACGATGGCATCAATCTCTTTTTTGAGTTCGTCGTACATTTTTCGGTAGTCGCGGAACAGTTTCGCATTGGGAAACTGCTCTGCACCTCTGCCGAGTGTGTTTGCGTCGGTGTCGCAGAGGGCAACGATGTTTTCGCCTCTCACGCCATCGACATTAACAGCACCTCGGCTACCGATGCCAATACAAGCGATGTTAAGTTTCGAGTAGGTGTCTTGTGCCCGAACGAACGCCGGAGCGGGAAATGCGGCTGCTAATCCGGCTACGCCAGCGAGTTTCAAACTGATATTTTTGAGGAAGGCACGACGTTTGATCTTGTGTGTCATGGAATCTGTTCTTTCAGGCAGGTGTAAACAACGCCTCCCATTCTACCGGACATTTGGAACCTAGGCAAGTAAATGAATTGTCAATTCGTAGCCGACTCGGATGGACAATACGCTTCCGGGTGCCGACTAAACGATTTTGACATTGTTCAAAACTGACATTTTTGTTATCATTCTACTCGCGTCGTGGAGTATTTTCGCATACATGTATAAACTTTTTCTCTGTTGGCGGTATTTATTGACACGTTACATTGCGCTGGCATCGGTCGTCAGCGTGATGCTCGGCGTGGCAACCATGATCGTCGTCAACGCCATCATGCTCGGCTTCACCAGCGAAATGAAAGACCGAATTCACGGAATTCTTGCCGATGTGATCTTTCAAACCTACGACGAAAACAAAGGTTTTCCCGATTACGAGTGGCACCGGGCAAAAATTTTTGAAGTTGCCGGTGATCTTATCGAAGAACTTACGCCGACCGCCGTTACGAAGGGAATGCTAGTCTTCCAAGTCGATGGAATCGATACTCCAAACACTTTTGAAGTGAATATCGTCGGTGTCGATGTCCTCACGCAGGGTAAAGTCAGCAAAATCGCCGAATATCTGCAACATTCCGAAAACCGGAGTCGTTTGAGTTTTGATCTGCGTGAAGGCGGCTACGACGTTCAAGGCGAACGCGATGGTCCCATTCGAGAACGTATGCACTATGCTGGCTGGGACTATCGCCGCTGGCGTGCCGACCGAGCCAGATGGCAACGAGAACTCAATACCCAGCAGGCTCCTCCCGTTCTGATTCAAGACGAAGAAGGCAGTTCTCCTATGGATCCCTTTGCGGATCTGACGCGACCAGATTCGCCTGTTTTCGACCCGGCAACGGAACAATATACCGGCATCATCATCGGTATCGGTGCCGCACTCTGGCGGCGGACGAGTGAACCCTGCCCAGAAACCGGCAAAACAGTTGTGAAGGATGACCTCAACATTATTCCCGGCGATGATGTTTCGCTCTTCTTTCCCACCGCAGACATGCCGATTCGGTTTCAAGGGGACCGTTTTACGGTTGTTGATCTCTACGAAAGCAAAATGGTGGAATATGACCGAAAACTGGTTTTCGTGCCTCTCGACGAGTTACAGCGGCTTCGGGGAATGTTTGATGCAAACACCGGCACATTCACGGTAACGCAAATTCTCATTAAAGCAAAGCCGGGAGTCAATATCGACGTACTGCGGGACCGGCTGAAGAAATTTTTTCCCGAACAGATTTATCTCATCAAAACCTGGCGGGACGATCAGGAAATGATGTTGAATGCCATTCACACGGAACTGGCAATGCTCAACGTTTTGCTCTTTCTGATCTTCATGGTAGCAGGTTTCGGTATTTTGGCGATTTTTTATATGATTGTTGTCGAAAAGCAAAAAGACATCGGCATTTTGAAGTCACTCGGAGCAAGTAGTGGCGGAGTGATGCAGATTTTTCTCTATTACAGTTTGTTGCTCGGTATTATCGGTGCCACACTGGGACTCGGCTTGGGACTGTTGATGGTCGAATACATTCGAGAGATCGCCATCGTGCTTTCTTACATTTTGCAGAGAGAAATATTTAGCCCCGAAGTCTATTCGTTTTACGAAATTCCGACCATCGTGGACATTCCGACAGTGGTTGGCATCATTGTCGGTGCGATTTTCATTGCGGTCTCGGCGGGTGTCTTACCGGCAATGCGGGCAGCGAGAATTCATCCCGTCGAAACGTTGCGGAGTTAGAGTGGGGAGACGGCAGAGATTTCAAGACTGCCTATTTTGCCTAAATTCGCAATAAATTTGAGCATCCCCAGCCAGCATATCCGCCAATGCCGTTAAATTCGGTATTTTTTGCCAATGTCGCAAAGTCGATTAAACCGCTACAATCGTTTTGCCGATTAGAGCGAATGAGTAATAGTGTTTTTACGGAAAATTTCCTTTCCCCCTGGGAATGCCGTTCATTTTTCAACGGAAGGAGTCCATGATGTTGAACAGGACTTTGTTGTTATCGGTTATCATCGCGGCGGTTTCCGCCTTGTTCCTTTTTGGTACGTCCTCGTCCGTTGCCGCCGATGAAAAGGCGTTCTCTTTTCACATCGAAAACGCGGTTGTTCTCGGTCAAAGTCAAAACGACGCACGGAGAGGTCCAACGCTCGGCGATCATGTCAGGCGGATGTTTGACAGGATCCTGCGAGATGACAGCCCCGAAAACAATAACAACAATCAAAGACCGGCACAAATTGTTGTTCCGCCAGCCGTTCCAACGCAGCCTCCAAAACCACCGACTGCTGCTGAGATTCAGCAGTCCGTCACTTCGCCCAGCCAAGCACCAGCCAATGCCGGAAATAATTCGCAGTCTCGTACTGGTTCGGCACCAATGATCTCCCGTGATGCCGCAGACGACGGCGATGGCGATGGCGAACTTCCCATCCATGTGAGGTTACAACGCATGCGAGAAGGTGTTTTTTCCAATCCAGAAGTGGAAGTGGCTGCCCAACGTTCTCGGCAACCGAGAACAGCAGCATTGACTCCTTCACCCGTCCTTCGTGATACCGGAAACAATCCCAGCGGCATCGCGGGTGATCTTAGGGACTTCGCTGAATTTCCGGCATTTCAAAGAACCACGGCGGTTCCCACAGAAACAACTGGAGAAATCCCGGATGTCTTCGTGCCATTTAACTTTGAAGGTCAGCAGGTGATCCCCCGCAGTGATCGCGTTATGCCGGAACGATTTGCGCCCAATCAAATTGATGACCCGTTTCCTTCTGCACAGCAACCCGCCCAGCGAGCCGAAACTGTTGAACCCGAACAGCGACGTGAACCACCGTCAAGACAAGTGCTTGTGAGCGAGAGTCCGCAACTCAAAATTGAGATCGATAAGCCGCCGAGTGCAGTTGTTGGGCAGGAAATCACCTATCGAATCCATGCGGCAAATGTAGGTAACGTCCCTGTCGAGGATGTTGTTTTGAACGTTGAAATTCCGCCGTGGATTGACATCCGACACACGGATGCCGACAACGGTAATTGGGTGTTGCTGCCCAGGAGCGATGGTTCCGGTGTTGCCGACCTGAAATGGAGAGTCAACCGAATCAATCGAGGCGAGACCAATTTGTTGCGTTTGCATCTTGTTCCGCAACTGCACCGGGCAGTTGAATTGCCTATGCAGTACGATTTTTACCGTCCGGCAATTATTGCGAAAGTCGAAGTTCAAGAACCGAAATTGGCGATGGAACTAATCGGTCCGGAAGAAGTGCGATGGAATGACACTGTCATCTACACACTCATTGTTCGCAATATCGGGAATGGAAACGCCGAAAAACTCAGATTTGAATTGTTGCAGTCCAGTTCTTCGGAACGACGCGAAACCACGGTGGACTACCTGTTGCCGGGAGAGGGGCAAGAAATGTCTATCGAGGTGCAGGCAGGGAGAGATCAGGAGCAACTCGACATTGCCGTCTTGGCGACGGGTGCTCATGATCTGAAAAACGAAGTCAGAAGACGTGTTCGAGTATTGCGTCCCAAGTTGGAAATGAGCGTTCAGACTTCGCCGTTACATTTTGTGGACGAACCGGCAGAGTTGTTCATTCGGGTACAGAACAACGGAAATGCTGACGCAGACAACGTCATCATTAGGGCTGAACTTCCGTTGGGAGCACACTATGTTGCAAGCAGTGAAGGGGGACTTTTTGTCCAACAACAGCAACAGAACATCGTGGAGTGGCGTGGAAGGTCAATCGAAAAGGGACAAATGCAGACATTTTCGTTGGTCTGTATTCCGAAACGTGAAGGGGAGTGTCGAGTGTCAGTGGAAGCAAGTGAGTCCGGGAGTGTTTTGGCTACTCGTAACGGTACATTCACGGCGGAAGCCATCGTTGAATTGGATTTAGCCATTCTCCGACCCAGCGGACCCATAGGATTGGGACAGGAAGTGACGTACACGATTGAGGTAACGAACATCGGTACTAAAGCGGCGGAAGATGTCGAAGTCTCGATAATGTTCAGCGATCAACTCGAGCCTCATTCCGTAACGGGACGCGATGCAAAACATGGCTATGGGCAGGTGTTCTTTGAAAAGATACCGATGATTTTGCCGAAGCAGTGTGTAACGTTGATGGTGCATGTCGAAGCAAAAGAGATAGGGACGGCACAGATCAGAGCAGAGGTGGTCAGGTCTGATGTAAGTGGTACGCCCATTCGTTTAGAACAAGGGTTGTCGGCACATATTTTCTGCCGCCAGCGAGGAGTGGGAACGGCAGAACAGACAACGCAAAATGAATTTTTTAGGTAAAAACACAGTTCTTTTCGTCTTTTTCGCCTAAACTGTTCTAATCAATCCAGCGCATCTTTGGAAAGTTCGGTATCAGGGCGAGTCGAGTGCCAGGAATGCGGAGACCGTGGGGCCAAAAAACGTAAAACGCCTCGCCAATCAAGTGTTGCCGATCGACATAGTGCGGAATGCCGTCGGTCATCCAAAGGCGGCTGTCTTTGCTCTGCAAACTGTTGTCGCCGCACATCAAAAATTGGTCTTTTTCCAAGGAGAAAGCAGTCCTTCGTGTTTTACCGAAATCTTCAAAGTGTTCTGGACGCGAAAGGATTCGCCTAATGGATTCCTCTCTGTTGCCGTGCTCGTATCGGAACGGCGACCGTATCAAGTCGCATACCGCATCCGCCGATGGATCGTCGCTGGAAACGGAAATATAGTACATATTCCGCAAAATTTTGAGATTTTCGACGTGTACCGTTGTGCCCCACACGCCGATTGCCGCTGGTTCTAAATCAAGTGCCGTCGGACTGCGGTCACGACACAACGGACCACCATCAAAGCAGAGAACGTCATAACGTCCCCTACCTTGTGTGTCAATCTCTCTGCCGTCAATGATAAGCCGCATTTCTTCGTCAACGTTACAAAACATGATATCGTGTTTACGACCAACGCGAATCGGCACGTCCACTGCAAACGGCTTGAATTCAGGAACATCGGGAATCGAAAACCATGCAGAAATGTTACCGCTCGACGAGTCAGTAAGTGTACATTCGAAATTGATCCCCCCTTTCACCAAGCGAAGCGTAACGCTTCCCCCGTAATCAAGGGTGAGCGTACACCGTATCGCCAGATCGCCGACCCAATTTAAGCCGATGCCGCTTATGTCTCTGGCAACCATTTGCACATCGGCACCTTCATGCAGGAAAGATTCCAACGTGAACAGATCATGACGGGGCGGCGACGGGACCTCACGGCGAGGCGGCGGAAATTGGACAATGTGGGAATTATAATCGAGAGAGTCGGTAATCAGTTGCGGCATACCGGTGTGTCCCGGTAATCTACCCTGAATGAGTCGGTGCCAATCCGAAGTCGTGGCGGTTATGTATCGGAATTTTAACCACGATTTCTCGCCGTCGCTACTCGTTCCTGTGAAAGATTTATAATCGTCGGAGCGTTGCCAATTCGGATCATCGCTGTACCACCGTGTTTTCCAGCCGAGTTCATGGATTTCTGGGATGACATAATTGTTGTCATCCACCGGTCGCATCATTGAGAGCAATACACGGAGCGGCTTTCGTTGAATCTCAAAATGGTCGCTACCTTCCTTTTTCGCAAACACCTGCCCATTGCGAAGCATGACGGTTTCGTTGGGAACCCCTATGAGCCGCTTGATGTAATTGACCTGCGGCTGGGCTGGATAACGGAAAACGGTAACGTGCCACCGGCTTGGTTCCCGATAACTGAACAGACTTTTGTTCACGAAAATCCGGTCGCCGCTGAATGACAGATATACTTCGCCCGGAGTCTGTTCCGAAAAAACAAAAACAGCATTAAGAAGATTACGGAGACGTTGAAAATATCGGCGCTCCTGATGTTGGTCAGCAACGTTGTCGCCTCCCACGTACATGGTGAATTGGCATTGCGGACAGGTTCCGCCGATGACGCGAGGCAGTTGATCTCTGGGACGTGGATTGGGGGAACCTTCGTTCGATTCGTTGCTGGCACTGAATTGAAAGGGATACGCACAGACCGCGCAGTTCACGTCTTTATGCCGTCCCATCAGGGTCGAAGCCATCGAGCCAGTCGGAATGCAATACAGTTCGATGATAAATGCCTTGAAGAGGAACGCCAACACGAGGGCAATAGCCAATGCTTCGATGAGTTCCCGAAAAGAACGGAACCCGCTGCCGGGGTCGTTGCTAACGGGATCGTTTGTTTTTTGAGGCACAGAAGAACTGATTTTATTCATTCCTGAATGATACCGTGAAAATGGCGTTTCGTCAACGATCCCAAACAATCGAAGTAGGGCATTCTTGACTTCCCCTATTGTCTTTGCCCTCTGTTTTTGTTAGACTGTGCGTGGGTTTTGTTGCCATATCGAATCGAGGGGACCGTCTATGCGAAAAATTCTTTGTTCCATTCTGTTTGTTACGTTAATCGTGCTATTGAGTTACCCCGCATCGGGACAAATGCGTATTGGAAGGGGCGGTCCGATGGGAGATATTTTCCAAGGACAACCACCGCCGCCTGGTGCCGTTACCGTGATGGGTCGTTCCTTCTTTGGAGCAATAGAAAACGGATTAGAAGGTTCGCTTGCCCTGTTGATCGGCGTGGACGATCAAAACGTCCGGCAGGAACTCGGATTGACCGACACCGAAGCTAATTCAATTCGGTTGCTCCGAACACAAATGCTTGTGCATGCACCGCAGTATGCCACCCGGTTCAAATCAATGTCCGAGGAAACGCAGGGAAATGTTCAGGCAGACCTTAACCGCGATCTGGGACGGGTCGCCGAACATCTCAACAACGCAGTTGCACCGGAACGACGAGAGAATGTTCAACGACTGGTGTTCCAGACACTCGGCGGACTCGATTCACCGCTCGTGAACCTGAATTCGATGGAGGTGCTCAATCTTTCGGAAACTCAGAGGGGACAGATGAAGACGGTCTTCGATGAAATGCGGGAGGAGCGGGTGGCTCAAATGGAAAAAATGCTGGGTATGGCAGAAAAGGTCATTACGGCAGGCGGTCCGCAAAACCTGTCGCCGGAAGAACAGGAACAGTTGGGCAATCAGGCGCGAGAACTTGAAGCCCAAAGTTTTGCAACGGCAAGGAGGTTGGCAGCACGTTTGCGTCAGCATTTGACACCGGAACAATTGGAGCGGGAAAGGCAATTGATTGCTTCGCGTCCCGGCTTCTTGCCGCCGTTGCCGAGACAGATGCGGGAGAGGCAGCAAGAGAACACTGGCGACGGATACACACCCGGCGCAGATTCTTGGCGACCCGGTCAGGATTTGCCTGTGCAGATACAGGAACAGCGGAGGGGACGATTTCCGAGAGGAGCGGAGTAACTATCTTTCCGCCATTCCCGCGAAGGCGGGAATCTAGACGTGAGGCTTGAACATCAGCCACCTAGTGCTGGGTTTTTCTCAAGAACGACGCTGAATTTAGGGAACTTTTCGGCATTGGAAATCTTTCAGCAAATGTTCGCCATCCTGACCCCTGCCTACTCCCCAATAATTTTCACGAGCACCCGCTTTTGTCGGCGACCATCGAATTCGCCATAGAAGATTTGCTCCCAAGTTCCGAAGTCGAGTTTGCCTTCGGTAATCGCAACGACAACTTCGCGCCCCATGATTTGCCGTTTGTGATGCGCGTCGCCGTTGTCTTCGCCCGTCCGGTTATGCGCGTACACCTGCGGCGAAGCATTGAACGGAGCAAGTTGTTCGAGCCACTTTTTGTAGTCCTGATGCAAGCCGGACTCGTCGTCGTTGATAAATACCGACGACGTAATGTGCATTGAATTGACGAGAACTAATCCTTCTTTGACTCCGCTTTTTTTCACTGCGGCAACAACCTGTGGGGTGATATTCACAAAATCCATCCGCTGCGGTACGTTGACGGAAATGACTTCTCGATACGATTTCATGCCGGATCACTGTACACTATTTTGGGGAAAAATCCAGAGGGCGTTTTTCGCCGCTTGTATTGACATAGGGGTAATTTCACGTACAATGACCGCTGATTTGGTAATCCCCATTCAGAAAAGGAGTTTTTAATGAAACAGTTCGTCAGTTCGCTTTGTGTACTCTTTTTGTTCAGTCCCGTTATTCTTGCCCAAGAGCCAGACTGGAACCAGTTCCGGGGTCCCAACCGCGACAACCATTCTTTCTCGAAGGGCATCGCCAAGTCGTGGCCTGCGGGGGGACCGAGACTTATTCAGAAGATCGACACTCTCGGCAACGGCTTTTCGAACCTTGCCTTTGTCGGCGACACGATTTTTACGGCGGGAGATTTCGATGGCAGGGCTTTTGTCATCGCACTGGACCGGGCAACCAAAGCAATCAAGTGGCGGACAGACATCGGCAGAGCGGGGAGAATCGCTAACCATGCAACACCACAAAGCACACCTGCCAGCGATGGCGATGCGATCTACATAATGGGACCGCATGGCGATTTCGTTGCACTCGATGCAAAAAGCGGTGAGATACGGTGGCGCAAAGATGTTAGAGAAGAATTCGGCGGTAGCTTCATGGGAAACTGGGGATTTGCGATGTCGCCGCTTCTTGACGGTGATAGGATCGTGGTCCCGGTCGGCGGAGGGAGTGGCACCCTGATTGCTTTCGACAAATCGGGCAATGTCCTTTGGCGCACAACCAACATTCTCGATGCCGCTGCATACACTTCGGTCGTTCCCGTCGTGATTGAGGGTGTCCGACAATACCTGTTGTTGACCGGCAACAATCTCATCGGGCTTTCTCCGACCGATGGTAAAATACTCTGGGGTGCAAATTTCCCCGGTGATGTTCCTGCCGTTTGCTCCGACCCGGCACTTAGCGGCAATGTGATTATGGCTTCCGCTCATTATAACGTTGGTGCCTATTTTTATCGCATTTCAAAGGAAGGCGATGCTTTCAAGGCATTTGACTTTCACGGAGACGATCAAAGACTGATCAGCCATCACGGCGGTATCGTTGCTATCGGCAATTATTTCTACTTGCTGACGAACCAGTCGATGGTTTGTGTAGAAGCGGCGACTGGCAACATCGTCTGGGAAGATCGTAGCGTCGGCAAAGGCTCGTTGACATACGTAGATGGCATGTTGATCCTCCGTAGCGAAAGAGGAGATGGTACGATTGCACTGATCGAAGCAACCCCGGAAGGATACAGAGAACGAGGCAGATTCGATCAACCCAACCGCAGCGACAGAAACAGTTGGACGTATCCTGTCATCGTTGACAAGAAATTGTACATCCGCGACCAGAACGTGTTGCTGGTGTATGACTTGAATTAACTTACCCCCAACGCGCCGCAAGTGGAACAGTGCTCCGCGCGACTTGCGGGTGTCATGGTGTATTGGCGGGGCGACCCGGAAGTTCCGCTCTGCTGCATTTCCGGCTCCCTGTTTTCGAGTTACTATGAATACCCCCCTTTCCATCATCAATGGTCGCATCGTTGATCCCAGTCAGCAACTTGACCGGATCGCCAACTTACGTATCCACGACGGCAAAATTGTCGCTATTGACTCACCGCCGGGTGAGGGCGACGAAATCTTCGACGCTGCCGGTAAAATCGTGTTGCCGGGACTCGTCGACATGCACGTTCATCTGCGTGAACCGGGTGGGGAAGAAAACGAGACCATCGAAACCGGCACGAAAGCCGCCATTCACGGCGGATTTACGTCCATCGCTTGCTGTCCGAACACGATGCCGCCGGTGGATTCGCAAGCGACCGTCGAATTCATTCAGCAACAAGCCGCTCGGAGTAAACATTGCAATGTCTATGTGATCTGTTGCATCAGCAAGAACCGTGAAGGCAAAGAACTTGCCGAACTCGGACAACTCTTCGAAGCCGGTGCAGTCGCTTGCAGTGATGACGGCTCTCCTGTCGAAGATGCCGAATTGACCCGGCGTGCCTTTGAATACTGTCTGATGTTCGACAAACCGCTGTTGAGCCATCCCGAGATGATGTCCCTCACCAAAGGGGGCGTGATGCATGAGGGCATGGTCTCGCTTCTGCTGGGCTTGCGTGGAATGCCTGTTGCCGCCGAAGATGTTGCCGTTGCCCAGGATATTACCCTTGCAGACATTACCGGCGGCAGACTTCATGTGATGCATGTTTCCACCGAAGGGGCAGTCTCGGCAATCCGTCGGGCAAAACAGCGAGGCATTCGGGTAACGGCAGAAGTTACGCCGCATCATTTGACGCTTACCGACGAGACATTGCGGTCGTTTGATTCCAATTTCAAGATGAATCCGCCGCTCCGCAGTCAAGAGCACGTCGAGGCGTGCATTGAAGGACTCCGAGACGGCACGATTGACGTGATCGCATCGGATCATGCACCGCATACCGTCGAAAAGAAGATGCGGGAACTCGATCAAGCACCGTTTGGCATCATCGGCTTGGAAACGTCGTTGCCGGTGGTGATTACGAAGTTAGTGCGTCCCGGCATTTTGGATTGGTCAGCGGTTGCTCAAAAGATGTCGCTCAATCCGGCAAAGATTTTGGGCATCCCGAAAGGGACGCTCCAAATCGGTGCCGATGCGGATATTACTGTTGTTGATCCCGAGGCTCGTTGGACGGTTTCCGCTGATGGCTTTTATTCCAAGAGCAAAAATTCGCCGTACATTGGTTGGGAACTTTTCGGTAGGGCATCGGCAGTCTTTGTGGGTGGAATTCGGCGAGTTTAGAACGCATTGTCATCTCCCCTTCGGGACATTTTGCATACCAAACACAACCCGTCAAACTTGTGAGCACAATTTTCAGTGCAACGCCATTCCGCCGCTGACATCAACCGAAGCACCGAGCATATAACTAGCGCGCTCCGAGCAGAGAAACACCGCCACCTGCGCCACTTCGTCAACATGAGCAATGCGATTGAGCAACGAACGACGCTTCGTTCCCTCTAAATTCGCATCAATTTCCTTGGCGATTATGTCAGTGTACATAAAACCCGGCAGAATGGCATTAACGTTGATTCCGTGTTCGCCGACTTCGTAAGCCAAGGAACGGGTAAAGCCGCACATACCGGCTTTGGTCATATCATAAGCAGTTTTTCCATGCATCGAACCACGAATCGCTGCCTGTGAAGCGACGTTGACGATCCTTCCCTTCGCCCCGCGAGCAAACAACCGTCGGATGATTTCGCGGCTGCACAAAAACATCCCTTGTAGATTGATATCGACGCATTTTCGGAAGTCGTCGAGAGGCAGATCGACACATGCCGGCTGGGCGACGTAGGCGGCGTTATTTACGAGTGCATCTATTGGTCCGAGTGTTTTTTCGACTTCCTCGAACATAGCAAGCACGTCTTTTTCGCTGGCAACGTCAGCATAGACCGCCAATGCTTTGACACCATACATTGCGGTCAATTCATCGGCAAGTGCTTTGGCAACATCCGGGTTGACGACATAGTTGATCGCCACTTTTGCGCCTTCAGCGGCAAGCATGGTTGAAATCGCACGACCCAATCCGGTTGAGCCGCCTGTAACAAGAACAACTTGATCTTTCAGGTGTAAATCCATATTCTAATCGCGTTTATTTTCAACGCGGGTTAAGGGTTAGCGGGTGAGTGATGGCTCAACGCCATTGACGATAGGAAGGTTTTTTTCGCCATTAAGGCAACGAATAAGATGAGATGCAAACAGTCTCGGACTGTTACGGAAAGCATCCATTGTACTGCCAGCGATGTGGGGAACAATCGTTACGTTGTCAAGCGTGAGGAACGGACTGTCCGATTTGAGCGGTTCTTCATCAAAAACGTCCAAGGCGGCACCCATGATTTTTTTCGCCGCAAGAACGTCAATCAAGGCGTTTTCGTCCACCAGTCCGCTCCGCGCGGTGTTGACAAGAACGGCAGTCGGTTTCATCATCAACAAGTGCTCCCGCTTGATCAGGTGGTGTGTCTCCGGCAAATACCGAGCATGAATCGAAACAATGTCCGAACGCTTCATTAGAGTTTCGAGATCGACCAGTTCGATGTTTTCGTTCCCTTTCTGGAAGAACGGGTCAAACACGATGATCTTCGCGCCGAAGGCATCCAGAAATTTTGCGACAAGTTGGGCAATGGCACCGAATCCGACCAAGCCAACCGTTTTGCCGAGCAATTCGGGAATGTCGTTTTTGTTCGGAAAATCCTTCGCCCAACTCCCCTGTTTCAGGGTGGCGTGTCCTCTGGCAATGTTCCTGATTTCCGCAAGGATTAAACCGATGGTACACTCTGCCACGGCTCGTGCATTTCGACCGGGAGTATTGAAGACGGTAACGTTTCGTTTCGTTGCCGTTTCGACATCGACGTTTTCCACGCCGCCTCGCAGGATGCCGACCAGTTTCAGCCGCTCTGCCGATTCAAGGAACCGACGAGGAATCGGCGGAAACTGCGTAACGATTATGTCGTACTGGTTGACGGTTTGATACAGTTCTTCGGGAAGCGGAACCGCTTCGGGACCTTCCAATTCGACTTTCAAGTTTGCCGCCTGAAGTTCTTCCAGTGTTTCATGTTCCCACGGAAACACGTCCACTTTGATGCCATATTCCACAAGGGAAGCCAAGCCTTCCGCCATATAGTGGCGGGGAATGTAAAGGTCGCTAATTGCCAGTAATTTCATATTGTTTGAGGTTCAATGTTTGCGCTAATCCAACACAGACAAATTAATTTTTCAAGAGCCGAAAGTGTAGGCATCTGATCCGCAAGTTTTGCCGCGCCACGCTTACGGCTCTTTGGTGAAACGTCAAGTTGCGGCACTAGCCCACCAGTTGACTAAATTCGACGACCACTCCTTCGTGATCGATATAGGCGAGCAAAAGACCGGGTAACGGGGACATGGGAGCCATTAAAACCTTTTTCCCTTTGGCGACGGCATCGGCAACGGCGGCTTCAATGTCATCGACTTGGTAAGCCACGTGAAGATTGGTCTGAATCGCCTTGTCCATAGGGCTGTCCGCATCGAATTTGAGCCACTCGATTTTGAATGGCTCGGTGGAAGGATCGACGAAGTGAACACCGAGTTCTTTAACGTAACCCGCCCAGTTTTTTTCCTGTGTTGTCGGTACACCGACGTGTGAGTATCTCATCGTTATTTACCTGAGTAAGAGGAATAGTTTCCGACATTCTACTCCCCTTCGATTGCCTTGTCAAGCGAATTTACGCTTTTCCGACAGAACCGGCTAATCTCGCTTTTTCTTCGACAACATCGCCGAGGGCTTTTTGCAACTGAGCAATATAATCGTTTGGAAGCGGGTCGTTTCGCTCCTGCTCGGCGGCAACCTTCTTGAAGCGATTCCACATCGCAACACGGCTGTCAGCGTAAACATTGAATTTACAGATGCCGTTTTCGATGGCGGCACGCATTTGGTCGTCCGGCGTGCCAGACCCCCCATGCAAAACCAGCGGGACTGTACTGGCGGCGTTTAATTCCTTCAAGAGCGGGATATCCAGTTTCGGCAGTTGCTGATAGACACCGTGAGCGGTTCCAACCGAAACAGCAAGGAGATCAACACCGGTACGTTCGACAAACGTTACTACTTCGTCCGGCTGGGTGAGAATGTTGGCGACACTGTCTTTTGCTGCCAAATCCAAACCGCCGACGAGACCGAGTTCCGCTTCCACAGAAGCACCATAGGGTTTCGCAATTTCGACAGCCTTGCGAGTCATTTCGACGTTCTGGTCAAACGGAAGACTCGAACCATCGTACATGACCGACGTGAAACCGTTGTCAAGTGCGGCGCGGAGGTGATCCATATTCGTTGCATGATCGAGGTGCATGACAATCGGAATTGTGTAACGTTCGGCAACGGCACGAATGATGGTGGGATAGTACCACCACGTTTTGTCGTCGATTTCGCCGGTGTAGAGCATTAGGAAGACCGGCGAGCGAAGTTGTTCCGCTCGGTCGAGAATTCCTCGAATCATCACGTCGGCGACGCAGTTGAAACCCGGCACGGCATAACGCTTTTCGCGGGCATCGTTCAAAATTTCTTTCGCTGTTTGTAGCATAGTAGTATCGTGTAAAAGTTAAGGAAGGAAATTAAGTTTGCCGTCATTTCGCTGCGCTCCATTCCGGCTTTTATTGTTATCGTTCACAAAAGCCGGAATGGAACGCAATGAAATGACGGGCATTTTCACTTGTGTCATTCGGCAACGTGAAATCAAGTAGTCCCGCCGCCGTATTTTCGGACGGCATCAATCATGGCTTTGAAATTTTCCGGTCGCACGCCACGGTGAATCGTGTTGCTGGAAGAGACGATCAGTCCAGAGCGTCCTCCTTTTTCGATGCAGACACGGACTTCCTCATCGACCTGTTCCGGCGTGCCATCGCAGAGATATCCGGTGCAATCAATGTTGCCTTTGAGACTGATTCGATCACCGTACTTTTCCTTCATCTCTGCCATATCGAGTCCGCCGCCGGGATCAATGGGGTCCAAGCAGTCGATACCGGCTTCCAGCCACCAATCGAGGTAAGGGCGAATGTCGCCGTCCGAATGCTTGATGACAATCAAGCCCAACGACTTATAGCCCTGAATGACCTCCTTGAAATGCGGCAAAATCATTTCGGCATAAACCTTCGGTTTAATGATGGGACCGCGTCCCGTCGCAACGTCGTCGGTCGTCGCAACGATTTGGATTCCATATCGTTTGACGGCAATCGCTGCCAGTGCTACGTTGTACTCGACGACCCGTTTCATCAAGTCGGTGTAATGTTTCTTGTCGGTGAGTAGCGTTACTAGGGCGTTTTCGTAACCGAGCAGATCGCGCATATCGGAAAAACCGTCCCGCAGGTTTAGGACAACTCCCCGCCGGTCGCCGTACCTTTCGACTGCTCTTTCGAGTGTCTTGAACCGATGCGGAGCATCGAGGTCGGGAAAGACGAAACTGGCTTGTGCGTCTATACTTGGGATGGAATAGTTCATCGCGGCGGGCAATACATCGCCGGTCAGTTTCCGTTCGACTCCCCATTCGTCCACGAAGGTCGTGTCGTCTTTCCAAGTTTTACCGTAGTCGGCGCGGACATTGGCGGCATCCAAGTCCAACATCTCGGTAACTTCGATGGGATCGGTGTTGCCGCACAATACTTGGGAGACGACATCGTCGATGAACCATTCAAATACCGGAATTCGGTCAGGGGTTCCGCGTCGTAAGGCAGTCAGCAGGCGTTCTTTCGGTGTCATAGGAATTCGGGAGCAGTGTTTAGGACTTCTGCCGGTATGTATTGTACCATCTTTTGTCATTCCCGTAAAAGGGTACCCGGCATTCACAATCACAAAACATCACAACTCCGCAACAAGCACCTTCGCAGCATCTTTTAGTAGAGCATGGGCAATCAACTCGCGTTTGTTCGCAATCGAGGTATCCAACTCGATCTGCATCTCGACCGAAAAGACACCCGACTCGTCCACTACGAAACGCCAATGCGGTTGGACTACCACCGATTGATGCACTAACTCGAAACCTTCGACCGATTGACTCACCGTCTCTATCGGAAACGCATAAAAGTCCGTCGGACGATTCATTTTCAGACGCACATCCAAACCAAGCCAATCGTCATACAAGCCGATTTCCGTGCCGTCTGTTAAGTCCAAATTCGTACTCAAATTGCCGAACCGCTGCGGATTGTTACTACCGGCACCGTGAAAGTATCGGTTCTCTGCACCGCCCGGCATACCGGCAAAGTTTAATTCCACTGCAAAGTGAATGTGATAATCCTTCGGCAACTGACTCAACCGATAGGCGATTTCAATAACATTGCTCCCTTCGCTCAACGTTACGCCTTTGTCAATCCGCACCGGTGCTCCGTATGCCGTTGACTCCTGCGAAAGCAACACCTGAATTCGTCCCGGCTTACTGCGAACCACCGCGTCATACTCGGTCTGCACAAAGTTGCCGTGCTGACCAACCCGACC
>Ga0123356_10003511_pt1 | contig 16404 bp, 14 predicted proteins | sample TergutEmb28metaG_2_FD_92546 | JGI IMG/M metagenome (GOLD analysis project Ga0123356, IMG submission 92546) | Embiratermes neotenicus P3 segment gut microbial communities from Petit-Saut dam, French Guiana - Emb289 P3 | ecosystem: Host-associated > Arthropoda: Insects > Digestive system > Gut ...
CTCGGGGTAAAAGGCGGCGGGGTTTTTGTGCTTGCCGAGACCGAAATAACCGAGATCCTGGCAGCGGCGGAGGATCTAAACCCAAACGTGTTGATAGTCGACTCGATCCAAACTCTGTATAATCCCGAACTGACGGCGTCGCCGGGAAGCGTCGGGCAGGTGAAGGATTGTACGATGTCTCTGCTGCGGCTGTCAAAGGACACGGGAGTCACTGTTTTTCTGATCGGTCATGTAAATAAAGAAGGAGCGATCGCGGGACCGAAGGTGCTTGAGCACATGGTCGACTGCGTTTTGTACTTTGAAGGCGAGCGTTCGATGAATTACAGGATCCTGCGCGCCGCAAAAAACCGTTACGGGTCCACAAATGAGATCGGTGTGTTCGAAATGCTCGATTCCGGGCTTTGCGAGGTCGAAAACCCGTCGGAGATGCTTCTGTCGGGCAGGCCTTCGATGACTCCGGGGACTTGCGTGACATGTGTTATCGAAGGTACGAGACCTATTCTGGCGGAAATACAGGCGCTTGTGACGCCAAGCAGCGCAAATATGCCGCGCAGGAATTCAAACGGCGTCGAATACAATCGCGCTATGATGCTGCTTGCGGTACTCCAGCAGCGCGGAGGTTTACGCGTCGGAGGCTGCGACGCCTACATAAATGTCATCGGAGGCTTAAATATAGACGATCCCGGCGCTGATCTCGCGACGATCCTCGCGTTGTCATCGGCTTATAAGGATAAACCGCTCAGAGGCGATATTGCCGTGTTCGGAGAGGTAGGACTCACCGGAGAGCTGCGTCAGGTATCGCAGATAAACCCCCGGCTTGCGGAGATCGCGCGCATGGGGTTTACGGCGTGTATCCTGCCGCAAAGATCAAAAAGTAAGCTGCAGACGCCCGACGGGCTTGAGCTGATCCACGTCAGGAATATAAACGAAGCGATAAAAGCGGCGATAAATGAATAAGAAAAAAAAGACTGTAGGACTCCAGACTGTAGAATATTCTACAGTCCTTTTAAACACTTCACAGCATTATTATCGTTATGATAAAAATGCAATATTTTACTGGAAGTACAGGCATTTTTGTGATACAATAGTCCCCTCACAAGAGGGTTATGCATCCGGAGGATTTTAGATTTGGTTAGTGCAAAAAGGATGATCCTGATATCTTTTCTTGCGATTCTTTTGACCGCGTTTACCAGCGGATGTTTTCGGATCTCGGCTGATGAGCTGTACAGCTTACCGGAGATCTCAGAGGAGCATCTCAGGCTGCAGGCGCATATAAGTATGATCCTGAACACGGGAGCCGAGTTTGCTCCGCCGACCGGGGGACCGAACAGGCAGGCTGTTCAACTGATGGATCTTAACGGAAACGGTACAAACGAGGTCCTGGCTTTTTTCTCAGTTCCCGGAGACAGCGCGCTGAAGATATATATATTCAGGATGGTCGACGGCGATTACACGGTCGCGGAAACTATTGAAGGCGTAGGCACCGAGATAGAGAGCGTCAGATATGTCGATATGGACGGCGACGGCGTAATGGAGCTTGTGATCGGCTGGCAGACAGGCGCCGCGCTTAAGTATCTGTCGATTTATTCAATAAGGGATTTCCACAGTGAGCTGCTGGTGAGCGGCGAAGAGTATACGGATATTTCAGTATTCGATGTGACCGGTGACGGGTCAGACGATGTTGTTGTGGTCAGGCTGCCGACACAGGAGACAGGAGCGATCGCCGTAGCCTACTCTCTGATGAAGGACGGCGAGATCGTCACTTCAGAGGCAAGGCTGTCAAGCGGCATCGAGACGATCGCGCGCATTTTAACAGGAAGGCTTGTTGATGATATACCCGCGATATTTATTGAAAGCGAAGGAAAATTCGAGAACGGCAGTCTTGTTACCGATGTACTTGCCGGTCAGGGCGGCGGGTTCTCTAATATTTCACTCGTTGCGGCAAGCGGCGTCAGTGAGGATACTGTCAGGCACCGGATGACCAGCGCGGATATAAATAATGACGGGATAATAAAGATCCCGATGCTCAGACTTTTAAAGTCGCAGTCCGAGACCGAGTACTACGCTATAGACTGGTATGCCTTTTTGAGCACCGGGCGCAGCCTGCTGCAGCTGACGACATATCATAATAACTTTGACGAATGGTTTTTGATCCTCCCGTTTGACTGGCGGTTTAATGTCTCTGTACGCAGGGATGACGCGGTTCCCGGTGAACGGACGATAATATTCTCGTACATCGCCGGTGAAGACGGACCGTATGAGGACTTTCTGAAGGTGTACAGACTCTCCGGAGAAGGCGCCGAGATACGCGCGAGTCTGGATAACAGAGTACTTCTCCTGGCGGAAGGAAATACAGCTTACGCATTCGAGATCGTTGCGCCGCCTAACAGTTTTGGCTTAACTTTTGACGAAGCTCTGGTAAAAAGCAACTTCAGGCTCATGTACTCCGACTGGACGTCGGGTATGAGCGGGAACTAGGATCAGGGATATAACGATAAGAAAGGAAAGATGCGTGAATGAAAAAGATTCTTGTGCTTGAAGATGAGATCAGCATTCGAAGCTTTGTTGTGATCAATCTGAACCGCGCGGGGTATGAGGTCATCGAAGCAGGAACGGGGGCAGAGGCTTTTGAACAGCTTCGTCTCCACCCGGATATAAAGGTCGCGATATTGGACATTATGCTCCCCGATACGGACGGTTTTGAGGTATGCCGTAAGATACGGACGTCAGATCCGCACATCGGCATCATCATGCTTACCGCAAGAACTCAGGAGATGGACAAGGTCACGGGGTTGATGACCGGCGCTGACGACTACGTTACAAAGCCGTTCTCGCCGGCCGAGCTGACTGCGCGTATCGATGCGCTGTTCAGGAGAACAGGAGCTGCGGGAATGGCGGATACAGGGGAAATAGTACAGGGTCCGTTCCGCCTTAACACCAGAAACAGGACTCTGGAAAAAGAAAGTGCCAGGATCAAACTCACACAGGTCGAGTATTCGATCATGAAGATGTTTATGGATAATCCGGGAAAAGCGCTTTCCCGTGAAGATATACTAAACACTGTCTGGGGACGCGATTACTTCGGCGAGCTTAAGATCGCGGACGTAAACATCAGGCGTCTCCGTATAAAAATCGAAGATGATCCGACAAATCCGACCTATATAACAACCGTCTGGGGTTATGGCTATAAATGGGGGCTTTAAATTAGTTGGCCGGTTTTTATGAAAACTTTACAAGAGGGTTACGCAAACGGTGGTTGAGAGGTACGTTCATCATTGCTCTCTCGGCGGTTATCGTTGTCATTGCATTGTTTGCCCTGATCATATACAGCTCGTATTACGCTACGATACGTACGGGGCTTGAGGCAAAAGCGAAGACCGCTACAGACTTCTTTGCAAACTATGTAGCGAGATCGCATGATGACTATTACTTAAGCGCGTTTCGATACACGGAGTCGTTTCGGGAAGCAGACCGTATAGAACTGCAGTTCCTGGACAGGGATGGAAGCATCATGATCTCCTCGTCCACCATCACTTCGGGGACATCACCGGAAACTCCGGACGTAGCGGCGGCAATCGAATCCAGGCTCATCTCCTCGTGGACAGGCAGACGTACCGCAACAGGAGAGCGGGTCATGGCAGCCTCCGCGCCGCTGATATATGCCGACGGTGAGATCATAGGCATAATGCGCTTTGTGACAAGTCTCAGGCTTGTCGACAGACAGGTTTTTCTGAATGTTCTTGTGGTCGTTGGTGTGGGGCTTGTGGTCCTTGCTATGGTATTTGCGCTGAACCTTGTATTTTTGCGGTATGTCATAACGCCCGTCAGTGAGATCACAAAGATGTCCAAGCGTATTGCCGACGGAAGCTACGGTATCCAGATAAACAGTGATTACCCGGACGAGATCGGGGAAATGGTCGACTCGATCAATGAAATGTCGCTGAAAATCGCGCAGACCGAGAAAATTCAGTCAGAGTTCATTTCATCGATCTCACATGAGCTCAGGACTCCTTTGACAGCTATCACCGGCTGGGGAGAGACACTCATATATAATGAACAGCTGGACGATGAATCAAAGCGCGGCATTGCCATAATGCTCAAGGAGGCAAGAAGACTTACTAAAATGGTTGAAGAGCTTCTGGACTTTACACGAATGGAGGACGGGCGCTTTACGTTAAATATCGAAATGGTGGATATCGCCGCGGAACTCGAGGACGCGATTTTTACGTTCAGAGAGTTGCTGCACCAGGATGAACTGGAGTTTGATTATCATCACGATATAGCCGAATCTCCGCTTATACCGGGGGATCCGAACAGGCTGAAGCAGGTATTTCTGAATCTTTTTGACAATGCTTTAAAATACGGCCGCGAAGGAAAGCGAATCGAGATCTACATAGGTATGGTCGGAGAGCATGTTATGATAACTATCCGGGACTTTGGGCCCGGAACACCGGACGATGAGATCAAAAACCTCAAAATGAAGTTTTATAAAGGCAGCAACTCAAAAGAGCGCGGCAGCGGGATCGGTCTTGCTGTCTGCGAGGAGATAATAAGGTTTCACGGCGGAAGTCTGGAGCTCGCAAACGCGGATGACGGCGGTTTTCACGTGACGATCACCCTTCCGGTAAGCAGTATAAGTGTCGAGTGACAACCGGATGGTATAAATACCCCGTTTTTAGAGCGATAAATGGTTTTCCTTACCAAAACAAGCGGCATGCTAATATATAAATAAGTAAAGATAAGGTGAGAATAACTTGGCGGAAAATGAAAAAACTTGTAAGGAATTTAAAACCTCTGTCGGCGGTCAGGCGCTTATAGAAGGCGTTTTGATGCGGGGTCCGAAGCAGCAGGCGATAGTGGTCAGAGCAAAAGAAGGCCTTGTCACAAAAATAGAGGAGATAAAGCTGCTGAAGGAAAAGTATCCGATCCTGGGATTTGTATTTATCCGGGGTATTGTAAACTTCGGCTCAGCTATGTCAAACGGGGTGAGAGCTATCATGTTTTCCGCCGATCAGATGCCGGAGGAAGAACAGGAGGAACCTTCGAAGTTTGATCTGTGGCTTGACAGGAAACTCGGCAGTGAAAAAGCAGAGAAGGTAATCATTACTATTGCCGTAGTACTTGGGATAGCTCTGTCGGTAGGATTGTTTATGCTGCTGCCTACTTTTCTGGCGGGATTTGCGGTAAAATACATAGAAAACGTGATACTTAGGAACCTTTTAGAGGGTGCTCTGCGTATAATAATCTTCCTTACATACCTCTGGGCAACGACAAAAATGAGCGCGATCAAGCGGGTATGGGCATATCACGGAGCAGAACATAAAACCATTTACTGCTATGAAAAAAGATTACCGCTGACGATAGAAAACATTCGCGATCAGTCCTCCTTACATCCGCGCTGCGGCACGAGTTTTTTGTTTATCGTCATGATAGTCAGCATTCTGGTATTTTCTCTTGCTACATGGAATAACTTACTTATACGTTTTGCGTTAAGGATCGCGCTGCTTCCCGTTGTAGTTGCGATAAGCTATGAGATAATAAGACTGGCGGGAAGGTACGACAACATCCTCACACGTATAATTTCTGCTCCCGGAAAAGCGCTGCAGCGGTTGACCACGCGCGAACCGGATGATGAAATGATAGAAGTGGCGATGGAAGCTTTGAAGCTGGTCATCCCTGAAGATGAAAAAGAGGCTGCCTGGTAGGGCAGCGGTAAAAAAATCCCGCGCAAAAAACGTTCAGTGAAAAGATCGCTAAGGCGTAAGTGAGTGAAAAATGGATACGTATAATGACATTTACCTTGATGTAAGGAAGAAACTGCGAGCCGCATCGATAGAAGCGTGTGAGCTTGAAGCGCGGCTGATAATGGCGCACAGCTCCGGAAAAAGCCGCGAGGAGATCCTTGACATGGGCAGGATCTACGCGACTGACGAACAAATCAAGAAAAAAATCTACGAGTGCCTTGCCAGACGTCTGAAGGGTGAGCCGATAGCTTACATTACCGGTGAATGGGAGTTCTACGGGATACCGATCGCGGTAAACAGCTCAGTCCTGATACCGCGGATAGATACAGAGCTGCTGGCGCGTGAAGCTATAAACCTTATAAACCGCAAGGGATGGAAAACAAGACTGCTGGACCTGTGCGCAGGCAGCGGTTGCGTAGGGATAGCAGTAGCTGCAAACGCAAAGAACTGCAGGATCGTACTTGCCGATGTGTCGCAGCAGGCTCTTTCCGTATGCAGGGCGAATATGCTCGGCACCAACCTTAGCAGCCGTATCACAGCCGTTGAAGTAGACGCGCTGAAAATGCCTCCTGCCGTACTGAGCGCATTTGATGTAATAGTATGTAACCCGCCGTATATCCCTACCGCGGACATAAAGCAGCTTGATGCGTCAGTCCGTGAGTATGAACCGTTACAGGCACTGGACGGCGGTGAGGACGGGCTTGATTATTTCCAGGCGATAGCGGAGAACTGGAAAAAAATAATCAAACCGGGGGGAAATCTGGTTTTCGAATGCGGGACCGGGCAAGCGCCGGAGGTACGGGCGATACTGGTAAAAAACGGGTATAAAGATATTAGTATATTTAAGGATACATTAGGCATTGAGCGGGTCCTTGTAGGGTCTTTGCGTTGATTTGAATCCAAAGTGACCATAAATGATGAGGTGAGCGGGTTGAGCAGTGGTTACTAACGGTTACTTGAGATAAATTGGATAATTATGGAGGACATCATCATGGCGGAGAAGAAAAAGTATATTCCTGCCGTCCCGGCGGACGACAAGAAGAAGGCGCTTGAAACAGCGCTGTCGCAGATCGAAAAAAACCATGGCAAGGGTTCGATCATGCGGCTCGGAGACAGGCAGGCAGTAAATGTAGACGCGATCGCGACAGGTTCGATATCGCTCGATTTTGCGCTCGGGATCGGCGGTGTGCCAAAAGGCAGGATAGTCGAGATATACGGTCCGGAGTCGTCGGGTAAGACCACTCTTGCGCTGCATATCATAGCGGAGGCGCAAAAAGCCGGAGGTGAAGCCGCGTTCATCGACGCTGAGCACGCGCTTGAGCCGGCGTATGCCAGAGCGCTTGGCGTCGACATAGAGAATCTGCTTATCTCTCAGCCCGATATGGGTGACGACGCTCTTGCTATCACAGAGCTGCTCGTTCGCTCGGGCGCTGTCGACGTAGTAGTCGTTGACTCCGTTGCGGCGCTGGTGCCGCGCAGCGAGGTCGAAGGCGATATCGGCGACGCCAGTGTAGGCGTCGTTGCAAGGCTTATGTCACAGGCGCTGCGTAAACTGGCGGGGTCGATCTCAAAAACAAACTGTGTCGTGATATTTATCAACCAGCTGCGCGAGAAGATCGGAGTTACATACGGTAACCCCGAAACGACGCCGGGAGGTCGCGCGCTGAAGTATTTCTCCAGCGTGCGCATAGATGTGCGCCGCACCGAAACTATCAAGGTCGGTACGGAAAATGTCGGTAACCGGACAAGAGCAAAAATCGTAAAAAACAAGGTTGCGCCGCCGTTCAGAGAAGCCGAGTTTGACATCATGTTCGGATAAGGTATTTCCAGATTCGGCGAGCTGGTCGATCTTGGCGTAAAGCTGGATATAATAGAAAAAAGCGGAGCATGGTACACATTGGGCGAGATGCGTTTCCAGGGCCGCGACAATGTCAAGGTATATTTAAAAGAGCACCCGGAAGAAGCTGATGACCTGGAAGCTCAGATCCGCCGGGATTCGCAGCGGCTTATGTCACCGCAGGAGAAAGCGGCTGCAAGGGCTGCGGGGCGCGCGGTCGATATCGACGCAGAGGATTTTGAAGGGTAAAAGCCGGAAAACCGGCTTTTACAAGAACAATATAGTAATAATATTATGGAAAACAACGATTTGATCCCTATAAAAAAGCGGGCACTGCGTATACTGGGTAAACGGAACATGTCCGCTCAGGAGATGGAAAGACGGCTGATCAGCAAAGGGGAACCGCAGGAGGACGCCGCCGAAACCGTAAAGTGGCTGGTGGAGCTTGGTTATATAAATGATTCGGATTACGCGACTCTTATCGTCCGGCATTATCTGGCAAAGGGTTACGGTATCACCCGGATCAAGGCTGAACTCTTTAAGCGCGGTATCCCCCGTGATATGTGGGAAGATAAGCTTTTTGAGGTCAGTGACACGGATATGATCGAGTCCGCACTTGAGTTTTTGCATAAAAAGCTCAAAGGCAGCGGTGATAAGGATGATTTGCGGCGCGCGACAGACGGACTTATCAGAAGAGGTTACAGTTTTGACGACGCGCGCTCTGCCTCAAACAGGTATCTTGAACAGTTGACGGAAGGTAACGAATAAACGCAGGGCGGGGGCTTGCTCCCGCCTTTGCTACGGGAGTCAGTGAAGAAACGGTTATGGCATTAAAAGTAGGTATGATCTCGCTTGGTTGCGCAAAAAACCTGATAAACACCGAACAGATGATGTTCCTGCTGAATGAAGCGGGTTTTGATGTCAGCGGTAAAGTCGACAGCGCGGATGTTGTGGTCGTCAATACCTGCGGTTTCATCGAGAGCGCAAAAGCCGAAGCGATAGAGACGATCCTTGAGCTTGGTACTGTTAAAGCGGAGGGCGGGATAGGCAAACTCGTTGTTGCAGGGTGTTTGCCTCAGCGTTACAAGGATGAGATTTTACAAGAGCTGCCGGAGATCGATGCTGTTATCGGGACAGGTAGTTTTGATGAGATCGTCGATGTAATTTTTGCTTTGGAGCTTGGAACAGAAACAAAGCACTTATCCCCTGCTCTGTCATACTTCAATGATATCAACAACCCTGTCAGTGAAACGGGGCGAATTATCACTACTTCTCCTGTTTGGGCGTATCTTAAGATCGCTGAGGGGTGTGATAATCGCTGCGCGTATTGCTGTATCCCCGACATACGCGGGCGTTACAGGAGCCGCCCTTTTGAAAACATTGTAAGCGAGGCGCGGGAGCTTACTGACAGAGGTGTCAGAGAGCTGATCGTTGTTGCGCAGGATGTGACGGGGTATGGGTTTGATTTATATGATAAACGCAGGCTGACAGACCTGCTTAACGCTCTTGATGGGATCGAGCCGCTGAAATGGATACGTCTTTTATACTTATATCCGGATGGTATCGATGATGAACTTATTGACGTAATCTCAAAAAGTGGTAAAATACTAAAGTATCTTGATATTCCTGTCCAGCATATAAATGCCGGGATATTAAAAAAGATGCACCGGCGGGGTACCGGCGGGGAGATAAGAAGGCTGATCAAAAGTCTCAGGGAGAGGATCCCGGGTGTTGTTCTGCGGACGAGTCTGATCACCGGTCTGCCGGGAGAGGGCGACAGGGAGTTCGATGAGCTTTGTGAGTTTCTTATTGACGCTAAATTCGAAAAAGCCGGAGTGTTTGCCTATTCACCGGAGGAAGGCACAAGCGCGGCGCTTATGGAAAGACCGGATACCGATACGGCGTTGCGCAGAGCTGAGTTACTGCGGGAGCTGCAGTCGCGGATAATGGACGATTTTAACAATAGCAGGATAGGCAGCGTTACTACAGCGCTTATTGAAGGCAGCGTTTATGATCAAAGAGATACATCAGTTACCGGCAGGAAAAAGCAGCGTCCGGTTTTTATGGCGAGGAGTTATGCTGAAGCGCCCGATGTAGACGGTTTTATTTTTATCGAAGGCAGTAATATCAAAGCAAACGATTTTATTGACATTCGTATAACAGGCGCTGAAAATGGTGAGTTAAGAGGTGAACCGATATAAATACAGCAAATAAACTGACGATGGTCAGAGTAATACTGATACCTGTGTTTCTTATACTTCTGTATCTCGATTTCCCATACAACAGGTACATAGCAATGGGAGTTTTTATCATAGCCGCTCTTACAGATATAGCGGACGGGCAAATAGCCCGCAGCCGCAATCTTGTGACAGATTTCGGGAAGTTTATGGATCCTCTGGCGGACAAGGTTCTTGTCTTTGCCGCAATGCTCTGGTTTGTCGAGCAGGGGGTCATGCCTGCATGGGCAGTGCTTATAGTTATTGTCCGGGAGTTTATGGTGACAGCGCTGCGGCTTATCGCTGTCGGCAGCGGACGTGTTATCGCGGCGGAGCTGTCCGGTAAAGTGAAAACTGTCGTTACGATACTGTGTCTCATAGTAATGTTTCTCCCGCTGGAGCAATGGATGATCTATGTTTGTGTCGGTCTGATAACAGTAACGACATTGTTCTCGGGAGTAGAGTATTTTATTAAGAACAGGGACTTGATGAAGCTGGATAAGTAGATCGGACTTGACCGGCAAACGACAGGAGAAGCTATTGGAACCGGAAAAAATGCCGGAGGATATACCGGATAATACGCAGGACATCATAACGGAAGAAGCTCAGGAAATAGTAACGGAAGACCTGACCGAAGATATCACTGTAAACAGACAACTGCGGAAACGGCAGCCGGATAACAGGCAAACATGGTATACCGCAGCAGTTGTGACAGTCGTAGTGCTTGTGGTGGTTTTCGCTTTTATTATGGAAGCCGGATCAAATCGTGATCCCGGCCCGTCCGGCAACGGACCGCTTCCCGGTCAGTCTGTGATCCAGTATGAAATAGAGCGGCTCGACTGGGTAGAACAGGTCTTTTTACCGCTAAACGATTATTCCAGACCGGGTATCAAGCTGGAAACGATAAACGGGATCGTTATACACAACATCGGTAATCCGAACACCACGGCGATGCAGAACAGGAACTACTTCGCAAACCTTGCAATTACTCAGGAAACACACGCGAGCAGCAACTTTATCATATGTATGGACGGCGCCGTTCTGCAGTGCGTTCCAGTCGATGAGATCGCATACGCTTCCAACGCAAGAAATGCCGATACGCTGTCAATAGAGTTGTGCCACCCCGATGATACGGGGCAGTTCACAGAGGATACATATACAGCCGCGGTCCGGCTTACCGCGTGGTTATGCAGTATGTTCGATCTCAAAAAAGACGATATAATCAGGCACTTTGATGTGCAGGGCAAGGAATGTCCGCGTTTTTTTGTTGATAATGAAGACGCGTGGGAAGCTTTTAAGGACGATGTACACAGGCTGCTGATAGCAGGAGATTAGGAGTTACGCATGGAGCAAAGAACGGGTAACATATGGCTCTTCGCGGCAAAAACAGCATTGTTCTTTGCTATCATCGGTGTGTTTTTTATCGGGCAGTTCATTTTTTACAGGCAGACGATTTTCTTTTTTTGGGGAAACGTTATAGTTATTCTGCTTTATACGGCGAATTTGCTATTTACCGGAAAGGTTTATAACGCGTTTAACTTTGGAAGCATGGACGTCAAGGAGCTTTTGCTCTCATGGGGTCTCTGCCTTTTTATCGCAAATGTTTTGCAGTACTTAATGCTCAGCCTGATCCGGGAGATGCTGCTCCCTGTCACAGGTTTTCTGCTTATACTGCTGACACAGGCGGTTCTGACGGTGCCGATGATCATTCTGATCGACAGGCTTTACTACCGCATCCATCCGGCGCATAAAGCGATCATCATTTACGGTGATGAAGACAGGGCGTATGAATACCGCAATCTGATAGAAAGCCACCGCAGAAAATTCGAGATCTGCTGGATAGCTCCGCAGTCATCGCCGCAAGCGAACCTGCTGCGGTTCATTGAAGGCTCCGATTCAGTTTTTTTCCTCGATGTGAATGAGCGGATAAGGGAACCTCTGCTGGAGCATTGCTTCAAGCATGGAAAGCGCACATATATAATGCCGACGTTTTCAAATGTTCTCATAAACACTGCGGGGATATCCTGGATATCCAACACACCGATGCTGCTGCTGGAGGACCCGGAACCGGACGTCGGAACACGCTTCATCAAACGTGTAATGGATATAACTCTGTCACTGCTCGCGCTCCTGATGTTCAGCTGGTTGATGCTTATAATATGGATATTGATACGGCTCAACGACAACCACCCCGCGATATATAAACAGGTGAGAGTGACCAAGGGCGGCCGGCAGTTTACGCTGCTTAAGTTCCGTAGCATGCGCCCCGACGCGGAGGATGACGGAATACCGCGCCTTACCGCTAAAGACGACAAAAGAATAACGCCGATAGGGCGCTTTATAAGGAAAACACGTATCGACGAGTTCCCGCAGTTGTTAAATGTCCTGTCAGGTGCTATGTCTCTTGTCGGCCCGCGGCCTGAACGACCGGAGATCGCAAAGCAGTATGAGGAGATATACCCGAACTTCTCATTCCGGACAAAAGTAAAAGCGGGGATGACCGGTTTCGCTCAAATCTACGGCAGATATAATACAGCGCCTGAAGAAAAACTGTTTCTGGATATAATGTACATAGAGAAAATGTCGATATGGCAGGATATCAAGCTGTTGCTGCAAACATTAAAGATCGTATTTAAGACCTCAAGCACGGAGGGGATAGAAAAAAATTCCACAACCGCGATCCGTAATACGGAAAAGGAAGATCGCGGCGGGGATAGCTGACTTTAACACAGGAGGGTCATGACGATGTCCAAGCCAAAGACTGTGATAAGCAGTGCTGAGCGGAGAATTACGTCATTGTATGCCAAATATGATGTCTGGCATAACAGGATCGCGCGCGCTCTTGTTATCATTATGCTTTGCATCCATCCGCTGTATTTAAACGCTCAGCGATACGGCGATCTTACAAGACATAAGTTCGTATTCTTCTGTGTATGTATGAGTGTTATTCTGTTCGCGGTCCTTATCGTATGGGGAGTACGTTTATTTGAGAAACCAATGCTCATTCCAAGAGGCAAACTCACGATCATTGACTATTCGGTGCTCGGTTTTGCAGCAGTCACGATCTTATCCTCTTTGCTTTCCCCGTTTGACGGGATGCTTTTTATAGGCAGATCGTACGAGCCTGTCAGGTTCAACGTGTGGCTCGGGATGGAGGAGCGGTTTGACGGGGCGGTCACGCAGTTGCTTTTTGTCGCGATATATTTTATCGTATCCCGCTGGTATAAACCAAGTACAAAGGATTTTATTTTATTCGGCATATCGGCAGGCCTTGTCGCTTTGATCGGGATCCTCCAGTTTTACGGCATGGACTTCCTGAAGTTGTGGCCGAATCATGTGCCTGAATATTACAGAGAGAATTATTACGATATTTTCTTCCGTTCCACTCTCGGCAATATAAATATCGTGTCAACGTATGTATGCGTCACTATTCTTTTTACCGGATTCCTGTTTATAAGAACGCCGGAGGATTCCAGCATTTTGCTTACGAATGAAGGTCTAAAACCGCATGAAACAGGCATCGGGCTCAAGGCGGAATGGCGGTACCTGTGGCTCGCTGCCAGCGCTTTATGCTTCTGGATGATGGATCTCGCAAACTCCGATTCCGGACTTGTCGGTGTAGCAGCCGCCTCGTTTCTTGCGATACCTCTTGTGATCGAAAATCGTAAAACGCTTGGCAGATTTTTGATTCTGATCTCAACCTGGGTCTATGTATTTGCTTTGCAGATGTACTTTTACGACGTCTCTATACGCGAAATAAGGACTGCCGCCGGTATGATACCGTTCTTTATAGTGGTGGTTCTCCTTGCGGCAGGCGGTGTAGTATTGATAAGATGGAAAAGCTCCGCGTCCGGCACAGAAAAGTCTGAGTCAAACGCAGAGCATCCGGTATCAAACACAGCACAGCCCGCAAGGTGGAAGCTTGGTATCATCATTATCGTTTCATGTATCGCCGCAGGTCTTTTAGCTGTAGAATTTCTGGGAAGGCAGGAAGTGGCCGGAGGTTACGGCAGGTTCATTTATGAGGCGCGGGAGATCATGCACGGAAACATCCGGGACGAGCTCGGGACAAATCGTATCTATATCTGGCGTAACGCCCTTGCAGCATTACCAAACGATCCTGTTATAGGAACAGGTCCTGATACGTTTGTGTTTGCGTTTCCGCAGGAGGCGCACGGGTTTTACGGTGAGAACTACGACAAGGCGCATAATGAGTACATACAGATATTGATATGCCAGGGTATTTTGGGACTGCTCTGCTACATGACTTTCCTCGGCGGCGTTTTCGTAAAAGGTTTAAAACGGGCGTTCAGAAATCCGCTTGCGGCAGCAGCGCTGGTGGCGTTCACCGGGTACTGTGTACAGGCGATCTTCAACATAAGCCTGCCTATCGCAAGCCAGATGCTGTGGGTACTTGCCGGAATGCTGGCAAGCACGCAGCGGGACAAAGCCGCGGACAGTTCCCCGCTCTCAACGAATCCCTAACAGCACTGCCCCGCTGTCCTCTTTTCCGTTCATTGCCGATTTTAGAACATCATGCACAGAGTCGACGGCGGCGCATTTTACATGCTCCAGCTCTTTTATATAGATTTTTTGCGTTATTTCCTGACGGCTGTGCCCGAGTGATTTCGACACGTCGTACAGCGGAGCGCCCAATATCGCTATAGAACCATGCGTGTGTCTCAGATCGTGGAATCTGATGTGCGGCAGGTTCTTTTCTTCGAGAAGCTTTGCAAACAGCATAGAGAGGTAATTCGGGCGGAACGGGCGCCCGTTTTTATAGCAGAACACATATCCGCGATCGTCATAACACGTTCCGTACGTCCGTTTATTTGTTTCCCGCGCGTTATACGAAGCCAATAATGACGGTAACAGACCGTCCGATATTTTCAGGTAACGTTCTGACGAATTGGTTTTTACCGGTCCGTCTACAACCGCTGTGCCCGCCATAGTACGGCTGTCAACTATATGTATCGTACGGGCGAACAGGTCGACGTTTTCCCAGCGAAGCCCGCATATCTCCCCGCGTCTGAGTCCCATGTATATCGCAAGGTGCACCGCAAGCTCCACCCTGCTTCCCTCCACAGCCTGCAGCAGCTCTACGATCTGGACAGGATTGTATATCTGATTATCGTACTGTTCCAGCCTCGGCGCCCTTACGTTTTTCATCGGCGAGGTCTGTATTATGGAGGATTGTTCGGCGGATAAGAAGATCCCGTACAGCAGGTCGTAATGCTTGCGGATAGTCGTCGAGCATAATTCCTTTTCATTACGAAGGTACGAAAAATACCTGTAGATGTCCTCCCTGGTTATTTTGTGCATGGATTTTTTGCCGAAGTAGGGGATGATGTGTTTGTTCAGTGTCACCGAGTAGGTATACTTTGTTGTCTCGCGGATGTCAGCTTTTTCAAAGTCAAGCCAATAGTGTCCGAAGCTTTTCATAGTATTTCGCGAGGGGAATATTGATTTGACGATGTTCCTGATTGTCATGTCTCTGACCATCCTTTATGAGTTATTACTCCGGCGTTCCGGCGCCGGTTTTGTACGTCCCGTCGCCGGGAGCTAATATAGTACCACAATTGGACTTTAAGTGTCCAGTAAAATGATATAATTTAAGGCTTAAAAACACGATATTTGTGCTTGTAAATATCCCGAAGTAAGGATATAATGGTATCCGTAAGTGTACAGAATATTTTTTTGGAGGTTATCAAATGAAGCAAAGACTTTTAAAGCGTTCATTCACACTTTTCCTGGCACTGGTAATGGTACTCAGTTTGACGATAGGTTTGTCAACCTCGGTCCTCGCCGACGGTGACGTAACCATCAACATCCTGCACACCAACGACGTCCACGGGCGGCTTTACCAAGTAGAGAACAACAACACTGCCATGATGGGCATCGACAAAGTAGCCGCGTATAAGAAAAACACAGAAAACGCAATACTCGTTGACGTAGGCGATGTTCTCCACGGTCTGCCGCTTGTCAACATTAACAACGGTCTCAACGCGATCGAGCTCATGGTCGCAGCGGGTTATGACGTAATGGCTCCCGGTAACCATGACTTCAACAATGGCAGTGCGAGACTGGCAGAGCTTGCAGGGATCGCTGCAGCCGGTGGTCTTGACATCATCTCGGCAAACGTGTTTACAAAAGCGGGAGGTGAAGCGTTCCTGCCCACAACCAAGATCGTAGAGATGGACGGTGTCAAGGTGGGATTCTTCGGTCTGACTACGATGACAACACCGGAGCAGACCCACCCGGCTAATGTTGCGACACTGGAGTTCAGAGAGTATAAGGCGTCCGCAGAGGCAGCGATCACTAAGCTGAAGGCAGACGGAGCGCAGGTCATAGTCGGACTGGCTCATATACCGACAGCGGATGTTAATAAGTTAGCCGAAGAGCTTACAGACAAACCGGATATCATACTCGAAGGACATGATCACAACGACGGACACAGAACAGTTAACGGCGTTCTGATAGCGGGAGCGGAAGATCATCAGAAGAAGCTTGGTGTAGTAACTGTAACGATCAACGCTTCAGACGTTATCACCGCAAAAACCGCAAGCCTGATCACAAAAGCGGATGCTGATTTGATCGAAGGCGATGC
>Ga0123356_10003512_pt1 | contig 16402 bp, 14 predicted proteins | sample TergutEmb28metaG_2_FD_92546 | JGI IMG/M metagenome (GOLD analysis project Ga0123356, IMG submission 92546) | Embiratermes neotenicus P3 segment gut microbial communities from Petit-Saut dam, French Guiana - Emb289 P3 | ecosystem: Host-associated > Arthropoda: Insects > Digestive system > Gut ...
AAGTTCATGCAATTGGCTATTTCTTCATCATGCAGCCCTCTGGCAACATATTCCATGACGCTTCGCTCAGTGGAGGAAAGCGGCAGGCTGTCCTGGTAATGGCGAATCTGGCCTGGAATCTGTTTCATGACTGTAATTGCGTCCAAGGCTCTGATGGTGATGGAAGCGCTGATATAGAAGCCGCCTAAACTTACAATTTTTACGGCAGGTATTAGTTTGTTCATATCTGTGTTTTTGAGCAAAAATCCTGAAATTCCCGCTTTTAACGCCCTTCCGGCATAATCATTTTCATCTTTGTCGCAAAGCAGGATAATTGCCGTAGACGGGGATCGTCTGTGTATAATTGGAGCAAGCAGCAGCCCGTCGATTCCGGGCGGCAATAAATCTATGATTAGTACATCAGGCTTCAATCGTTCCGATTTTATGATAGCGCCTGTTTCATCATTTTCTACGCCTATGATTTGTAAACCATCATGGTCTGAAAGTGCAGTAAGTATGGATTCTTGTTCATAATTATCATTTGCAGTAACAAGAATATTTGTTGTAGTTTCCACGGCATATAAAATACGAATTGACGATTCATGCGTCAAGATTTTTTTCTTCTTTGCTATTGGCGAAATTTTGATTTTTCTTTATAATTAAAAAATTAGGAGAAGAAGCCTGATGGCAAAAAAAGGTAAAATATTAATTAACCGCGAATTGTGCAAAGGATGTCTTTTGTGCATCCGCGCATGCCCTGTAAAAGTGCTGGAAGCGGATACTGTGTTAAATTCTTCCGGTTCATATCCGTCCAGGGCGGTAAATGAGGAAAAATGTATAGCATGCGGCAATTGTTATGAAGTTTGCCCCGATGTTTGCATTGAGGTTTACGAAGTAGACTAACCATGCAAATGGCAGCCGGGCAAATTGAGCCGTACGGTTAAACTATAGAATGAGGTTATAATGAGCGAAAAATTATTGATGAAAGGAAACGACGCTATCGCAGAGGCTGCAATCAGAGCGGGATGCGGCGCTTATTTTGGCTATCCCATAACTCCCCAAAATGAGCTGATTGCATACATGGCAAAGTATATGCTGGAAAAAGGCAGGGTCTTTATCCAGGCGGAAAGCGAGATTGCAGCGATAAATATGGTATACGGCGCTTCATGCGCGGGGATGAGGGCGATGACCAGTTCATCCAGCCCTGGGATTAGTTTAAAACAAGAGGGAATTTCTTACGCTGCCGGCGCTGATGTTCCGATGGTGATTGCGAATGTTGTCCGCGGGGGCCCTGGTTTGGGATCTATTGCTCCGGCGCAGAGCGATTATTTTCAGTCAACACGGGGCGGCGGGCACGGGGATTACCGCTGTATTGTTTTGGCGCCGAAAAGCGTGCAGGAATGCGCGGATCATACCTACGAAGCATTTGATCTTGCGGATAAATACCGTATGCCTGTTATTATCCAGGCAGACGGGATGATTGGTCAAATGATGGAAGCTGTTGTTCTGCCGCCCGAAAAGCAGGCTCCAAAACGGGACTGGGCAGTTGGCTGCATGGGGGCATCAAGCCGTAAAGCGCGGCATATTACTTCCATTAACCTTGTTCCCGAAGATCTGGAAGCTCTTACAAGGGCCCGCTTTGAGCGCTATGAAACAATTAAGGCAAAAGAGACCCGTTTTGAAGCCGTTGGCTGCGAAGATTTCGACATGGTGCTGGTAGCTTACGGCACCAGCGCGAGGGTGTGTCTTGGAGCGCGGATGCTTGCAGCGGAAGAAGGGATAAAACTCGGCGTTTTTAGGCCTGTCACTTTGTGGCCGTTCCCGTACCAGGAGCTTGGAAAAATTGTTTTGCAGGGCAAGCCTGTGTTAACGGTAGAAATGAGTTTGGGGCAGTTAGTGGAAGATGTAAAACTTTCGGCTTATGAAGCTGCGGCATCTATGCCGGCGGCATCCGTGCCGGGAGTTAAGGCTGACATTCATCTGCTTGGTCATTCCGGCGGCATGATTCCTTCGGAGGATGAAGTGTTTGCCATGGCAAAGAAAATTTTAGGAAAGTAAGGAAAATGAAAAAGATATACGGATACCCTGAAAGTTTAATGAAGGTTCCCACCAAGTATTGCGGCGGCTGCGGTCACGGAGTAATTCACCGGATTATTACCGGCATTATCGACGAATTGGGGCTGCAGGGAAAAACAGTTATAACCAATCCTGTGGGCTGCGCTATTTGGGCGGATTTATATTTTGATTTTGATTCTGTGCAGCCGCCGCACGGCAGAACTCCGGCGGCAGCTACGGGGATTAAGCGGTCGCTGCCGGATCATCTTGTTATTTGTTACCAGGGCGACGGGGATATGGCTGCTATTGGCACTGCGGAAATGATTCATGCAGCAAACCGGGCTGAAAAATTTACTACGATTTTTGTAAATAATGCGATTTACGGCATGACCGGCGGGCAGATGGCCCCCACAACTCTGCTTGGCCAAAAAGCGACTACAGCTCCCGGAGGCCGGGATGCGGATGCCGCCGGAATGGGGTACCCAATCCGCGTTTCGGAACTTCTTGCAAATTTGGACGGAACCCGCTATATCGCAAGGGGCGCTGTAAACAATGCCGCCAATGTGCGGAAAACAAGGCAGTATATTAAAAAAGCGTTCGAAGCTCAATTGTCCGGCATTGGTTCTACAATGGTGGAGATTCTTTCTCCCTGCCCGACCAACTGGGGCATGGAGCCTCTGCAGGCTATGGAATGGCTGGAAAATAACATGATTTCTGTGTATCCGTTGGGAGAAATTAAAAATACGCTGGAAGCCGGAAAGGAGGGCGCCAAATGACAGAAAAATCATTCTTTGCCGGATTCGGCGGGCAAGGCATTGTCTCTCTTGGGCAAATTTGGGTCTATTTTGCAATGCAGGAGGGTAAAAACGTTACTTTTTTCCCCTTTTACGGCGCTGAAAAGCGCGGCGGCATTGCCCGTGCCAGTGTAATTATCTCTGATGAAGAAATTGCCAGCCCTTTGGTGATAAAGCCGGACTCAGCCCTGGTTATGAACAGCGATTCGTTGCCTTTATGTGAAAAAATCGTGAAAGACGGCGGCTTAATACTGATAAATTCGAGCCTTGTAAAGGATAATCCCCAGCGGAGCGGCCTGAAAATTGCAAAAATCGAAGCTTCCGGCATTGCAGAACAGATTGGCCACATCCGTTTTGCTAATATGGTAGCCCTTGGGGCTATGGCAAAGCTTACTGGAGCCCTTTCTTTGACCGATATTGAGGGAATTTTGAAGAAATTCTTCCCTCCGGACAAACATCAGTTTATTTCCATGAATGTGGAAGCGATCCAGGCCGGTTATAAGTCTGTGTAATTAGATTCCGTTTTATTGATTTTTTTATTGACAATTTATGCCGATAATATTAGTATGAATGATACGCAGGAGCATGGATGGCCTCGGTTCACGAATACAAACGTTTTGAAAATAAACTTGTCCAAAAAGTAAAAGACGCCGCAATTGTCTTTGTAATGTCAATTGCCGGTATCTTTAAGGGTTTAGGCAAGTTCCTTACAAGGCGTTATACAATAGTATTTGTTCCTCACTCTGAAAAGAAAGTATATAACCTTCATATTAATGTATTATCAATTTGCTGTTTTCTTTTCGTGGTTTTTGGGATTCTTGGGGCGTTCTTCTATTATGGGGCTTCCTATAATACCACAATGAACACTATTGCGGTAAAAAACAGCCGTCTGCAGAATGCGGAAGCTTCGCTCGACTTAATGATAGATGAAACAAATCTGCTTTTTGGGGAAGCGCGGAAATTTCAGGTTACCCTGTCTAACGTTCTTTCTGCCTTGGGGTCTAATGTCAATAATAAATCCCATAATACTGCCAGCGATTTAAGTTCTATTCTGAATATTAGAGACACGTCGAGCGGTATGCTGCGGGAAGTCGATGAATTGCGGCAGCTTTCGGCATTTCTTTCAAATGCTGCAGACCCGCTTAAAGGGCTTGATGATCTTTTAGCTTCTATGGGGGTTCTGCTTACTGAAGTTCCAAGCATTTGGCCAATCAGGAACGGTATGGGGCATATTTCCATGTACTTTGGCCAGAATACGAATCCCTTTACTGGCCAGTACTACCTTCACAGGGGTATTGATCTTTCTACCTATCGTTCGGGGGATCCTGTGGTGGCTACTGCCGACGGCAAAGTGGTGACAGTTGAGTATGACAGCGGTTATGGTAATTATGTTGTTGTTCAGCATAAACATGGCTATTATACCCGTTATGCGCACATGCTTTCTTTTGCGGTAAGAGTTGGGCAGCGGGTTCAGCAAAATGAAGTTATTGGTTACATTGGGAATACGGGAATATCTACCGGCCCTCATTTACATTACGAAGTCCAAATCGGTTCCGATGTTGTGGATCCGTACAAATATATAACCATTCGTTCAAAAATTGCAAGGCAAGGGCGTTAGCCGCACGTATGGCTCAAGACAGACGCGGCGATTTTTCAATCAACACTATAATTGGCCCTAATACCAGCCTTTCCGGTAACATAGAAGCCGGAGGGTTTATTCGTATTGACGGCAGCATTCGCGGGAATGTGCAGGCAAAGGGCAGGGTAGTGATTGGCGAAAGGGCGCGGATGAAAAGCAATGTAACCGGCACCAATATTACAATTGGCGGGGTTGTATACGGCAATATTATCGCGGACGGAAATTTGGTTATTCTTTCGACCGCCCTTGTTATTGGCGATATTATTACCCGCCGTATACAGGCGGACGACGGCTGCCTTATTCACGGAGGGGTTAAGGTTTGCCCAACAGACGAAAGTTGGGCAAAAGCGGTATCCGAACATCGCGATGCGCAGGGTATAAAATCGGCCTTGCCTGTTTTTAATAAAAATTATGGCTAAACTGGATAATACTGATACTTCGTCTTTTTACATGAATCCGGCAGCCTATGCGCAGGTAAAGGAAGATGTAAAAAAATCCAAAAACAGGGGAATTCGTTCCGGTAAAACGGATTTTTCCCGTGTAATGGACGATCTTAGAAGCAAAACTGCGGAAGAGCTTGGCCCTTTGCAGGAACTCCCTGTATCTGAAGAAACAGTTAATTTTTTAATGGACGAAGTCCGCAGTACCGGGGATGTTCTTTTAAACCGCCCTTTCCCCGAAGAAATCATGCGCTATAAACAAGCTGTGCGTAATTTTATTAATTATGTCGTGAATAACAGCTATGCAATTGAACATGAAAAAGGCTTGCCAAAATTCCTGAAACCTGGCTTTTCTGGGCAGCGCGGCACTCCTGATGCTATGTCGCAGAAGCGCTACACAAAGATACAGGTTATCGATAAAAAGCTTGAAGATTTGGCGGCAATGCTTCTTGCCGGCCAGGTGCGCCAACTGGAACTGACTTCCCGCCTTGAGGAAATCCGCGGTATTCTGGTAGACTTGTTACAATAGGTGTATTATATGAGTAATTTTAATGATTATGAAAATATTGAAGATGATGATATTTCCGCGTTTGAGGATGAGCCGAAAGAACGGGTTGTAATTACCGGGACTGCTGCCGGAATAGAATTTATCGCTCCGGACACGCCAATTTACCGGCTGCGTCTTTTGTATTCGCATGAAACTTTTCTTGCTGTTTATCGTGAAGATAATCTTGTTCCAAATACAATGGTAATTGTGCCTACACGTTACGGAAGGGATTTGGCGCAGGTAATTGGTTATGTTCGCAGTAAAGCTCCGCCGGTTTCCGAAATTGCGTGGATTGTAAGGACTGCAACTCCGGAAGATCTTGAAAAATCGCGCAATAACCGCAAGCTGGAAAAAGAAGCTTTTGGCATATGCCGTCAAAAAATAGAAAACCATAAACTGGAGATGAAGCTGGTTCTTGTGCATTATCTTTTGGAAGAGCCGAAGATACTTTTTTTCTTTACTGCCGAAAACAGGGTGGATTTTAGGGAACTGGTAAAAGATCTTGTAAGCGTTTTTAAAACCAGAATCGAATTGCGCCAGATTGGCGTGCGCGATGAAGCCAGGGTGATGGGCGGCATCGGCGTGTGCGGGCGCGGTTATTGCTGCCATTGCGTTTCTGATAAACTTAAACCGGTTTCAATCAAGATGGCGAAAGATCAAAAACTTTCCCTGAATTCAATGAAGATTTCCGGCCCTTGCGGGCGTTTGCTTTGCTGCCTTTCCTATGAATACGGTTTCTATTGTGAACAGCAGCGCCTTGTTCCGCAGGAAGGCACTGTGATTCATTACAACGGCGAAACATGGAAGGTTATCGAAGTTAACCTTGTTGCCAGTCAGGTGAAACTAAGCACCGATGACAGCCGTATGATGACAATTCCGGTTTGCCAGCTTGAGCGTGCGGATAATCACTGGCGTATTAAACAGTGCACATAATTTTCCGTATCTCCGCCGCCAGGTAAAACGAGCCTGTCCCCAATATGGGAAGGTTTTCCCTCTCTTCTTCCATTCCCGTTCTGCTGCGCTGGTTTAGTGTTCTTGCGAATGTGATTGCCTGCCTTACCGCTTCCTGCGCATTCAATACAAGCTGCGTCTTTTCCCGTCCCGCCTGCGCTGCAAATGCTTCGTAAACCTGGGCAGGGTAACTTGCCCTAAAAGACCCCGGCGTGGTGATAATTATTTTCGTAAAATGTTCATGCGCTATTTTCGCCATTGCCGCTGCGTCTTTGTCCGCAGCGCAGCCAAAGACAAGAATACCGCCTTTGCCGTACAGCGAACAAAAAGTTTCGATGGTTAATGACAAGCTTTCCGGTGTGTGCGCGCCGTCAATTATGAACGGCGGTATTTTTTCCTTTTGCGCGGCAATTTTTTCGAAACGGGCCGGGAGGCTAAAGTTTGCAAGCCCGCGGCGGACTGCGTCTTCGCTGATTTGGGGGAATGCTGTCTTTACGGCGGCAATGGCGAGAGCGGCATTTTCTGCCTGTGCCTGCCCGGGTATTGGGATTGAGAGGGCAAGCGGCGCAAAGGGCGGCGCAGAAAGCGATGGCTGCTGCGCTGCTTTGGAACCTGCGGAAGATTCTAGGGCAGCCGCTTTGAAAGCGAATGTAAAATCTGTGCCGTCTCTGTGAATCTTTAAATTGGAAATTTCCGATATTTCAGGAAAATATAAAAGCGGGCAGTTTTTTTCTTTCGCTGTTTTTTTGAATACCCCCAGGGCTTCTTCGTTCTGTTTTGCCAAAACCAGCGGCTTACCGGTTTTTATTATCCCTGCCTTTTCCCCTGCTATTGCTGCGAGTGTGCTGCCCAAAAAAGCAGTGTGCTCAAGTTCGATAATGGTTATTACGCTGACCAGCGGATCAAGCACATTGGTTGAATCCAGCCGCCCGCCCATGCCTGTCTCTACGACCAGCGCATCGCATTTTGCAAGCCTTGCGCACAGAAAAAAATAAAGCGTCAAAAGTTCAAAATAGGTAGGATCTGCTCCTTCTTCTTTGGTGTTGTCGAAAAGCTCCGCCGCCAAGGGCAGCGCTGCCGCCAAAGACTGCGGCTTTATTGCGGCGGGAAGCCGTACTTCTGCAATTTCCCGCAATTCGCCGCCCGCTGCAATGTACACTTCTTCGTTGAAATAAGAGTTGCCAATGCACAGCCGTTCCCGAATATCTGCAACATGCGGCGACATGTAGCGGGCGGCGCGGAAGCCGGCTGCTGTGAGTATGGCGGCTGCCATTCCCGTTACCGAGCCTTTGCCCTTGGAGCCGGCTATGTGAATGGATGGCGCGCATTTTTCCGGATGGCCAGCCATTTCCATTAGCGTTTCCATTCTGTCTATGCGAAAACTTTTCGGTTTTTGCCCTTGCTCAAGATTAATGAATTGCGAAAGCCACTCAAAGACTTCGTCAGATGATGTAAAGTTAATACTCATCAATTCAATTCGTAAGTTTTTCCATACTTGATAATTTCTACATTCGGGAAACCGTTTTCTTCAAGATACTTCTTTAGGAACTTCTGCGATTTTTTTTCGCCATGAACCAGGAAGATCCCTCTTAAGCGCGAAGTGTCTACGGCCTTGAGCCATTCCAGCGACTCTTTATAATCAGCATGGGCGCTGAAGGCGTTGATTTCCTCAACCTGCGCTTTTACCTTGAACCATTCGCCGTGAATTTTTACTTCGCTTTCGCGGTTGCGGATGCGCCGGCCAAGCGTATTTTCCGCCATGTATCCGACTGTCATAATTGTGGTGTTTGGATCCTGTATATTGTGAATAAGGTGGTGCTGTATGCGCCCTGCTTCGCACATTCCGTCTGCGGAAATAATAATGAGTGGGCCTTTATGTTCGTTTAACGCTTTGGATTCCTGAACGCTGGTTGTAAAGTGCAGGCTGTTAAAACCAAACGGGTTTTTATGGTGTTTAATAAAAGCATTTTTTATTTCTTCGCTGTAACATTCGGGATGCACCTGAAAAATTGTTGTTGCATTTGTAGCCATTGGCGAATCTACAAAAATGGGCACTTCGGGAATTATTTCTTCATCTACCAGCAGGTGAAAATAATAGACAAGTTCCTGAGTGCGTTCGATAGCAAACGAAGGGATAAGAATTTTGCCTTTTTTTTCTACAGTCTTCTTTGCCATGGCAGCTAACTTTTTGACTGCATCATCTGTGGAATCGTGCAGGCGGTCGCCGTAGGTGCTCTCTAAGATGATATAGTCCGGGGCAGTTTCCGGGATTGCCGGGTTACGGATTATCGGTTTCCCCTTGCGCCCAAGATCGCCTGTGGCAAGAATGTTCAGTTCTTCGCCGCCTTTTTTAATTTTTATGGAAGCAATCGCCGAACCCAGAATATGCCCTGCATCGTAAAATTCCAGGCTTACCCCGTCTCCTATTAACATGGGTCTGTTGTAAGAAACGCCAATTGTCTGCCCAACCGCCTGTATTGCATCCTGTTCGGTGTACAGCGGAGTCCAGTCGAATTTTTCTCCCTTTTTCTGCGCCTGGCTTTTCAGGTACTTTGCGTCACGCGCCTGGATATTGGCGGAATCCATCATTATAAGGCTGGCAATATCCCTTGTCGCAGGAGTGGCAAAAATGTTTCCCTTGTACCCCTGTTTTACAAGAAGCGGCAAAAGACCGCAATGGTCATGGTGCCCATGTGTCAGAATGACACTCTCGATACGATCTGTAGCTGTGCCGAATTCCCTGTTTTTGCGGTCTGCTTCGGCCCTGGAGCCCTGAAAAGCGCCGCAATCAATCAGATAACTTTGCCCGTCTATCTCAAGCACATGCTTGGAACCTGTCACTTCTTCGGCTGCGCCGAGTGAATAAAATTCAATATTCATAAAAATATTATAACATGAGAAATATACTATCTACCAGCGATAATCTGTATATTCACAATATTTTTTTCATGGAGTATAATGATTTTAAATGCAATTCCGTTCGACAAAATCGAAACTTAACCTCGTTTCTTTTAAAGAGGCAGTGCTTAACTGCCTGCCTCTTGACGGTGGGCTGTATGTGCCCGATAAGGTTGCCGATATTCGTCAGTTTTTTTTTCACATGGACGAGAAAACGGGCTTTCGTGAACTGGTAGCAGCTGTGGCGCCCAGCCTGCTGGAGGGTGAATTTAATCCTGTTTCTGCGGCAAAAGTTTCGCAGAGCGCTTACGGTTTTGAGCCGGAGCTTATCCGGCTGGATAAAGATTTTTCCCTGCTTAATCTTTACAATGGGCCGACTGGAGTTTTTAAGGATTTTGGCATTGCTTTTTTGTCTGCAATGCTGGAAGAATTTATAAAGGATTCCGGGCAGCTTAATGAAACCCAAACAAAGGCGAACGCCCCTCTCTTGATTATTTCTGCAGCCAGAGCCGATACCGGCGCAAGTATGGCTCATGCTTTTGCCGGGCGGAAGGGTATCTATCTTGTTTTGCTTTATCCTTCCGGGCCAATCCGCGGCCTGGACCCTGCGGCTTTTGCGCAAAATGGGGGGAATATCATTCCCGTTCAGGTGAAGGGTTCTTTCGATGACTGCCAGCGGCTTGTTATTGGCACGATAAATGACCGTGAATTTGCAGATCGGTACAATGTTACAAGCGCAAACGCAATAAACGCAGGCAGGCTTTTACCGCAGGTTTTTTATTATTTATATGCTTTTATACAGATTAAAAACCAGCTTTCGGGAGACTTGTTTTTTAGTGTGCCCTGCGGTAATTTTGGCAATCTTATTGCCGGCCTTTATTCATGGAAATTCGGAATGCCTGTAAACGGGTTTATTGCCGCTATGAACAAAAATAATGCATTTGGCGGTTATATAGACGGGAAACCTTTTGCTCCGGGCGCGCTCGTTAATACGGTATCCTCCGCTCTGGATGTTGCCGTTCCATCCAATTATGAACGGCTTGAATCGTTCTATGCCGAATCTCCCGCTGTTATGCGCAATATGGTTCATCCCGCTTCGATTGATGATACTCTGACACTTGAAACCATGAAGGATGCCTGGAAAAAATATTCTGTGCATATCGATCCTCAAACTGCTGTCGCTCTTGCGGCTGCGCAGAAGTGGAAAGATCGTGCTCATACTGTCGTTCTTGCTACAGGGCATCCGGCAAGAGAGGCGGTTTTGGTAAAAGAGGCGGCAGGGCAGGCTCTTAAAATACCTGAACCTCTTTTGGCTTTGCAAAAAAGATGCGATCCTATCGCAATTATACATCCGCAGCTTGAAGCTTTTGAAGGGGCGATTGCAAGTTGTTTTTAAAATACAAACAAAGGTTCCAAGCTAACCTGAATTTATTGTTAAGGAAAGGATAATGAAAAAGGTTTTAACTTTTTATTCGGTTTTTTTAATGATGTTTATTCCTGCTTTAACAATTGCGCAGGAAGGCAATACCGGCACATCTTTAATTGATGCGGAAAATGAGGCAAATGCCGTTATTGTTCCGCAGGCGGCGGCGGAACAAAACGGCGCGGTTGGTGAAGTTCCGGCGGCAGAAGCTGCGGCAGGAGCCGCGGAAGAATCTTTATTTGAAAAAATTGAAGATGCTGCGGAAAATCTGGAAACAGATGTTGTTACATCTGCCAGTCTGATAAAACCAAAAGAAAAAGGATTAACTTTTTTCCAAAAGCTTTTAATAGCATTTATAATAATAGCGCTTCAGACAGTTTTAATCCTGCTTATTTGGTTTTTATTTAAACTGGCGGATAAAAAGCTTGAAAATGCCAGCAGCGAAAAAATAAAGCCTTTGACTTTGCATAAATACAGGCTTCTTACAACCAAACAGGTAGCCAAGTTAATAGAAGTTGGTTTAAGAATATTAAAATATGTTATTACAGGCGTTCAATTGTTTCTTACACTGCCGATAGTTTTTAGCCTTTTTGATGCTACAAAAAACATTGCCTATACATTGTTTGGTTATATTCTTAACCCGTTAAAGGATATTGCAGTTGGGGCTGTTTTATACATACCTAATTTAATAAAAATTATTATTATTGTTACAATTACCCGTTATGTTCTGAAAGGGTTAAAATTCTTCACAAACCAGATAGAAAAAGGCAAATTAAAGATACCTGGTTTTTATACCGATTGGGCTGCGCCTACAAATAAAATTATGCAGGTGCTTTTGTGGGCATTTACAGTTGCAGTTATATACCCCTATTTGCCTGGTTCCGACTCAAGCGCATTTAAGGGGGTATCTGTTTTTGTGGGTGTTATTTTTTCTCTTGGGTCTTCAAGCGCCATCGGGAATCTTGTGGCAGGGCTTGTAATTACCTATATGCGCCCGTTTAAAATCGGCGACCGTGTTAAAATCAATGAAATAACCGGCTTTGTGGTCGAAAAAAACCTTATGGTAGTAAGGCTTAAAACCCACAAAAACGAATATGTTACATTTCCAAACCTGCTGATTCTTGGCTCAAATACCATAAATTACAATACATCTTCCGATGAGGACGAAGAAGGGCTGATTATTCATGTTGAAGTTACCTTTGGATATGCAGTGCCATGGCAGAAAGTCCATGAAATTTTGATTAATTCTGCTCTTGCTACGAGTCATGTCCAAAAAACCCCCAAACCTTTTGTCCTTCAAACTGCTTTGGACGATTTTTACGCATGTTATCAGATTAACTGTTATACAAAGGAAGTGGGCAAAGTTCCGGCCATTAATACAATGCTTTTTGAAAATATCCAAAATGGCTTCCGGGAAGCCGGTATTGACATGACTTCGCCCCATTACGAGGTTTCTTCGGCTAACTAACTCGTTTGCTGTTTCCAATGAGACACACTGCGTTTTCCTGTCCGTGATAATCCGTGCCAATCCGTGAACAATGTTTCCGATGAAACACGAATTGGCACGGATGGAGCACGGATTTACACAGACCTACGCTACCTATGGTGTCGTTACTCGCAATAGTACATGTGTGTCCGAAGGGCACTAGGCAAAAGTGGTTACCCTTGAGTGTGCCTCAATAATGCGCTGCTTTATTTCGTCTGCGGAGAGCCCTTGATCCAACAAGTCAAAGAATAACCTCCTGTCTTCCTCACGAGTTTCCACTCTGCCCTCTTCTCTGCCTTCTTCTCTGCCCTCCACTCTACCCTCTTCTCTGCCCTCCACTCTACCCTCTTCTCTGCCTTCCACTCTGCCTTCTTCCAGACCTTCTTCACGGGCTTCTTTCTTCGCAAACGCTATCTCGTCTTCCAGCCTATATTCACCGTACAGCATATTCATGACCTCCGAGCTGTTCCTTTTTAAAAAATCTTTCAGGACATCGTTGTCTATGCAGTATTGTATCGCAGCTTTAAACGATTCATCAAGCGGTAATTGATTTTTCTGGTATTCACGGATCTTGTCTATAAAAAGGCTGTAGCTGCCAAGGGTTTTGCTTTTATTCAGTATCTCCGGGTTGCGCCCGTGGTTGATGTTGTACACGTGCACAATAAGCTCCAAAGGCAGTTCCTCACGGTCCGGCAGCTTAAGCCCTTCCACTTCCATAAAAGCGTCGGAAAGGCGCATCTCTTTGTAATCAGGGAACGGCTCCTTCCCGTTGTATAGAACTATAAACTTTGGCCTTGGGATTTTTTCAAGCTTTCGCTGAAACCTTTTTTCAAAGTCGATTATCTTCTCGTAGGCCCTGCCTGTGTACTCCAGAATTCGCAGGGGCAAATTTTCCCCCAGCGTGCTTTGGTGCTCCGCCAAAACTATAAGCCGGTTGTCGATGGTGAACGACACGTCGTTAAGCTGCCCCTTAATGAGTACGTCTGAAAGCGTGTTAATGCTGATGGGTATGCCCGGCGGAAGGTCCACGCCTTCTATCGCTGAGTAAAGTTCCCTTAAAGCGTCCGGGTTGCTGAAAAGGAAAGAAAACACGCTGTCCTTGTGCTTCCTGTTAACATTTGCCGCCGGCTTCCCGCCAGCTTTTTTCCAAGCTTTTGATTTTTTCATTCGTTTCTCCTGTGAAGAAATAGATTTTAATAACAATTAAAAAAAGTTATTTGTACATATATATTGCGCGCAGATGCAATACGCTTTAGTGAGAGGATTTTTTTTGAATTTTTTTGCAGATTTTCTGGGCAATGTTTCCAATGAAACACGAATTAGCACGGATGAAACACTGATTAGCACGGATGGAGCACGGATTAGCTATGACCTACGCTACATATGGTGTCGTTATACGCAATGGCACACTAGCCAAAAGCGGTAACAGGAACCACTGCGCACTGCACCCCCACGCTTTTAATCTCGCCAAGAACGCCAAGATACCAAGGCGCAAAGTTGTTGTACGTTATATTCTTTGTTCTTACAAAATACCGGAAGTTATGCAGGAGTAATGAAAATTAATAGTGAGAAATGAAAAATATCATTGTCCGCAATCTGGGCTTATTGCCAACACGCTCAGATCACAAACAACAATATTTTTCATTTATAATTCCTCATTTCTCATTTGTACTGTCGTTACGCGCCATGGCACACTAGCGAAAAATGGTAACAGGAACCCCTGTGTGTTCCCCGGTTTCACTCGTCACTGAGTAAGCTCCGCGTATTGTCCACGCCAAGCTTACTCAGTTCGCCCGATTCAAAAGGTTAAAATCACCTTAAAACCGGCAGATTGATGTCGTCATCCCAGTCCCAGACATCGTCAAAGTCAAAGCCCGGGCCTGAGGGAGTACTGTCTTTGTCATTGATCCACCAGGCTTTGGTGTTAAAATCAGCTGCCTCTACATCGGCGCCGTCTTTGCCGTCTGCGTCCGAGCTGACTGTATAGCCTGACGGCATGGTCATATCCTCATCGGCATAGTTGTTTTCAAGCGTGCCGCTGCTGCCGATAGAACCAACTATCCGTCCGGTCGTCCCATTGTTGCGGTTGATACTACCGTTCAGAGCCACGCAGCTTTCTACCTTGTCATTACTATACCCCACTATGCCGCCAAAATAGCTGCCGGAAGAACTATTAACGCTGACGCCTACGGCATAGCAATTTTGTATTGGGCCTGAGTTGTTACCAACCACACCACCGACGCTGCCACCCGTGCCGGTAACGCTGGAATCTGAGACCGAACAGTATTCAATCGTACCGCTGTTACTTCCAGCCACACCGCCAAGATTAATGTATCCTTCGATACTGCCCGAGACATGGCAATTCTGCACCGTACCGCCTTGGTTAAACCCCGCTACACCGCCAACACCTACGTATCCTTTGATGCTGCCCGAGACATGGCAATTCTGCACCGTTCCGAATTGGTTGTACCCTACTACGCCGCCGACATACTCACTGGAACTACCAGTGTATTCAACATCAATGCCCGAGAGCGTGAGGTTTTTCACTGTACCGTCTGTACCAATAAAGCCAAACAAGCCCTGGTTGCCGCTGCTTGCGGTAATGCTTAAGCCGCTGATCGTATAACCGCCGCCGTCGTAGCTTCCGTAAAAGCGGCTGGCAGTGGTGCCAATAGGCGTCCAGTTGCCGCTCAGGACTATGTCGTTCATCTGGAAGTAATGGGCGGTCAGGGTCCAGTTGCCCGCGCCGGTCTCTTTGCCCACTTTCGCCAAATCCTCAGGGCTGCGTACCTTGAAGGGGTCGCCGGTTGTGCCTGAGCCTGGGCTTGTGTCGTCCGCAACGGTTACCTGGTATGCAGGGCTCACCACTTCCGGGGTGGACGCGATGGTCGCCTTAAAGTAGTATTCGCCTTTAACGGCGCCCTCTCCAAAGCTTAAGGTAACCGTGGCATTGCCGCCGTCCGAGGCCACTGGCGTTATCACAGGATCGCCGCTGAGGCCAGCGGGGGCATCTGCGGAGGCGGTTCCGGTGGAGTTGCACCACTCAATGCTCGCGGCCGTGCCAGCGTCAATGTTCTTCGTGTTGATGGTCCAGGTTTTCGTTCCCCCGACATCCTCCATGATGATGCCGCTGCTTGTGGAATAGCCAGTAATCGAGGGTGTACCCTGCGCTATGCTCAGGCCAAAGGCAGTCGAGGTCGTGCCGTCAATGGTGAGGGTGAGGCTGTACTCGCCCTTAAGGGTGTTGTTGCCTCCGACGAGGGTAAGCCAACCTGAGTTATTTATGATTTCCACATTACTTGCCAGGCTGACGCCCTGGGGCAGGGAGCTGCTATCCGCCTGTTTTACCGTGGTGGTGTAAGTGCCGTCATCGATGTCCACCGTATCAACCTTATAGCGTACATGCGTGCCGCTGGTTTCAAGCCCCGCGGTCATTGTACCGCTATACCATGCCGCGGAAACTCCCTTGGCGCCGGGCGCAAGCACTTCCAGGGTGAACTCATCCGATGTCGTACCGTCAATGGTAAGGGTGAGATCGTAGTCGTCCGCTTCCACATCCGCGCCCACAGTCAGGCTGAGCGAACCCGCCCCCACCGCGTTCAGGGCGATAGTCGCAGGCGCGTTCACGCCCGCAGGCAGCCCGCCCACGCTGATATTGTAGGTACCAGCGGCTATGTTCGCCGTGATCACGCTGAATGTCGCCGTGCCGCCAGTGCCCTCCAGAATTGGCGCGCCGCCCTGGATGGCTACCGATACGACCTTGGTCGGCGGGCTTGTTGGGTCGCCTGATGATTTATCCCCACAGGCTGCAAATATCATCATCGCCGAAAGGACAATAATTAAGAACTTCTGTCCCTTAATAAGTTTGAGTATGTTTTTCACTGAAGACTCCTTTTTCTGATACCCTGTCCCGTTTCAGGCGGGTAACCAGAAGGACAATTTGTCCCAAGATTTACCTACCCACAAGGGAGGGTATATCAACACCGAATGTCTTTCGGTTTTGATTCCAAAAATCATGTTATTAAAATTTCTAAAGAATGCATAAATTGCGATGCCGCCCAAAAAAGCCATAAGGGCTGCAAAGCAGTATATTAGCCTGTTTAATGATTTTTCAGGGTCAAAAAAGGGCGGTTTTAGTGCGTTTTCACAGAAAGTCCCCGGGGGGGGGGGGGGGAACTCATTTTTTTGCA
>Ga0123356_10003513_pt1 | contig 16401 bp, 17 predicted proteins | sample TergutEmb28metaG_2_FD_92546 | JGI IMG/M metagenome (GOLD analysis project Ga0123356, IMG submission 92546) | Embiratermes neotenicus P3 segment gut microbial communities from Petit-Saut dam, French Guiana - Emb289 P3 | ecosystem: Host-associated > Arthropoda: Insects > Digestive system > Gut ...
GGCGGATTATAGTTGTTTTGAGGTGTGGTGGGCTAATGTGGAAAAGGTGTTGGTGGCTTTGGTGTTTAAGTGTGCAACTTTGCAGGAAGCGGTGTACACCTACTTTGCAACATCTAATTGTTAAGTTAATCCACTATATCCTCAGTTATAGTTTGCATACAGATTCAGGGAAGAAGTGATCGATATCGACTGACCGTTGCTGTAATAATTGCCATAGCTATCAGCAAGAGAAAGCAAACTATCCCAGTATGCAGGAGCCAACGTATCTTGTACCGGATCTTCAAGAGTCACCGTATGACTGCCCGGAGTCAACAAAACAGGCATAGGCACTTGATGGCAATACCGTTCTGCCTGCAGAGCCCAATAAAAAACAAAAAAAGATCCTCGAAGCCATCGACCATACGGTAGGTAAATTTTAGGGAATTACGGGTTATTTTATGTTTCATATGTGAATACCGACATATTTCTGAGTATGTTGACTATTTTTCGTCTCAGTTGCGCTCATTTGAAAAGGGGCAAATTAACTGGTGCTTTGCGTTTTTCCCTTATCCCGTGTTAATCCTCCTCATCGAACCCTATTTGATAGGGCGGACTCTTTAATCAGATGGACAAACGGATTCCCGTTCGACCTGCAACCCATTTAACCGTAGCCTCCAGAGTCAAAAGAGAACGCTTAACCGTCTTTCGGTAGTTAGGGAGATAGGTGGGGTTGAGCGGGTTGTTTTTGGATCTAAAATCGATGGTCCGAGTTTCTCACACAAAGCCTTTGTCTGCCTAGTATACTCTGCCATACGCCACACCCATCAACCCCCGCAACACCAATACGAGAAAGCCACCCCATCCGCCAACGAAAACCTGATAGTTAAAATAAATTCACAAAAAGTTCGGTATATGTCTTCGCAGAAATTGAATTAGACCGGGTTAAAACGCTGAAATGCATGATAAAACGGCGTTTTATCGATTTGTGGATGTAAAAATGGTTTGTTAGATGCAGAAATTATGATTTGTTGCCTCTTGTTTCGTATCTTATGAAGACCCTGTGTCATGCCTGTGTGGTACTCATATGGGTACTACAAATATTTGGGTTTTATGTTGTTTTGATGGGGAAAGCGCATAATTTTTGATGTAGTGCCCAGGGAATTTAGGAAGTTATGTTGGTGCTGAGGAATCCCACAGAAACTGGAAATACTCACGTGCAAAACCCACCAAACCCACATGATTGCTCCAGATAACCAGACTGGGCTTATCTTCACCAAGAAACAGCATGGCTTCTTTACCATCAGCAATTATGCCTCCACCAAACATGTGATCACGGATACGCAGCTCGTCTAACCCTGAAAATTTTTTAATGAATGCCCAGTCTTTGGCTCTTCCAGCCGCCATAAATTTCACCCTTACATTCTTTTTTAAGCCGCTGCTTAACAACGGTTCAGCTAAAGTAATTACAGGTTTAGCAAATTCGGGTGCTGCTACCATAATCTCCATTGTTGCCTTCTTGAAGACATCCTCCAGCCGGGATAATACTGCTTGTTGTCCGCGTAGAATCAACATATCAGGGCGTTCGATGAGTTCACGTTTTTCATAGAGGGGCTGAAGGGTTTCGGCTATATTGTTTTCCCAGCCGGCATATTTATCTTCAAAGCGTAGCTTGGTGAACCGAGTAGCTTCCAGTGGTGGCACCGGATAGTATTTGAATGGACGAGTTTCGTTACTTTTAATCCAGCCCTTCTCTTTTAATGCATTGAGAACTTCGTACATTTTGCTATAGGGCACATTCGCCTGTTGGCTTACTTCCATAGCCGTCATTTGTCCGCTTTCCAGTAACACTAGATAGGTGTCGATTTCATGGGTGTTTAACCCCATTGAGCGGAGTATGCCGCGGGTTTCATCATTTGCTGTCATATTTCCCCCTCAATCACCGTAGGAAACGTTTGGAAACTTATTTATCATCACTTGGCTCTTAAGCACTTCGACTAAAACGCTTACACGCCAGAAGGCAAACTACCCCATGAAAGACATCAAATCAACTCAGAGTATATGTCCTGAATGCCTAAAACCCCTGGACGCAACAATCTATGAGGATGAAGGCAAAGTATTCATTAAAAAGACCTGCCCCGAACACGGTGCCTGTAGTGAACTCTACTGGTCGGATTACGACCAATATGTTCGCGCCGAAGCATTCCGTTGCGACGGCACAGGTGTGGAGAACCCGCGCACAGAGAAAAAACTAGGCTGCCCCAACGACTGTGGCATCTGCCCCGAACACCATTCTCACACGGCACTGGCAATCATCGACATTACCAATCGCTGCAATCTCAAATGCCCTGTTTGCTTCGCTAATGCCAACTACGCAGGTTATGTCTATGAACCCACGATGGAGCAAGTAACAGGCATGCTTGAGAATCTAAGAGCAACCAAACCGGTGCCGGCGCAGGCGCTCCAGTTCAGCGGAGGAGAACCCACCATTCGCAAAGAACTCTCCCAGATGATCCGCAAAGCCAAGGAACTCGGTTTTAACCATGTCGAAGTTAACACCAACGGGCTACGGCTAAGTCAAGACGTAGCGTTCTGTAAGGAATTAAAAGACGCCGGTGTCAGCACAATCTATTTGCAGTTTGATGGTTTAACCCCTGATGTCTACAAATACATCCGCGGTGTCGATTTGCTTGACATAAAGATGAAAGCAATCGAAAACCTCCGTATGGCCGGATGGAACAGCGTCGTTCTCGTCGTCACCCTAGTCAAAGGTGTCAACGATAATCAACTCGGCGGCATCATTGAATTCGCCGCCAAAAACAGCGATGTGGTACGATGCATAAACGTCCAACCAGTATCACTCTGCGGGCGTCTACCACCCGATGAGCGGGAAAAGATGCGCATCACTATCCCTGATTTCATGAAAAAAGTCGAAGAACAAACCGAAGGCGTAATCAAAGTTAGCGACTTCTACCCTGTACCCGTCGTTGTTCCAGTATCCAAAGCCGTGGGCGCAATCAAAGACAAACGCTATGTTGAATTCACCGCTCACCCCCACTGTGGTATGGCAACTTTTGTCTTTATCGAAAACGGTAAAATCACACCCATCACCAGCTACGGTAACATCGATAAATTCGTTGCCACCCTCCAGAGCGTCTATAACGATGCTGCTAAGGGTAACAAAAACCAAGCTAAACTCCGTCTCGTCGGTGCAGGGCGACACATCAAATTTAGTTTTCTACGCAAATACGTCCTAAAAGTTCTCACAAACGGTGACTACAAATCACTAGGCGACTTCGCTCGTTCCGCAGTGCTGATTTCATCCATGCATTTTATGGACCCCTACAATTTTGACCTTGAACGGGTCTCCCGTTGTGTCATCCACTATGTGGTACCCGATGGGCGCATCATTCCTTTCTGTACCATGAACTCTATACACCGCGCCTCAGTTGAGAAGGAACTTGGCATCCCCATCAAAGAATGGCAAAACAAACATAAGGTTGAAATAAGCCAGCCAGTCTAGATGCTGGAACCAATAATATTTGGCAAGGTGAAAAATATGGGTGGAAAAAAGAAGCTTGGCATAAAACAGATGGAAAAGCAGCAAGACAGCAAAGCATCGGAAGATAAATCAAAGGACGCAAAGAAGACAGAAAAGAAAGGTCTGGTGACGAAGAAAACAGTCATTGGCATTCTATCTCCTGACGTGAAAGACGACAAAATCGTTGCTGAAGTCAAAAAAATGAACGTTCTAACACCATATGCAGTTGCAACGCGCTACGGTGTACGCCTCAGTGCAGCAAAAGACTTTCTTGAACAGCTAGACTCTATTGGTGCAATCCAACTCGTAAGCGCAAGCCACAATTTAAAAATCTACAAACCGGCAGCCTAAACTGCTAACCAACTTTATTTAACAACCCATTTGGAGTTTAGATTTTGAGTTTCCCTGAAAAAGTCTATACAGGCAAAGAAGTTAAAGCCGCTCGAGCCCTCGTCGAGCAAGGCTACAAGCACAACCTGATAGTTGACGGCCAATCTGAATTCACATGGAAAGTTAAAGAAGCGCTCGAATACATAAAAACCGCTGGGTACTACGACTATCTCCAAACCTACATCCGCAAGATCGTTGAAATCGACGGTATGACCCAGCTGCGCCAAGCCGAAGTGGCAATTTGGGCTAACAAGTTTGCTGTGGATAACCCCATAGATGCTGCTAGCCTGTTTATACAGAAAGCCTTCAGTATGCAAGAGTACTTAGACGGTAAGCTCTATTATGGTGGTGCTGCAGAGAAACGTTCCATAACTAAACGTATAGAGTTTCTCGAAGTTCTCAAGGAGAAAATAGGCGACAAAGAAGTTAAAGAGGAATGTGAGCGGCTCCTCTCTTTGTGGCATGAGAATTCTGCATAGTTATGTCGTTGCTGTTGCCAGTGTAACTTTTATTGTTGAGCCGCTTTTAACCTGTTTAAACAAGTCCAAGTTGGTTGTGATTTTTCCTAGTATGCTAACTGGGCTGTAGGGTTGGGATTTTCCGTAGAAAACACAGAGTGCACTTCCCATGGGCCAAAATGCGATAGTGCCTGTCTCGACTGTAGGTTTAGCCTTTTCCTCCCCCATTTTAATGGGAATTTCAAAGTAAACTTCTTCTTTCCACAGTGCTGCTCTGCCCTCCATGGGGAGCTTGCGTACTATGTAGTCAATGGTGCGTGGTGCCATGAACCTGACTAGTTCACCTTCTGCTTCGCCCAAACTTTCGATGATGAATTTTATTTTAACGCGAGAGATGTCTTCGTCGTTGCTCAAACTTTCATACCCCTCAAAGAAAACTATAAACTGTGTGTGACTTACAGAGTATAGTGCGAAAGTTCAATTTAACTTTTACACTTTCATGCATCGATTTAGAATGGGTTTAGCGTCTATAGAAGACTCATCACTGTTGCGCCGATGAATTTTATCTCATCGTTTGTCACTGCGGGGTGAATCGGTAACGAGAAAACTTGTTTTGCGGCTTTTTCAGTTTCAGGCAACGGTTTGGAGCCAAAGTTGTCGCGGTAATAGGGCATAGTGTTAATGGGGTTTACATAGTATGCTTCTGCGCTTATGCCATTGGCTTTGAGTTTGTCAAGGAGTTTGTTACGTTTTGCTTCTGTGGCGTCGATTAGTCTGGCGGTGTAGAGATACCAGCTGTGTTGGCGGTCTTTTGTTTCATAGGGCAAGCTGAGTTTTTTGGTTTCATTTAGGATTTTAGTTAGTTGTTGTGCGTTTTCGCGTCGTTTAGCAATGAATTGGGGTAGCTTTTTCATTTGTACAATACCGATAGCTGCTTCAAGTTCTGGCATGCGGTAGTTGCTGCCCAGCATCTCAGAGGTGTACTTGGCTTTTTCACCATGTGTTCGGATCATGCGTAGTTTCTCGTTGATTTCGTCGTTGTCTGTGGTGACTACGCCGCCTTCTCCTGTCGTCATGTTTTTGCTTGCATAGAGGCTCCAGCAAGCGGCATCCGATAATGATCCGGCTGGTTTTTTATTGTAAGTTGCGCCATGTGCCTGTGCGGCGTCTTCAATCAATCCTAAACTGTGCATATCTGCGATTTCGCGAAGAGGTTCCATGTCCGCTGAGAAGCCATACAAATCGACGGGTAGGATTGCTTTGGTTTTTTTGGTTATGGATTTTTTGGTTGCTTCGGGGGAGAGGTTGTATGTTTGGGGGTCTATGTCTGTGAAGACGGGTTTAGCACCGGCTAGGGCGATTGCTTCGGCGGTGGCGACGAAAGTGAAGCTCGGAACGATTACTTCGTCGTCACGTTTTACACCTGCTGCCATGATGGCTGCATGGAGGGCTGCGGTGCCCGTGTTGACTGCTACTGCGTGTTTTACTTCTGCAAATTCGGCGAAAAGTTTCTCGAATTCTATGACTTTTGGTCCTGTGCCTAGGGCGTTAGTTACTGGTCCTTTGCGCATGACTTCCATGACTGCTTGGACTTCTGTTTCGTCAATGCTGGGTTTGTTTATCGGTATCACTTTTCTCAAGTCTCCATTTAGATACTTTGTTTCGATTATATTTGACTATTTACCAAAACATATGCTGGCTGATTGACTAACTAGAGGGGGCTAGTACGCATAAAGCTTTTCTGTTTTTGGAACAGTGACTGCGCAGAGACAGTCACATACCCTAAACTACTGCATCCTTTACCCTTCACGTGAGGAAAATGGATGCTTGGCGAATTGATAGGTGAATTTAAAGGGAAAAATACCTCTTATCGGGTGCTCCCAGATGGCAGAATTGAAACATCCGCACAGGGAACCGGGAAAATGTTTGGCGTGGATGCCTTTCTTATTAACACCTCCACGGGTATTATGCAGAACGGATGTTTTATGGGCGAAGTAAACAGCGCCATCACAACAGTGACCGGTGAATCAGTTACCTGCCGGGGTAATGCAGTGGGTTATCCTTCAGGGAGTGGGGGGGCCACTCGAGCAGCCTCGATTCAGATAACGTCGGCGGAAAAGATGATGCGACTAAACAGAGTTATCGCAGTACATGAGTATGAGACCGACATGGTGGATAACTGGACTGGCAAAATCTGGGAATGGAAATAATAGACTAAATCATTTAGTGTTCCTGAGCTGTGTTACCAAAATAAATAGTGAGGGGTAGTTATGTCATTAACAGCTAGTACACATTGCACTTAAAACACTGGATGTAATTTGTGTAGTATAATTCTCGCATCCTTCGTTGTAAACTGCCAATTAACCACCTGTGCGCAGAATTATACTCTTTTTCCCAAGCGGCAATCTCCTGATTCAGCAACCCCAAATATCAATGCACCGACCAATGCGCTACTTAGACAAAATACTAATCGAAATCTATGCAACATTTAACCAACTCCCCTGCACAGCAAACCGCCCAGCTAACTCGTGCGCCCTAGCCGTCGGAAACGCCTATAGAGCGCCGAAACAACATGCGTATTGAAATTATTCGCCGCCAACTTGATCTTGGGCTCATCTTTATCTGTGCTCTCTTGCAGAGCAGCCTCTCAAGTTCATGCGTAAAATCAACCGCCGCTCGATGTTCACGTGCATTTGCATGATGTCCCTAAAAAGAGGCTCACACATACGAACTCTCTGGCACCACTATATCGCACTAAGTATTTGGGTGCAAGCGATTTAGCGGAGTGATGTACTAAGTCATGCATTTAAGCGGTCTTTTTTATTCTACAGTTATTTCCTGTGTGTTCTTATAGTCAGAAATGACTCTGATCCACTTCTTTTTGAATTCATCATCAAGCTCTAAATCGCCCGTGTCCACCCTCAAGTTTTTGAGCCGATCAAGCTTGCTTTTGGTCGCGATGACGACGATGTCTTCTAAGCCCACTTGACGGATGACTCTGGCGCTTATCTGCTGATTACCTCTGCCAAAGATGAAGCCCTGTCCCCCGATGGGTGTGACGATGATTTTTGTAGGTTTGTCTTTTGTTTGCTCAAGTAACTGTTCTTCGTTTGCATCTTTGACTACGATTTTCTTATCCAAGAACAGGTCAACACCCAAGAGTGTTTTTTTCTGGTCTAGTAAGTCGGCGACGGTGCGTGTAGCCGTTCCTGGGCCCATAATGTAGAAGGTGCCTGGCTGCATCTCTTCTATAACATAGATGGCTATGGCCGCTTGATTTTCTATCTCGTTTTGAGTAGTTGGGCTCTGCAATTTGTTGCCTTGTATGAGGTGTGGTTCAAAGGGGCTAAGCATGTGCCCATACAATTCAGCTGAGAGATGTCCTTGTCGGAAAGCTTCTTCGTCGATGTCCATGACTTCGGCTTCGCGCATCGGTAGTCTGCCCCAAAGAAACTGGATGGTAACTTGGGCGGCTGCTTGTGGACTAATGGCAAAGAGTGCACTGTGCATTTTGACGCCCGTGGGGACGCCTAGCACTGGCAACTTTAGATTGACGCTTTTTTCTATATCACGGGTCGTGCCGTCTCCGCCGCAGTAAACCAGTAAATCCACTCCCATGTCCACGATGGTTTTGGCTATAGCTTGGGTGTCCTCTTGAGTGGTTTGGGTTTTGGCCTCCCCGATTGCTCTGTAGTTATATCCCTGTTTTTTTGCTTCGTTTTCTCCCATGTTGCCTTTGCCTGTGACCAGTGTGAGGTATGCTTTGGCAGGGGCTAATTCGGAGAGAAAAGTTTCTGCTCTGTGTGCTGCTATGGGTTTGGCACCGAGGGCGATGGCTTGTTGGAGAATGTTTTTTCCGTCTGTGCCTTTGAGTCCCACGGCTCCGCCCATGCCTGCGACTGGGTTTACAATGAATCCTATTGTTCTGGTTGGGATAGTTGTTGTCAAAGGTTATCTCCCTGTAGTAAAGGAGTGAAGATTAATAAAAATAAGAATCAGTTTGACCGTAGTTTCCGGTTGTTTTTCTAGCCAGAGTGCTCAAATCTGAATGAGTTTACATCAGCAGTTTCACTGGCGCTCCTCACTCATCAGCACTTTATTAGAGTCATGATTTAAGGCTTGCTCTCGTCGCTTAAGTTATTTGGCAACTGATGAAATGGTGAGTGTGGGTGAGCCTGTTTCTACTCGCTGCCAATGGCAAATATGTTTTAGGTGAATCTATGTAATGAATTGTGTAACATAGATTTTTTGGCAGTTTCACAGACACACCTCACACATTGTTATTAAATCAGACTTGAGCTTTAAACTTTGCACCTCAAGGGTTGCTGTTTTGAGGCGGCGTGGGTGAACGTGTTTATTCCGTTTATTGTGTCCAAGGGTTGCTTAAACAAGCGACATGTTTGGTATATGCCATGGCACGGTTGAGTGGGTCGTCAAGAATTTCAGAGAAACTGGTTTGATGTTTAGAGGGTTTGGCGCCGTCATATTGGTTTGGGGGCGTGTCTGTTGTGTGGTGGGTGATGGGTTGTGGGTTTGGTGGTTTGGGTGGGGCGTTTGTCACATTGAAGTTATGGGGGTTTGGAGTGTGGGTGGTGTGGTTTTGTGGTCTATAAGTAGTTGGTGAGCTGATACTGGCACCTATTCTGTATAGGTTTGAGAAGGGCCTTAGAAACCTACCCCATAAGGGTGCCCAAACCTATGGACGTCCCACTAAAGGCCCAAAAATCGATAAAATGAGCATGGAAAGAAAGGTTGGGTGGTTGAGATTTAGAGGCTTTCGCAACCGAGGTATTGTTTGCTGACATCATTTAGCCACGGATAGAGTTTGCGCAGTTTCTCCATGGACTCTGCAACCTTCTCTGCGGGGTATTCATAGGGCTGTAATCTACCGTTAAAGTACTCGTCATAGGCAGACATGTCAAAGAATCCGTGACCCGTCAGAGCGAACAGCAAAGTTTTTGATGTATTAGTTTTGGTACATTCACGGGCTTCCTCACAGACGGCTCTGATGGCGTGTGTCGATTCGGGGGAGGGAATGATGCCTTCCGAGCGTATGAAAATTTTCGCTGCGTCAAACGCATCCACTTGGTTTATGGCTAGCGTGCTGATTTTCTTTTCTTGCGCGAGCACGCTGATGGTTGGGGCGATGCCGTGATAACGCAGTCCTCCCGCGTGGATGGGTGCTGGCATAAAGTCGTGCCCCAAAGTGTACATTGGTACCAGTGGGGTTAGTTTGGCTGTGTCACCGTGATCATAGGTGTAGTACCCACGTGTAACTTTAGGACAAGCTGAGGGCTCAACTGCCACAAATTTAGTCTCTTTGGGTGCTTTTCTGCTAACTTTATCATAATAGAAGGGCCAGAACAACCCGCTAAAACTACTGCCGCCTCCAATGCAACCATACACTGCATCAGGATAGTCCTCCACCATCGCTAACTGCTTTTGAGCTTCGAGTCCAGCAACGGTTTGGTGTAGACAGACATGGTTGAAAACACTGCCGATGGTATAGTTAGCTTTGGGGCCATTCGTGCCGCTTGTTAGGCTGTCTTCGACGGCTTCGCTAATCGCGATACCTAAGCTGCCTTTGTTTTCGGGGTCTTCGGCGAGAATTTTTTTGCCGGCTTCTGTGTGCAGGGATGGACTTGCGTATACAGTTGCACCAAAAGCGTTCATCATGGCTTTGCGGTAGGGTTTTTGTTCAAAGCTTGCACGCACCATGTAGACGGTGGCTTCCAATCCGAACGTTTGGGCGGCAAAACTGAGTGCACTGCCCCATTGTCCAGCGCCGGTTTCGGTGGTGACACGGGTTATGCCTTCTTTCATGTTATAGTATGCTTGTGGGACGGCGCTGTTGGTTTTGTGGCTGCCCGCGGGGGAGTCGCCTTCGTATTTGTAGTAGATTTTAGCTGGCGTTTTTAATGCCTGCTCGAGGCGTAGGGCTCGGAAAAGTGGGCTAGGTCTCCAGATTTTGTAAACTTCTCGGACTTCGTCTGGGACGCTTATCCAGCGTTCTTGGCTGATTTCTTGTCCGATGATTTCTTTGGGGAAAATTTGTGGGACTATGCCGACGCCCGGTTTCCCGGTTTCCGCTTCAATGAATGGCGGCAGGGGATGTGGGAGGTCGGGAACTATGTTATACCATTGTTTTGGGGTGTCTGCTTCTTTGAGCAAAATTTTTTTGTCCGGCATGCAGTTCGCCTTTGCAGTGATGTGCGTGTGATTTTTATTTAAGGCTTTTCTGTACAAAAATGTACGTACCCTACTTTGGTTTGAACAATATATTTATGCTTAGACGCACAGAACTATACAGAAGAGATCATAAATGTGGAAGAAAATCGAAACCCAACTCAACAATTACCCCGAACGCCTAAAAGTCGCCCGTGTCCTAATAGAAAACGGCCTCTCTACCCAAGGCGACAAAATCTACCTCAACCAAATCGAAATCCCACCCATCCGCATCGCTCGAGTCGCAGGCGTCGACCGCCGTACAGTCAACGAAACCCTCAGCAGCATCCACAGCAACCCCGAGTTATGCATAATCTTTAAAGAAATCCGCCCAGCAGGGCATTCACTCAAAGAAATCGCTAAACATCTCAACCTAGGAGTAGTAGAAATCACTCCAACAAATGCAGCATCCCCCGGTATTCTCTCCAACTCCGCCATCGTTTTAAACAAAGCCGGACTGAGCATACGACAAGCCATAGTAGACGACCCAGAACTCAGCCCAGAACCCAAACTAACCTTTATAGTAGAACGCAAAATCCCCGGCGAATTAATTCCCGCACTGCTAAAAATCCCCGGAGTCGCCAAAGTATCCCTATACTAAACCCCAATTGACATTCTTGGTAACGTAACATATTCGCATGTTTCTGCCTCAATTACTTAATTGGTTCGTTTTTTTTTGAGTGCAGACCGTATGGCTGCTCTACAGAAAAGTTAAATTAACCATGGGCAGGGTTATTGTTACATCGTGGAAGGATAACCTTGGCAGCATCCGAAGAAGCACTTATGTGGGTTGAGAAATACCGCCCAAAAACCCTCAACGAAGTCGTCGGTTTAAAAGACATCGTGGAGAGTCTCCAAGCATTCATGAAAAACCCCAAAGCCATGCCACATCTCATGTTCGCAGGGGTCCCAGGCACAGGTAAAACCACCCTAGCATTAGCCATCGCCCGTACACTTTACGGTGACAACTGGCGCAGCTTCACATTAGAACTAAACGCCTCCGATGAACGAGGTATCGACACAGTCCGTGACCGCATCAAAGACTTTAGTCGATACAGCCGCAGCGCCTTCGGAAACATACCCTTCGCACTTATCATACTTGACGAATGCGACCAAATGACAGGACCCGCTCAAACCGCATTGCGACGCATCATGGAAGTAGGCAGCCGCACCAGTCGATTCATCCTCATATGTAACCAAAGCAGCAAAATCATTGAACCAATTCAGAGTCGATGCGCCATATTCCGCTTCAGCCGTATCGAACGCCAAGCCATGAAAGATCACCTCATCTGTATAGCCAAAAAAGAAAACGTTACCTTGTTACCAGAAGCCGCTGACCGCATAGTTGACTTTTCCGAAGGTGACCTACGACACGCTATCAATGCATTACAGACAGCGTCAGCATACAAAGAAGGTTACGTGGACGAAAAAACCGTGTCCTTAGTCATCGGTGAAGCCAGTCCCATGCAAGTACAAAAAATGATTCGCAAAGCACTATACGGTGACTTTATGGAAGCACGTAAAACCATGTACGACATCATGGGCAACTACGGCTTCTCAGGTACAGAAATCATCCGCCAAATCCAACGGGAAATCTTTAAAATGTCAGATTTAACACCCGAACAGAAAGCAGACCTATCCGGAGTCATCGGCGAATACGACTTCCGCTTAACCGAGGGCGCAAACAGTGACATCCAACTCAGCGCACTTCTTGCGCAATTTGCTAAATTTGGAAAGGGCATAGAGGAAAACTATGCAACACAGTGACCTGCTCTGGGTCGAAAAGTATCGCCCCAGAAAAATCGAGGACGTAACCGGTAACGACGAAGCCAAAGCGCTGTTTACTGAATGGCTCAAAAACAAACGGCACACAAAAAAAGCCGTTTTACTCTATGGCCCACCAGGTGTGGGCAAAACAACACTAGTCCTGGCTACGGCAAGAGACCTCGGATTTAGTGTTATTGAAATGAACGCCAGTGATACACGTTCAGAAAAAGCGATTAACGCTGTTGCCAAACCAGCCACATCCTACACTTCCCTGGATAATTTCTCAGGCACAGGCAAAGCCGGTGGCAACGTCCTATTTCTCGACGAAGTCGACGGCATCGCGGGTAACGAAGACCGAGGCGGAGTGGGCGCCATCATAAAAATTGTTGAAGAATCCCTTGTACCGGTAATTATGGCAGCAAACGACCCCGAAATAGAAAAACTTCGCCCCCTAAAAAAAATCTGCCTGCTCGTACGCTTCCAACAGGTCCGCATCCCCCTCATCATTGCATTACTCCAAAAAATCTGTACACTTGAACATGTTGAAGTCGAGTTCGAAGCACTCGAACGCCTTGCCCAGAACAGCAAAGGTGATGTACGTTCAGCCATAAACGACCTACAAAGCTTAAGCGAAGAAAACCACCGCCTAACCCTGCAAGATACCATGATGCTTAGCAGCCGCAATAAAGACATAAGCCTCGATGACACGTTACGTGGCTTCTTCACAGCCGAATCCATAGCCCAAGCCTCAAGCTTACTAAGCTACTCCAATGTTGACTACGACGACTTTCTGCTCTCAGTCAGCGACAACCTGCCTAAACGTTACACCGACATAGCTGAACTAGCAGAGGCATACGATTACGTATCGCAGGCCGATCTGTTTCGCGGCCGAATTGGCACCGAAAACTGGCACCTCCTCAAATACTTTTTCAACGCTCTCACACAAGCCGCTGCAGTTAACCCCCAATCCTACAAACCATTCACCTTCATCACTCCGCCCATACGCATCATAACCCTTTTTTGGACCAAGGGCAAACGTAACACACTTAACGCGATTTGCGGCAAAATCGGCGCTAAATGCCATGTATCCCATGGTATCGCTAGAGAACAATATGTGCCCTATATCAGATTGATGCTACAGAAGAAACGTAACCATCCCCTAGCAGCGTGGTTCGAGTTTACACCGGAAGAAGTGGATTTTTTAACAAAAATGAGCAGGTTCTAAACATGACGATTGTTTTGAACGCTAAGGGCTTTAAACTTCCTCGGATGGATCGCGAAAAATTCTTAGACCTTATGCATTTTGGATTGGATTACGACCGCAACAGTATGCTCTTTTCAATTAAAAGCTATAACAGCATCGAGAAAATCATCGAAGTCGTCAGCGGTACTCTAGGTGAGGAAGTGGTTTTTCTACAAAACTGCATTCGATGCGGCAAAGCCTTTCCTTGTAAAGGATGTAGCTATATCGAACTATGCACGACGAAAAATTTGCCGTTTAGCTGTGTGTGTCCTCCGTGTTTACGTGCCCAAAAGGAGTTCTGAGCCACACTTTCCATATTCTTGAATTCAACGAAAGCAGCCTTAATCAAATAAACCAGCAATATACAGCATCTTTCCCGTTCTTACCCCCGGAATAGCAAAATGATTTATTTTATTCTTATTCGTCAGAGACGAAACCATTTAAAACCCATCCGCAAACAGAATGCGGTGTTATTTATCGCAAACAAACTGAAGATAAGTCAACAAAAAAGAATAAAGGGGTGGGATGATGATTTATGTAAGTTTATTTGCCCATGACTTTCTTTGCAGCGATCTCGATATCTTCCGATTTGATGGTTTTTCTTCCCGCATGCATCGCAAAGTCGAGTGCTTCTTTCGCAATTTTTACACCGATTTCTTCAAGAGCCTTCGCGAGTTCTTTTGCGGCTGCTTCACTTACTCTGTCCGCGCCTGCCTTCTTACATAATCTGTGCATGGGAGCTACAGCTATTTCTAATTCCGTCATAACGACATCTCTATAGCTCCTTTTTCTTTTTAAAGCTATATTTAACCTTTGTTGTCGTTCTTTACACTAAAAAGCCGTTTAACCCTAAAACTATCGGTTTACTAAGAAAATTTTAAAACTCACAACAGTGAATATAGCGCTGAGAAAAATGAAGTTAATAGACGCACATGTCCACCTCTCCGACACCGAGTATGTTGGACATATCGATGAATTAGTTGCCGATGCTAAAACCGCAGGCGTAGTGGCCTTGGTCACCAATTCAATGGATCTTAAAACTTGCCAAAACGACATAAAGCTAGCCAAGCAGTACCCGAATCTAGTTTACCCATCACTTGGTATTCACCCCTGGAATGTTAATGTGCTTGGAGAAAATGAGCTTCAACAGGTCATCGATTATATTCAAACGCAAAGTGGGGTCGTGAAAGCCATAGGCGAAATCGGCTTAGACTATAAATACGAATCCATCTGGGAACAGCAACTGATCGTGTTTGATAAGATGCTTCATCTCGCTGAATCGCTCAATCTCCCTGTGATCATACATTCAAGGGGTACAACCGACAAAGTCGTGGAGATGTTGCCCTCCTACCGTCTAAGCAAGGTGCTTCTACACTGGTTCAGCCACCCCATGTCGGCACTTGATAAAGCCATAGACAACGGCTACTATATAACAGAAGGCCCGCCCATAACATACTCTAACGGTCTTCGCGAAGTCGTTGAAAAAACACCGCTTACCAATTTCATGACTGAGACTGATGGCCCAGTCACCTTTTGGAAACAGCCCTACAATGGGCAATTAACCAAGCCGTCATATATACGAAACGTTGTTGAGGCGGTTGCGGAGATCAAAAAGTTATCCATTGAAGAGGTGGCGGATCAAATTGTCCAAAACTTTGAAAGCTTCTTTAGCATAAAACTAAACTAGCTCTCGTTTTTTCTTCACTTATGCTTGTTCACAATTTATGAACTGTTTATTTTGCATCCTCGAGGCGTAACCTTAAATTAAGCCTCTTCTTTATTCTGAGTTGCTCCTACGTTTTTAAACGCTGGAGAAAAAAACGTTAACACTGGAGGAATATCAATAGGAAAAGTAAAGACTGAACAGATAAAGCATCTAGGCAAAGAACTCATGACTCGCTTCTCAGGCAAATTCACAACCAACTTTGACGAAAATAAGCGCATAGTGGACCAAGTGACCAAGGGCACAACTACGCGAGTGCGCAACAAAGTCGCCGGGTACATAACACGCACCATTGCGCTATCTCAGACAGGTTCAGACTTAGACGTAGACATCGACGAAGAAGACGAAATAGTCGAGTAAAACTGGGACGACCCGCATGATGGATGCGTATCGAAAAGGCTGGGCGCTAAGGTACCTCCGTGAAGCAAAAGCTGAGCTTGAAGCTGCGCGGAAAATCCCCTACATGGCACCGAATTTGGTGCTAGAAGCTATAAGAAAAGCTCGGAACGCGATTTATTATAGCCTCGGGGAACCAGCGTTTATTGAGATACTTATACGAGAAGAAGTCACAAAAAAACCCGTGACAAACGATTCGGTTCTGCGTTTTCTAATCGCCATTGAAACAATTGTTCAGCAAATTTCGCAGCTCGAAGAAGTAAATGGTGACGCCATGATGAAACAAGCGGATTCAATAGTTGATATCGCCACCGATATCGTGGAAACACTAACACAAGAAAAATTCGAAAACTTTAGCTAATCTAGTCTTCTTGTTTTTCAGTGTCTTCTCGCGAAACATACGCATTTGTGCCAAGTTTTAGCAGCCCCTAAAAATTGCACTTTCGCAATTTTTGAATTATTCTATTCGTTTATGGCTTCTGTGTAGTCAAAACAGTTAATCGACACATCTAAGACAGTCTGAGTATGTTTTGAAATTATCTTCAATTACGTAATTATACCAATGTCATGAACTTAACAAGTGCAGGTTATTGGGGATAGCATTTTAGCTGATGCTGATACTGCGCCAACACAAGATATTAACTCCTCTAACAGTTTGCAGCTAAATTTTACAAAACCTAAC
>Ga0123356_10003514_pt1 | contig 16399 bp, 13 predicted proteins | sample TergutEmb28metaG_2_FD_92546 | JGI IMG/M metagenome (GOLD analysis project Ga0123356, IMG submission 92546) | Embiratermes neotenicus P3 segment gut microbial communities from Petit-Saut dam, French Guiana - Emb289 P3 | ecosystem: Host-associated > Arthropoda: Insects > Digestive system > Gut ...
CGAGGCTTAGCGGGGAACCGCGCGAAGCCCGTTAAACTCGAGTGCCCTGGGGCCATAGCTCAGCTGGGAGAGCGCCTGCTTTGCAAGCAGGAGGTCACCGGTTCGATCCCGGTTGGCTCCACTAAGAAAGTTCCTGGAAGCAGGTTGGTTTAAGTCACGAGCCGAGCTGCTTCCGACCGCTCGACGCTTGTTGGTCATCAACTTTGGTCATCAAACTGGGGACCAGCGTGCCGGACTGTGGGCCGCGGGATTCGCGGTCACATGGCTGCGGCCGACCTAACACGGGTCGCTGGCGCACTGGGACCCGACCGCCGAATGGCGTCCGGTTATGCGAAGAGCGAGGTCTGGGGGGCTCGATGAACCGCAGCGTCTCACGCGGCTCGATCCCGGCCGTCCTGCCACGGCGCGAGACTCCGCACGAGCTGGCATAGCAGCCGGGGTCCCGCTCGACATTGATGCAGCGCACCAGCGGGTAACGGCGCTCGACCTTGATTCGCTGCGCCTATTTCGCGACGATCAACGGCGAGCCGTCCCGCAGCCGACCGTGTCCGTCAGGCCGGTAGGACCCGGCGCCGGCGAACCCGTCCACGATCCAGACGTGGCGCCGGCGACGGCCGAGGCCCGTCGTGCTTCCGAGCTTCCATGTGAACGGCTTCAAAGTAGCCGTCGAGGATGTCAAGCTTGTGCAGGGACCGCGCCTTCCGCCTCTGCGAAGAAGTCCAGCGGATCAGCAGGCGGCACCATGCTCCAAGCCAAGCACACGAACCGGACGGCGAGCCGGCAGTCGTGCACGGAGCGACGCGGTCGGTACAACCGTCGCAGCGTCATTAGACCAGAGGCTTGACGCCCGCGTCTGGCATCTGATCCCACGTGCGGCCGTCGAGATCACGGCCGCCGGCCTTGGGCGTGCGGCCACCCCACTGTTTAAAGAAGAACGCGACCTGCTCGGAGCAGCAGCGCTCGCGGAGCTCCCGCAGCCACTCGACCTTCACCGGCCGGTGCCGCGGCCCTGACTCGCCGCCGGCGATCAGCCAGTCGATCCCGGTCAGGTCCAGCCCTTCAAGCCGGCCGAGGAGCGGTTCGGCAGAGATGAACCTGACCGCCGCCTGCACCTCGCGCAGGTAGTCAGCGCGGTGCACGAACTGGCGGTTCTCGATCCAGACACCCATCCAGACGTTGGTGGGCCAGTCCAGCTGGCCGGCGATCCGCGCCAGGCGATCGTGGCGTTTGGTGAGGATCAGAAACGTGTGCTGGCCTGCGGCGGCCATCACGTCGAACACGTTCGCAATGTACTCGTCGGGGATCTGCTCGTGAAACAGATCGCTCATCGAGTTGACGAAGATCACCCGCCGTCGGCGCCATCGCAGTGGCTGATCGAGCCGCTCAGGCCACAGGCGAAGCCCGAACCCCTGCTCGTAGTGGTGGCCACGGATCCCCTGCCAACGCTCGGCGAACGTCTTCGCATAGCAGTGGGCGCAGCCGGGGCTGATCTGGTCGCAGCCCGTGCCGGGTTCCACGTCGCCTCCGTCCACTCGATCGGGCTCTGTTGGACCGCAATCCTTTCGCCGCCGCTGAGTACGACCCTGCTATCGCTCAAATCATCCCCTTCTTGGGAAGCAGGCCGCTCGCACTGTTCATGCCCGTCCTCGACAGCTGGCTGGGCTGTTCAGACCGGCGGCAGTCGGCGCCGTCTAATGGTTGACGGCGGGCTTCAAGTCAGCCCCTCCTCGGCGGCGGACCCGCCACACCACGAGGTCCGACTTGATTGCCGGGGTCGGCTTGTGACTGCTCTTCGAGCTGTTCGGCGCGGAGTACGATCTCCGAGAGCCGAACGTTCAGCGCGATGGCCAGCTCACAAAGCTTGTCCCAGCTGGGGTTGCGGAGGCCGTGCTCGATCCCAGACAGATAAGTCGGATGCATGCCGGCAGCCGCCGCCAGTCCCTCGATCGTGAGCCGCCGCTCGGTACGGAGCTCCCGAACCACGCGGCCGAGGGCGGCGCGGCTGGGTCGCGGCGACGGCATGCCCCGGGACCCTTACGACCGACCCCGCTAGGCACCATAGAATATAGTCGATGTTCATCGTGTCCCACGCAAGGAACACGCATCTGTGGGAGCACGGCAGGAACCCCGATGGCAAGCCCGAACGGGCGGGAGAGCGCAGGTTCCCCGACCTCCGATGACACCTGATCGCCGTCCTGGCGCCATTTGGCGGCAGGACACACTTCACAGGGTGGTGGAAGCCTGGCCGGCTGGGCACGCAGCGGATGGCAGCGGCCGGGCTCTCTCGTATCGCGTCCGCTTGGCGGACGGTTCGACCACGACCCTCGACGGTGCTGTAGTATGCGAGCGGTTGCGTAACACGCACGGTGAGCGGATTCTGCTCACCGTCGACCGGGCCTCGCACGTGCTCGCCCGGCATAAGCGTCGCGACGTGGGCGGCGCGTTCGCGCGCGGGATCACGCTGACTCGACTGCTCGGGCTGTTCCGCCGACACCACCGCGAGCCACTTGGATACGGCGAGCAGTCGGACAAGATCCAGGTGTCGTGCGATCGGGTGGTCGGTACCAGCGGCATCGTCTCGGCTCAAGAGCTGGCCAGACTCGGGGGGCTCGGCGAGGACGACCTTGAGCGGCTTGCGCAGCTGAAGGAGGAGGCGTTCGAGGCGAGCGTCCGATACGCCGCAGCCGATCGTGCCGCCTTCGTCGCGCGTGTGAACGAAGAATGGCGAAACGGGAACGTACGCCTGCGGGAGCGCAACGGGGCCGTGTTGCCAGCGTTCATTGCCGAGCCGCCACCGACCCAATCGTTTGTGGTCGTTCTGGATCGGTCGCGACGCAGGCTAACCGACGACGAAAGGCACATTCGCACGGTTTACCCAGGCGAATTGCTCTGCGACTCCCCTGCCCACGCCCGCTATATGCCGCTGATGAGCGTGTCTGATCTGCCTGCGGGAGCGACGATCGCTCAGCTTCAGCGAATCCATGACGCGGGCGAGGCGCTCGACGAGCGCGAATTGGCGGTGCTGTGTTCCTACAGGAAGGCGTTTGAGGTCTGGTACGAACATGGCTCGTTGCTACCTGCATGGCTCGGCAGGTAGTCGCTGTTCCTGCGAGCGATCTAGGTACCTGCCGAGCCCTTTAGTGGCCGGCTGGACCTCATCGGTGAGGTCGGCGGCTCGGGCACCACAACCACCGCGAGCGCAAAATCGCCGACGAATTGTCAATTACCCTCGCCCACGCTTTAGGAAACAGCAGCGCACCCGGTCGGGCTCCGCGACGAGCGTCCACCGCAAACCTTCACCTACGCGTCCCGCCCAGCCGCGAACCGTTTCATCTGCTCAGACGCCCTTCAGCAAGCGTCGCGCGCTCAGCCGTGCGTCACCGGCGAAGTGCGCACAAGGGTCGGCCGAAACCCCGCAACCGGATTCCCGAACACTCGCCGCCGGATCCCTCGCGCGCAGACCACGCGAGACTGCTGACTGGCGGTCCGGGCACCGTTCGTTGTGACCGCCGCCGATAGCACGGCACGATCAAGCCAGCCGCGCGATCCCGAGCTCGACGGTTGACCTCGGCTCCGGCGAGGACCGACATACCCGCAGAGCAACGGACATGGGGGCAAGGGCTACATCCGCACCGTCAACGTCTTGGTTGCCGCCCTAGCGTTCGCCGGGGTGACCTGGACCGTGACCTTGCTAATCGCCGGCGCCTTCTTATTGGCGGGCGGCTTGGCATTCGTGACTCGCGCGTTGGCCTTCGCCTTAGTTGCCGACTTCGTGGGGGGGCTCAGCTTGGTCGCGACCTGGATTCGGTGCGTCCCAGCGCCCATCGCTTCGCTGAACCTCGTCACGCCGTTGCCGGTGACGGTCACCTTCCCGCGCTCGGAGGTCCGGACCCGCAGCAGCAGCTTGCCGGTCTTGACGTGGTGGGAGAGGACCTTCAGCTGCGCTGGCTTGCCGCATGGTGTCGATAGCGTCATGTTTCCGGATGTTGTCTTGCCGGACTGCGCGCCGAAGTTTTCGTTGCCAACCTGGTTCTTCTGGCAGATGCTCAGTCCGCGGCCGGTGATGACGAGCAGGCCCTTCTTGCCACCATTGATCTTCAGGGTGAACTTGCTGACGGCCGCGTCGGGGATCGTCGGGAACGTCGTCACGAGCTTCCCTCCCGATACCGAGGTTTGAGCGCGGAGGTCGAGCGCGATCTGGCCGCGGAGCGGGACCAGCAGCGACGGGAGTGTCTTTACCTGCTGTCCTTGGGCGTTGGTGCGGATTCCTTGGACGAGGTAGACGTTGCCGGTCAGCGGCTGGTCCAGGAGTGGTGTGACCGCGGCTGCGGTTCCAACGATCGTGTTGTCGGGGCAGCCGACGGCGCCGCCGTGGACCGCTTGGGCGGTTGCGTAGAGGCAGACGTTGTTTGAGTTGTTCGGATCGAGTGCCAGCGACAGCGGGAGAGCGACTTTGGCGGACAGGATGTTCGCCTGACCCGTGGGGTCGGTCAGGGTTGCGGTCAGGGTCGGGTGATCGCCGCCCTTGGTCTTGCCCTTGCCGGTCAGGGCGATCTTGAGCTTTGGGGAGAACCCGATGTCCTGGCAGCCGCCGACCTGAAAGTGGCTGGAGACGTTGGCGGTGATCGCCGCGGCTGTGCTAAAGCCAGCGCCCTGTGTGTCTACGGTGACCGGCCCGCCAGGCGGGGCGCCGGTCACAGTCGCGGTGACGTTCATCGGGTCGCAAGACGTCGGGTTGACGGTGAAACCGGGCCGGTTGAGATCGACATCGATCCGTTGGATGTCCAGCGGTATCCCGTCAAGGATGGTCGGGAACGGGTCGCTGACCGCGGTCACTTGTGCGGTCTCGGGGTCGATGAACAGAGCTTGGCGGACGACGACGGTTCCGAGGTCGAACGGTCCGGCCTTGGCGGGCACCACGACCGCCAGCCCGTACGGCGCGCCCTTGTACGAGCCAGTCAGATAAGCGGTGCCCTGAAGGATGAGTGGGTTCGGGCCGACGCCCACTCCGGTTGTCACGGTCCCGACCTGCGAGCCTGCCGGACAGGACGAGTTGGCCAGTTCCTGCGCGCCGGTGTTTGCGGCTGCGGCGGCCAGTTTGGCGTCGGAGCATTCCTGCACCCCTGCGAGCTTGGCGAGTATCCCGGGCGGCAACTGCACCGACAGGCCGGTCAGGTTCTGCTCGGTTGCCGAACGCCGGAACGACAGCACGAACGGCGAGTACCGGCCCGCCTGCGGGTCCTGCGTGCCAGCGGTGAACGTTGGCGAGAACGCGGACGGCGCACATCCGGAGGTGATCGAGAACGTGTTGCTTGAGTTCACGGCCGGTCCGCCGGACCATGGCGTCAGTTGCGAGGTGATGGGGTAGGTTCCACAGGCGGTCGGGGTAGCCAGCACACCGCGGTCGCCTGCCTCGAAGTGCAGTTTCAGATCCGAGAACGGAAGCTGCGGGTTGTTGTTAAAGGTCGCGGTGATCTGACCGGTCTGCGGGTTGAGGTCGAACCGGCCAGCGAGCTTGATGATCACGCCGTTGCCCTTGGCGACGAGATACCCGGCCAGCAGCGTGTGGAACGGGTTGGCGGATTGATCGGCCAGGTACAGGGAGCCCTCAAGTGGGTCGGCGAGCACCGGTGTCGTGATCTGGACGGTGCCGACCTTGGAGGCGTCTGGGCAGGTCGGGTCGGCGGTGTTGAAGCTGATCGGGCTGTCAGAGGTGAGGCCGATCTCGGCCTCAGAGCAGGCACCGAGCCCGTCGGCAGCGGCGGGGTTGAGGGTCAGCCCGGGAGGCAACGTCACGACCGCGTTCTTCAGGTCGGCCGTCCCAAGGCTGGTTGCGCTCGTCAGCCCGTCCTGCGGAATGCTTAGGTCGACATCGATCCCGCTCGGCGACGCAGCCGCGGTCGTGGTTGGCTGCGCAGTCAGCGTCGGGGCGAAGGGCAGGTTTCCGCACCCGGTGATGTCGGCCAGGGGCGCGGTGGCTGATACGAGCACGCCCGGGTTCTCGAAGCTCTGAGCCGAGAACCCGACCTGTTCGGGGCCACAGCTCGTCGAGTTCGTCAGAAAGGCGGTCGGTGCAAGACCGCTCGGCTGAGGTGCCGGGCACGTCGGAAGGTGCAGCGTGCACACCAGCGCGGTCTGCGGCGTGAACCGATCGGGATCGTGGCTCGGATCGGCCGGGACCCCCCAGATCGTGGTCGTGGCGTTGGTGAGGGTTACCGCTCCCGTCCCCTGGACATCGGCGGTGATGCCGTAGTCGCTGCCCGAGCGAACGTTCAGGTCGATGATGAACGGGTCGACGAGTCCGATGAACCCGAGTCTCGCGACCGAGCTCCCGTCCGATGACGGAGGCAGGTTGTACAGCGGCTCAAGGACCGGGAACGCAGTCAGGTTGGTGGTGACGAGGACGGTGCCTACCTGTGAGTCTTGTGGGCAGACCCCGGGACTGGCGGCGGTAGCGCCCTCCTCGGAGAACTCCGCCATCGGGCACTGCGGGAAGGGGGCGGGGTTGCCGACCAGCCCTGGTGGAAGCGAGATCTGCACCTCCTTGGTGTGGGCAACTGCTGTGGTCGCTTCGCCCGGGACCGTCGGGAACGAGAACTGAGTTACCAGGTCTGGGTGGGCGCCGGCCTGCGCGGTTGACAGCGACGCGCTGGCCGAGCTGAACTCGTAGCCATCGCCAGCGCCCATTGCGACCGGCGGAGCGGTCAGCGCCGTTGCGGCGGCAATTGCCCCGACGATAGTGGTCCTGAACGCTCGTGTGGTCATCGCCCGCCCCCGTTGCCGCTCTCGGATGATCGTTTTGGCTTGCGTGGAGCTTTGACGGTCAGATGCACGAGCGCTGCCGACGCCCTACCGTCCGCGGGTGCAAACTCGACACGCACCTTCAGCGCCAGCGCCTTCTCTTTCTTGAACTGCCGTTTCTCCTTTGCGGTAACGGTCGTAGTCATCCGATAGGTCCCGGCCTTTTGGATGGACCGCTGAATCCTGTGGATGTCGGCTCCCGCGAGCGTGAGCTTGCCCTTCGCCGGGACCTGAACTCGCACCGAGAGAGCAGTTCCGCGGACGGTCTTGCTGAGCACCCGCACCTTGGCGGCAGGGGCCGGGGACGTAGAGTGGCTGTCGCTCGGCCCGGCGAACGCGACGCTCGCGACCATCGGTGCCGACGGCGGTGGTGTCAACGGCCCCTGGCATGCGTCCTCGACACAGTCCGCCGGAGTGGGCGCCGCCGGGAACCCTCCGTCGACGCGTGCGTCGTACATCACATCGCCGCCGGCGTTCTGATCTTGGGGCGCGAGCGCCTGGTTAGTCGTGAACATGACATCGCTGCCGTCGGCAGTCATGCCGTATAGGTAGCTCGGATAGGGGCTCTGTCCGGAGGAGATCAGGTAGAGGCATCCTCCATCCTGGGTATCCGAGGTGCAGTTGCCTGCCCCGTCTGCCTCCCACTCATATACGTCCTCCTGGCCGTTGGTGTCCGAAGGCACAAGCGCCTCGCTGGTGTTGAAGAGCACCTCCTGGCCGCTCGACGTGACGTTGTCTATAAGGTTCTGCGACTCAACCGGGGTCGGATTTGAGTTGGTGCTCAGTGTCTCCAGGTCGGCGTCCGAGGTCGCTACCGCGGCGCGCGGGTTACACGAAATGCAGGTGAGGCTCCCGTCGCTGGCGTCGTACCGGTAGATCTCGCTGTGGTCGGCGTTGTCGTACTTGGTCAGAGAAGCCGTGGACTGGAACACAAACACGCTCCCGTCGGGTGTGGAGCGCGATGTATCGAGCGCGGAGGCATCGTGAGCGGCAGCTGACGGGTCCAGCCCGGTGGAATTTGGCACTGGCGCCCAAAAGCCCAGCGAGGCAGAGGCTCCATTCACCGTGGTGTTGCTAATGCTGAAGTCGGATGGGCCGAGCATAGCAATGAAGTGGATCGTGTTGCTAGCCCGGTCCCATACGTACAAGTTCGGCTGGCCCGCCGTCCCGGCCGACCCGTCCAACTGGGATGGTGATGTGAAATAGACATGCGAGCCGTCGGCTGAGATGTTGACCACAGTCGCATCGCCGCTGTTAGTGATCTGGCTGACCGTCTGGGTCGCCGTGTTTAGGTCAAACAGGTTTCCGGCGGCTGGTGCACTTCCGTCAGGTTGTGGGCCTTTCAGGTAGAAGAGTTGACTTCCATCCTGTGTCAGCCCCTCGAACGTGATGGACAGCCCGGCCGTCTCCGCGGTCGCGACCGGCGCGGCCGGGCTCGGCGCCGGGCTGGTAGCCAGGGCTTTTGACACAGCGGTGGCTGTCCCACCGGCGTTAGTCGCAGTCTCCGCGCACTGGAACACGGCGGCAGCGGCAACGTCAGTGGCGGTCGTGAGGTACGTGCTGGCGGTCGCGCCCGCGAGCGCCACACCGTTGCGATACCACTGGTAGGTGATGCTAGCTGGGCTGCCCGACCAACCCGGCGAGTTGCACGTGAGCGTCTGGCCGCCACCCCCGCCGACCGTCATCGCCGCGCTCTCAGAGGGCGGGAACGGGAATTGCGTGGTCGGGGGCTGGGTGGCCGGGAAGGGCGCCACGACTACCCCTCCGGTAAGCGTCGCACCGGCGCCGACCGAGATGCTGGACAGCTGCGTCGAGCCCGCGGCCGAATTCGTGGCGAACACCTGGCACTGGATCACTTTGCCGTCATCTGCTGGCGACACGGTCGTGTACGTTGGTCCGATAGCGCCCGCGATCGGGACGCCGTTCCGGAGCCACTGGTAACTGAGCGTCGTCGTCGTCGGGCCACCGGTGCAATCGATCGTCTGCCCTGCGCGAATCTCGTTCTCGGAAGCTACGGGCTCCGTGGTGGCGTCGTCTAGACGGACGTACATGGCGCCGTATGCGCCGGGCGAGTCGTCAGTCCCGTTGATCCGGAACGCAACTGCCGAGCCATCGGCCGAGGCACCCTCGTAGAACGCAGGAGCTGTTGGGATTAGGTTCCCCGGGAGCAGCGAAACCACGCGCGTCTGGCCGCCCGCGCGGTCGTAGATAGCGCCAAGCCCCGCTGCTGGAGCATCCGGCTCAAGCGGTATCGCGCAGCCAGAGGTCGGGCATTCGCGTGTATCGAAGATGACATGACCTCCACCGGCTGTGATCCAGCGCGGGTCCGCGTTCGTCGTACCCAGGCTGCCGACACCAAGCACGCCGAGGCTCCCCCCCGAAGCGCGGAAGGAGAACGGGATAGTGGCGAAAGCGAAGGCGCGAAGGTCGGGCGACACTGCCCCCAATCCGGCAAAGGTCCCTTCTCCGAGCTCTAGGTCGCTTAGCTCGGTTTCGGTCGGGCTGACATAGCTCGCAGTCCAGCCAGTAGAGCCGCGCGTCGCCTTGTAGGTGTCGCTGAGCCCCAGCACATCTTGTGTGTTCTCGGCGCCGGGCAGCACCTGGCCCCCGGTGGCGAAGATGACGCTGTCACCCGATGTGGAAACGGACGGAATATCAGCGGTGGCCAGGCTTGAGCCGCCCCATCTGCCGAATATGGGCACACCACCGGAGTCAGCCGGACTCACGAGCTCGTACGCACGGCAGTCAGGTAGCGCAGCGGATAGGCCGACACGGAATTGTGCGTTTGGACAGGAATCACCAAATGCACGCCCCGGGGCGACGGCGACACTCGCCGCCGCTAGAGACAAAGCAAGGATCAGCGATACGCCTCGTCGCGGTGGCCGATCCGCCCGCGCGGGGGCTCCTCGAGTGGTATCCGACGCGCATTTTGACATCTCTTGCATCAGTCTCCTTATGACGCAGGGCGCCCCGCGCAGCCGTTGCGGGGCGCCCTCGCGCCATTCTTCATGTGTGCGTCCTGCGTGTATCAGTCCGTTTAGGGATTCGGCTCCAACCAGATGGTCGCTTCACCGTCGCTTGAGTCGGTGACCTGCCACACCCCGTTGAAAGTCCCGGTGTGCCCGCAATTCCCACTCGTAACCGGAACGTTATCTGCCTGAACCTCAGCTTCCGGCGGCGACAGGGCCACTGGCCCGTCGCCGGGATTGAACAGGTTTAGCGTGATCGGATTGTCGGTGCCCGTGAACGTGCAGTCGTAAAGCAGCTCGGGGCACTGCACCTGGACACCACCACCGGTCGGGATCGCTAGGCTAACGAAGCCATCAGGCGGCGGTAGGTTTGGATTGCTCGTGATGGACGTACCCCACGGCAAACCCAACGTGGTCGCCATGCAAGTCGTGTGGAGCACGCTGTCGGTGCAGTCAGCAAAATCGAGTGCCGTCAGGCTGTCCGAGATGGTGCCACTTCCATTGGCTGTCACCGTATCCTCGAACGCCGAACTCGTACAGCTGACATGAGCGCTGAGATTGTTGTCGAGAAGATCCGAGGTGGCCGATACCAGGGTCCCGTCTAGAACGTCCCCAACCGGGACCGGATTCGTGCAAGGGTTCGTATCGGTCAGACACAGCGTCGCCGCCGACGCCGACGCCACGCCGGCAGATACTGCTGCGGCGAGCACTACGACAGCGGTCAGACCTAACAGCTTGATCTTGCGTGCCAAATCATCACCTCCTTGGTGGCTCTGCCACCGCTTGGATTGGATTCGGGCGTCGGAGCACTGGCACGCACTGCGGCCTCGGCGCCCACCTTTGAGTTGCCGCTCGCAGTTCGACGCGACGGGTTAAGACTTCGGTGCCCCACGGCGCCACTCGCAGTCGGGAGGCGGCGCTGGTCCCTAGAGCTACGAGGAATTCCGCGTCCGACAGACAGTGAACGCGACCCGAAGACGCCAGGATCGCTACCGGCTGTAGCTGTTGGCACGAATGTCGCGGTGCCTGATCGGCCAGCGGGTGACTCGCGGTCATCGTGACTCGCTTGATCTTCGATAGAGGGCTGCTTCGTCTCCTGCCCCCGGCTCTCGACTCCCGTCGCTTTGTCACACATACACACCCTCCGGGAGGTCTCGCAGGAGCTCGTGGCCCTCCCGCGTGAGACTCCACGCGCTGGCGATGCCGTTACGCTCCTTCACGAGCAGGCCCTCGCGCCGCAGTCGGTGAAGGAGCGCCCACGTCTGTGAGTCGTGGCGGATCTTCAACCCCCGCCCGACCGCCCGCCCGGACAAGCCCGGGTGCTCAGCGAGGTGGCGGAGCGTCCTGCCAGCGAGCAGCGACGGCAGCCGCCCGGGCCGTTGGCCATAACCGACGTTAGGGACGCGGGTCCAAGGTGCCTCGGCTAGTGACACTTGTACAGCCTTGTCCGGCTGGTCTGACCCTGTCCGCAACGCTCTCTCCGCTTCCCTCTTCCGCCATTACCAACTCGAGCGATAAGTTGTTCGGCGAATGATCGTCTACAACACCAACACGACTTTAGAAACAGCCTTGTTTCAACAACCGGGCGGCATCATAACCACACTGCGGAGCTGATGTCAAGTGGTCGGGTACCGGAGGCGCAACTCCCTGCTATCACGCACTATTCTGACGCGGCGCCTGTGTGTGGCCGGGGTCCGTCTGGGGCTCGCTTGGACCTCGCCAAGGCATGGATGCGGGCCCTTCGCTCGGCTTTATGGTCTGTCGGATATGAGCGCGCGAGTCGCCACCGCGGAACGGGAGCGGCGGGGTGCCGCAGGCCACCCAATGTCGCCAGCGATGCCCCGGATGTTCAGATATTTTCTCAGCGAGCAGGCGTGGCTGGTCGCTCCTCCAAGCGGCACCTAGGGCAGTTCGCTGCAGCCGCTGGCGTTCGCGGAAAATAGTCCTTTGCAGGTGCTTTGCCGGTCGCCGAGCGGACGCCCATAACGTCGGTTATGCCTGGTTATGCCTGGGCGATTCCTGGTTACGTTTAGCGCTAGCGAACGCGAGCGGCCAGTGACTCAGGTTTTACGCGGGCGGTTCTGATCACGCCACACAGGGCGGTTGTCCTGTCAGGACTTCGCTTGCGGTAGAGCGGCTCGTAGGCTGGCTCTGTTCGCTGCGACGCCACGGTGAGTAATCCGGCGGGTGCCGGTCGGGCCTCGGTGCTGCAAGCCGTGAATAGCCAGCCGAGGCGATGATGAGAGTCGGTCGGTGCCGACAAGCGCGGTTTCGGAGACGCTGCAGGCTTCGTCGATCTCTCCCTCTCCTGACCGAGCGCCTCGCCAACGGTCTGCGACCGGCCGCGGATCGTGCGCCCAAGGTCGGGGGACCGCCTGGACTCCGGATCTTGTCCGGCGCCGCTGTCATAGTTTTTTGGTTATGTGCCCCGGTCGTAATCCAGATTCCTCTGGCCAACCTCTGGACGCGACGTACAGCGGCCGGACACCTGGGACGTGGTTCGGGTGGCGTATACCCGGGTCTACGTTCGTCACCGCTGCTTCCTGCTTCGTGATGCCGCTCATCTGATGGCAGGCAGGTTTGGCGAATGGCGGGTCGTCGAGGGACGACGACTTAGAGGCGGCGGTCAGGGAGATATCTTCGTTGTGTCGCGGGGCGACCCCGCCGAGCTGTTCGTCCTCAAGCGCCTACGGAACCCGGACCGGCGGGCGCGGTTCGAGCGCGAAGTGGAGACGATGCGAACCCTCGCCGCCACCGGAGCGCCGGTACCACCGATCATCGCCGAGGGCGAAACTGCCGAGCCAGACGGCAGGCCCTATTACGTCATGTTTCTCTACGAACGCGGGTCGCTCCAAGCAGCGGTGGACGACGGGCGATACACAAAGGACCCCGCTGCTGGCATCGACCTACTACGGGCTGTCGCCCGTGCGCTCGCCGATACGCACAGTTGTAACTGCGCACATCGCGACATAAAACCGGCCAATATTCTCCTAGACGACGAGCAGCCGCTCCTGGCCGACCTGGGTCTGGCGCTAACCGTCGAGGAGCAGCGGGCCGACCGTCGCCTCACCGACACCCGCGAAGCAGTTGGCTCCCGCCTGTACATCGCCCCAGAGAACGAGTCGGGGTTCAATCTCAACGTAGACCAGCGTCCAGCCGACTGCTACGCGTTCGCGAAGGTGGCATGGGCGGTCTTGGCTGGACGGGACCCCCTAGCGCGAGAACTCCAAAGCGAGCACGAACGACGCCTTGCAACTGTCTCTGGGCATTCAGAGTTGAGCCGACTCGATTCGCTGTTCGAACGACTGCTTGTGATTGACCCCCGCGCAAGACTCAACGACTGGGACGTGATTGACCGCGAGCTCGCTGCAACTGCCCAAGCACTACGCGGCCAGACAAGCTCTTTCGAGTTCTGGTTTGGACTGCTCGAGCGTTACGTCGAGAAGGTCGGGACGCCCGGGACGGCATACAACACCGTGTTTGAGGGACTCCAGCTTGGTCGCTGGTGTGGGCGGCAGCGGAGCCTGTATAGCCGAAGCAAGCTCAGTGATGAACGTGCACTACGTCTGCAGGCACTGCGAGGCTGGGAATGGGATGGCTACGCTGCGAGCTGGGAGCGAATGTTCGCGTTGTTGGAGAGGTACTTCGCACGCGAGAAGACGACCGTCGTTCCTCGGGACCACGTGGAAGGAGGTGAGCGGCTTGGCCGATGGGTCAAGAAGCAGCGCGATGTGTACAACGGGGTTCACCCGGGAGGAAGGCTGACACAGCGACAGATCACGAAGCTGGTAGCCCTGCCAGGATGGAGCTGGGATCTGCAGGACGCCAAATGGGAGCGCGGCTTTCAGGCATTGCTTTCCTTCGTGGAGAGGGAAAGGCACACGAATGTCCCGTACGGACACGTCGAACTCGGGGTCAATCTCCACGCGTGGGTCAACCGCCAGCAACAGCACTACCACATGGGACGCCTTCAGCGGCAAGGCGACCGCTTGGCGAGGCTGAACGAAGTCGAGGGATGGAAGTGGTGGGTATCGGTCGCCGATCGGTGGGAGCGCAACTACGCCGCGCTCGTGAAGTTTCAAGAACGCGAGGGCCATGTGCACCCCCCCGAGGGTCACTTCGAGGACGGCGTTTCCCTCTGGCGCTGGGTTCGCTATCAGAGGCTCCGCTACGCAGACGGAAAGCTGCTCGGGTATCCCGACCGAATCGCGCGGCTTCAGGCGATTCCTGGTTGGGCGTGGCAGGAGATCAAGCGAAGTCGCACCAAAGCTGCCTAGACAGATGCCGCGCGTACAAGCCCCCGCCACCGTGCGGTGACGAAGGCTTTCTCCCCGGATGCCGTGGCACCTCACGGTCGCATTGCTACACCTCGAGCGTGACCACCCCGCTGGCGCCGGCGCGAGCGCTTCGCCACACTCAGTGATAACGCGTCCCCGCACGCGATCCTGCAAGGGTGGAGTGGTCGGAGTAGCGCGCGTCGATGCGAGCGGCTCCTCATGGTGTCGGGTCCAGCCGCTAGGGCGAGCCGGTATGAGCATGCTCGCCGATCACCAAGACTCCGTCCGGCCGTTGTAGCCGACAACCTAAACCGAGCCAGTTCCCTGCGACCGTGTCTCCCGCACGAGAGGAATGCCGGCGAGAAGCGCAAGGACTCGTGCAACGGGCTCCGGACCGACCGCGACTGCCACCACGTCTCGACACCCGCTGCAAGCGGAGCCGCCATGAAGTCGGTGTCAGCCGCACTATTCGCATACAGCACGCTACCCCCGACCTGAACGCCGCTCGCCTGAGGATCACCAACTGTCTGCACAGGCAGACCGCCAGGCAACTTCACCCCGTCACCGACCGACGGACCGAAAACCGCCGGCCGTTCGCGGAAAGGCTATGGAAAGCACCCCTATTGGTCGTCGATGTCGATCGTCTCGCTCGCCGAGAGTCCGGCGATGCTGGCGTTGGTGGTCGACTGGCACGAGATGACGTTCATTCCATCGCTGAAATCGGCGGCGTTAAGCTGACCTGCCGCACCGGCGATCGTGTAGCTCTGGGGTGGCCCGTTCGCGGTGGTGACGGTGCAGGTAGTCGAGCTAATTCCAGAGGCCGTCTGTGGTTCCGAGGCCGCCACGGTGACGGCTTCGGGCACTGAGAGCACGGCAGGGAACGGTGCGGCGCCCCCGAAGGTGGTTGTCGGAGTCTGCGTGTCGATATCGAGTGTGCTCGATACGGTCGGAGACGAGATTCCGGAGTTGGAGGTCGCTTGACACGTGACGGTCTGCGCTCCGGAACCCGGCACCGTCACGGTGAACGGGAGCGCGCTAGCTGGGATCGGTAGGTCCGCGCCGGGGGCGCACGGCCCTGTGCAAATCACGTCGCCGATGCCGGCACTGTTGGAATCGTCGCTGGCGGAGATCGTCAGCTGCTGCGAGGAGCCGTACCAGGTGCCCGGCTGGGCGCTGGTGGACAGTGAGACTTCCGGGACCGAGTTGTCGACCTGGATCGGTGAAGACTGCCAGATGAGCGACGCACCGTCTGATTGATACACCTGTCCAGGATTGCTGGCGAAGATCTTGAAGAAGTAGGTATCGTCGGGCAAATCCGTTAGATCCGGAGAGAAGGTGTACTGGGTTGCGTTGCCTTGGCTGGTGTTGGCCGAACCGCAAGGTAGGGTGGACTGGAAGGAATTATTGTTAGGATCCTGTGTCGGGGTTACTGTCCCTTGCGTAGTCGCCGCGGCCGGTGCGCCAGACGCGGTGACAAGCCGGACCGTGAGGGAGCAAACGCCACCTGGGTCGTACGCAGCGTAGTTCAAAGCTATATGCGATGAAGGGTTGTAGTAGCCGTCGGTGACATTGGTCCCGGTGACCGCGGCGTCAACCGCGGGCGCATCGTTCGGGTCGACGAATTGGACTAGAGTGGAAGCGAAGCTGGCAGAATCACCCCCCGTCGGGCAGGAAGCGTCCGTACAGTCGACCGCTAACGCGAGCGCGGTCAGCGGCCCGACCCCGACACCTGGACCGAACGCGAGAATCCTCGGCGTTCGAGGCGGAGCAAGTGGGGTCACCTGGCATGCTGCAGTCGTCGCCGCGGTCTGGATCGAGCGTCGTCGTGAGGTCGTTGTCGGCGCTCGCTGCGCCCTGCCAACCAGCGGTCCACCCACCACTCGCGGTGTTGAAGTTCCCACCCTCGTAAAAGAGCGATTGGATGGTTTCGCCAGGTGGCGCTGCGATCGCCCAAAACGCAACCGTGCCCTGAGGCTCGGAAACGCCGCTGCCGACGTCGCTGATCGTAAGGCCCGTCGGATTCGAAGGCCCGCACGAATCGGACTGGTTCAAGTTGCTTGGGTCGCTGCTGAAGAAGACGAAGCTGTCGGGCGCCGACGGGCCACACGCCTCGACTGCATAGCTTGTGCTCGCGGTGGCAACCGCCGGACTGGCCGTCAGGATGGCCAGCACAAACGCGGCCAACAACAGCAAACGGTGTTGACCGAGATGAATTGCGAGCTTGTGCCTGGCGGTTTCTGTCGGTCATTGCAACAAGGATGTTGTGATCGATCGATAGGAGGAGGTGTTGGGTAAGAAGATGGGGCGATATCGGTGGTTGTCGCCGTCTGAGCGGCGGGTTGTTGAGCAGCG
>Ga0123356_10003515_pt1 | contig 16397 bp, 16 predicted proteins | sample TergutEmb28metaG_2_FD_92546 | JGI IMG/M metagenome (GOLD analysis project Ga0123356, IMG submission 92546) | Embiratermes neotenicus P3 segment gut microbial communities from Petit-Saut dam, French Guiana - Emb289 P3 | ecosystem: Host-associated > Arthropoda: Insects > Digestive system > Gut ...
CCCCGATCCCGCAGTCGCAGCCACGGCTTGCCCGGTTTGACGGCAGCGACGGCCGCCCGGCCACCGCTGCGCCCGCTCCTCCCGATCGCAAGGAGACCGACGCGCGGGGAGCGATCCCTGCGATCGCGCCCGCCCATCTCGCGTGGCGGTCAAGCTCAGGGACGGGCCTGGAGCCTGGCGGCTATGGACAAGGGACGGGCCTGCGCCCAGAAGCCTAGAGAAAGCGCGTCGGCCAATTGATGGTCCGCCAGATATGGGAGGCGGCGCTGTCGTCGAAGCCGAGCCCTTCCTCGGGCTGCCGGAAATGACGGCCGATGATATCGGCGAAATCCTCGAGCACCGGTTTGATGTTCGGGTCGAACGAATAGATGTCGTTGACCGTGATCAGCCGTGCCGTCATGTACCATTTGTGGTTCCGCATCTTGTCGTAGAGGCGATGGATATAGGGCTCCGGCCGGTACCCCTCGCCGAAGAGGCGGATGTATTGCTGCGGATATTCGTAGCCGTTCGCCGGATCCGGGAAGAAGCGCAGCACCTGGTGTGCTCGGATCGCCCAGGCGATTTCCTCGTCGACATAGGGCGCCACCATCTGCGCTCCCCAGAAACCGTGATCGCAGCGGATGAAGCCCATGATGGCGATGTCGTGGAGCAGGCACGCCAGCACCACTTTTTCGGGATGCCCCGCCAGCCTGGCGAGCCGGGCGCTTTGCAGCACATGGGTTGCCGGAAAGAAGCGGTGCCGGAAGAAATCGATCAGCGTCGGCTGCGGCGGCATGCGCGCGAGCCGTTTGTCATGCCCCATCAGGAAATATTGCCCGGGCTTTTGCTGCGGGGTCGGAATCGGCTTGGTCGGGTCGTGCTCGCCCGACAGATAGATCGCAGATGGCTGCGGAATTGGATCGAGCGCTGCAATCTGCTCATGCTCCAGCTCGTCGGCGCGTTCGGAAAAGCTCTTGGGCTTGGCGGTCGCTTCGGTCATGGCGCACTCCCGATTCTGCGGCAACTCTAGTCCCCGTGCCCGCCATGGGCAATGCGGTTGGGGATTTTGGCCGGCGCGCTGGACCGCGGCATCGCGCCTCAGGTGAGCGGGCGCCCCAGGAACTCTCGCGTTTGCGCGATCGCCTCTTTCAATCCGAGCCGTAGGGTGGTGACGCCGTCCGGGAAGGCGCGCAGCAGCCGCGACGGCATTTGCCGGTCCAGGAGCACGAACACGCCCATATCGTCGGCGCGGCGTATGAGGCGCCCGAAGGCCTGGCGGAGCTTCAACCGCGCGACCCGGTCGTCATAATGCGCGGCGCCGCTCTCGCTGCCGTGTGCCGTGCGCCGCGCCTTGTGGAGGATGTCGGGGCGCGGCCACGGCACGCGGTCAAAGACGATGAGCCGCAGGGAGCGTCCCGGGACGTCGACGCCGTCGCGCACCGCGTCGGTACCGAGGAGGCAGGCATCTTCCTCCGCACGGAAGATGTCGACGAGCGTTGCCGTGTCCATGCCGTCGACATGTTGTGCCAGGAGCGGCAGGCCGGCCGCTTCGAGCGGCTCGGCGATACGCCGGTGCACCTCGCGCAGGCGATGAATCGCGGTGAAGAGGCCGAGCGCGCCCCCGCCGGACGCCTCGAACAGCGAGCGGTAAGCGCCGGCAACCGCCGCCATGTTGTTGCGGTCGAGGTCGCTGACAATAAAGATCCGGGTCTGCCGCGCATAGTCGAAGGGGGACGGCACGCGCGCGCGGTAGGCACTGCGGCCGAGGTGCGGGGCTCCGGTGCGCGCCTCGGCGGCTTCCCAGTCCTTAACGGCGTCGCCGCCCGCGTCCGTCAGCGTCGCCGACGTCACCAACACGCCATGCGCCGGCTTCACCACCAGTTCGGCAAATGGTTTGGTCGGATCGATCCAGTGGCGGCACAGCCCGATATCGGTCTCGCGCCCGTCGATCCGTTGGATCGTCAGCCACTCGATAAATTCCGCTTCGGGCTCAGCGCCGATCTGGCCGAGCGCCCTCTGCCACCCGACCAGCTCGCTCGCGCGCCGCGTCAGGCTGCGGATCATTGCTTCCATGCGGATGCGCAGCGGCGTGTCGAGATCGGCCGCTTCGCTTTCGAGCCGGCGTTCGAGATGTTTGGCGATGGCGCGCAGCGGCACGGCAATGGCGTCGAGGGCTGCGCTGAGCACGGAAGCGGCTTCATTCAGCCCCTCGACCGGGGGCCGCGGAGCGGCTTCGAGAGAATAGCTGGGATCGCGCGGGTCGGCCCGCGCCAGCACCTGTTGCCGCACCAGCGCGAGGAACGCCTCGCAGGCACCTTCGGCGCGGTTGTCGCGCAGGCGCTGCAGCCAGCCGTCGGCGGGCAGGGCGCGCGCCGCGCCCGTGGCCTGCGCGAGCGTGGCGGCCGCCTCTTTGTCATCGGCAACGAGATCGCCGAGGCGACGTTGCAGACCGCGCGCCCGGCTGCGCCGCCCCGCCTCCGCTCCCACCACCCAGCGGCGCAGCTCGGCCGCCTCGTGGCCGGACAGCGCCAGCGAAAACGCGGCGTCGGCGGCTTCGAAGAGATGGTGGCCTTCGTCGAACACAAGGCGAGCCGGAACATCGGCATCGTCGAGCCCGTTGAGCGCGGACTGCGCCATGACCAGGGCATGGTTGGCGACGACGATCCGGGCGCGCCGCGCACGACGCACGCTCTTTTCGATGAAGCATTTGTGATAGTGGGTGCAGGCGGAATGAATGCACTCGCCGCGCCGATCGGTGAGGCCGACCGACCGGGCGCGGCCGATGAGATCGGCGAGCCAGCCGGGAAAATCGCCGCCGGTCATATCGCCGTCGCGCGAAGCGGCGATCCAGCGCGCCATGATCCCCAGCGCGATGGCGTCGAAAGGGCGCAGCGGCAGACCGGCAACCGCTTCCTCGTAGTTCAGGAGGCAGAGATAGTTTTCGCGTCCTTTGCGCATGACCACGCGCCGGGCCTTCGTGGTCGGGTCGGGGTAAAGCCGGTCAAGCTCGGACCAGATCTGGTGCTGCAAATTCTTGGTGAAGGTCGAAATCCAAACCGGGCTCTGATTCTTCTCGGCCCACAGGCTGGCGGGCGCGATATAGCCCAGTGTCTTGCCGACCCCGGTGCCGGCTTCGGCGAGGACAAAATGCGGCTCGTCCGGCGCCTCGCGCGCGAGGAAAGCGGCGCTCACGGCGGCGGCATAGTCCGATTGCTGGGGGCGTGGCTCCGCATCGTCGCCGAGCAGCTCGGACAGCCTTCGGCGCGCCTCGTCCTGCTCGACCGGGATGGAGCCGGCAGGCGGCTCCGGCGCATAGTCCGACCATTCGCCGAGGGTGCGCCATGTCGCCATTCCCGCGGGCGGCTCCGCGTCGGCCGGCGCCGGTCCGAGCGCGATGCGCACCGCCTCGCCCCACGCCCAGCCGCCCCGTTCCATCGCGTCCGCGATGGCGCGCGCCTCGGGATCGCGGATCGCGGCCAATTCCCGCAACAGGGTCTCGGCGGCGACGATCAGCGCACCGGCCTCGGACGCGGCGCCCGTTGCCGGCGGTTTGAGGCCGAGCGCGCGCGCCAGACCGCGTGGCGTCGGCAAACAGACCTGCGCCGGACGGGTGAAGGCGAAGAGCTCAAGCACGTCGTAGGCCGGAAACACCGGCACGTCGAGCCGGCGGGCGACCGCCCTGGCGTGACAGAGGAGCGGCGGCGTTGCCCTGGCGCGCCGTGCTGCCTCGGCGAGGGTCAAGGTCTCGATCTCACCGTCCGGCGTCAACCAGGTGGCCCTGGCCGAGCCGACAATGACGACCGGCGCCGCCGGCATCGCAATCGGGGTAACGGCGGCGACCGGACGCATAAGAACAAACGATAAACACCCCGGGCGGCGCTGACAATGCGCGAATCGCCGATCGCCCGCCGCCGGGACGGATGAGCGCTACTTTGCACCCACCAGGGCGAAACGGGCGCCCTGCGGATCGACGCCCTGGATGATCCACTGGCCGCCCGGCACCTGCATCGGTCCCTGCACGACCTCGCCCCCGCCGGCCTTCACCTTGGGGACGGCCGCCTCGATGCTCGGCACGTTGATGTAGAATCCCCACACCGGCGCCGGCACCTGCGCCGGCTTCGTCATCATGGCGCCGATCGCGGCTCCCGGCGCGGGCCCGAACATCTGGTATTTACCGGCGGGCCCCATGTCCATCGCATCGGCCTTCACCCAGCCGAACAGCTTCCCGTAAAAGTCGAAGATGGTTGCGCCGTCTCCGGCATAGAGCTCGTGCCAGCCGACATGCCCGGGCTTCATCGTGTCGGCCGGGGAAACCTCCCCGGCTTGCGCCGAACTGAAGAGGGCGAAGGCGGCGCCTTGAGGGTCGGCGGCCATGGCGAAACGGCCGACACCGGGAATGTCGTCGGGCCCGCGATGAATGGTGCCGCCCGCCGCTTTCACGTCGGTGGCCGATTTGTCGACATTGGCGACGCCGATATAGCCCACCCAGCCGGCTGCCGCGCCGGCGGCGATCGCCTCCTTCGACAAGCTGAAAACCCCGCCGACATGATCGGCGCCGGCCTTGAACATGGTGTAGTCCATACCCGGCATCGGTGCCTTCTCGGTCTTCCAGCCGACCACATCGCTGTAGAAGTTTGCCGCCGCTGCGCCGTCACTGGTCATCAGGTCGTACCAGACGAATTTACTGCCCGCCATGAGTGCCTCCCGTCGATGCGCTTGACGCAAAGGGTTGATATCAACACTATCAACCGATGTCAAAGTCGCAAATCAGTCCGGACGCGAATGCGCAGGGAGCGTCGGCTTGCCTCTGCTTCCATGCGCACCGGGCCGCCCGCGCGCTCGGCCGCCGCTTCGACGAGGCATTCAGACCGGTCGGCCTGACCAACGGCCAGTATTCCTTGCTGCTGGCGCTCAGCCAGTTCGCGCCGGTCAGCATCGGCGGGCTCGCGACGGCGCTCGGGATGGACCGCACCACCATGACCGCCGCCTTGAAGCCGCTGGCGCGGCGGCGCCTCGTCAGGGTCACGATCGATCCCGCCGACCGCCGCAACCGGGTTGTTGCCATGACAAGATCCGGCGCCGCCATGCTGGCGAAAGCTCGGCCGATCTGGCGGGCGATTCACGGCGAGGTCGAGAACCTGCTCGGCGCCGGCGGGGCGGACCGGCTCCGACGCGATCTGCGGGCGCTTTTTTAGGCAAGTCTTGCGGCCGGGCCCAATCTGCCGCTAGCGTCCGAACCGAGGTTTCCGAGACAATGCAAACCGAGATCGGCCTCGTTACCGTCTCCAGGGACCACTGCGCCCCTGACCAGCGAACCGGCAAAAATGACCTGCCGGAACATTGCAGGAGCGTCAACATTTTGAATTTTAAACCGAGCCCCAACCCTGGCGTCGCGTCATGCTGATTTTTCACATGGCAAGGCGGGACGAATGGGCGGCCGCGCACCGCTCGGGCCGCTATGGCGGATCGAGCCAGGACCGGGCCGACGGCTTTATCCATTTCTCCACCGCCGAGACGGTCGGCGAAAGCGCTGCCCGGCATCGCGCCGGAGAGAGCGGCCTGGTGCTGATCGCCGTCGAATCCGAGCGGCTCGGGGATGCGCTCCGATGGGAGAAGGCCCGGGGCGATATGCTGTTTCCGCATCTTTATGGCGCTCTTCCGACCGAGCGTGTTAAATGGGTAAAGGAATTGCCGCTCGGCGCGGACGGCAGACATGTTTTCCCGCCGCTCGATTGAGGCATCATGCTGGCCGACTATGCCCTCACCCTGTTGCGTCGCTTGCCGCCCGAGGTGGCGCATCGCGCAACCGTCCGGGGCCTGGCACTGGGACTGGGTCCCCGCCGTCATATGCCCGACCCGCCGCGTTTGGCGACGCGGCTGTGGGGCCGGACGTTTCCCAATCCGGTCGGCCTGGCGGCGGGCTTCGACAAGAACGCGGAAGTGCCTGATGCCATGCTCGCGCTCGGTTTCGGCTTCGTCGAAGTCGGCACCGTCACGCCGCGACCGCAGCCCGGCAATCCCAAGCCGCGCCTGTTCCGGCTCGAGGAGGACCAGGGCGTCATCAATCGGCTCGGCTTCAACAGCGAAGGGCTGGCGGCGGTCGAGCGCCGCCTCGCAAAACGGCGCGACCGCCGCGGCTTTGGCAAGGTCGGCGCCAATATCGGCCGCAACCGCGAGACCGGCGACGAGATCGAGGACTATGTCGAGGGCGTGCGTGCACTGGCGCCACTGGTCGACTATCTCGTGGTCAACATCTCGTCGCCGAACACGCCGGGTCTGCGCGAGCTGCAGCGCATGAACGCGGTCGAACGGCTGATGGAGCGGGTGCTGCCCGCCCGCGCCGAGGTCGCACCGCGCGATCCGCCGCCGCTGTTGCTCAAAATCGCACCGGATCTGACGCAGCAGGAGCGTGCCGATCTGGCGCAGGCGGCGCTTGCGTCCCACATCGATGGACTCGTCGTTGCCAATACCACGGTGGCCCGGCCCGACACGCTCGTCAGCGGCGATGCGCATGAGCCGGGCGGGCTGAGCGGGCGCCCGCTCAGAGGGGCTTCGACGCAGCTTATCGCCGATATGGCGAGACTGACCGGGGGGCGTATCCCGATCGTCGGCGTCGGCGGCATATCGTCGGGTGCCGACGCCTATGCCAAGATCCGTGCCGGCGCCAGTCTGGTGCAGCTCTACACCGCTTTGGTCTTCGAAGGACCGCGGCTGGTGACCCGCATCAAGCGCGAGCTCGATGCGCTCCTGGTGCGCGACGGCTTTGCCAGTGTCGCCGAGGCGGTCGGCAAGGCAATGCCGCGGCAGACCGAGCCGCTCTTGTGAGCATGCGCATCCTCGCCGGCCTGCGCGACGTCGCGGGACAATATGACGGCTATGTCCTCGATCTCTGGGGCGTGCTTTTCAACGGCCAGACGCCGACGCCCTACGCTCTCGAGACGCTGCGCGCGTTGCATGCCGCCGGCAAGCGAACCGTCGTTCTCTCCAACGCGCCGCGCCGCGCCCACCTCGTCGAACGGCGCATGAACGAGATCGGCATTCCCGCCGGCCTCTACGATCACGTCCACTCCTCGGGCGAAGAAACCTGGCAGCACCTGAAGAGACGCGACGACGCCTTCTACGCCTCGCTCGGCAGCGCCTGTTTTCACATCGGCCCGCAACGCGACGACAACATGGTCGAAGGCGTGGGCCTCCGACGCGTGCCCTCGGTCGAGGAGGCGGACTTCATTCTCAATACCGGACCGGGCGCCGACGAGCGGATCGAGGCATTCGAGCCGATGCTGCGCGCGGCGCGCCAGCGCGACCTGAAAATGGTCTGCGCCAATCCCGATCTGGTGGTGGCTTACGGCGAAAAGCTCTTTTTGTGCGGCGGCGCAATCGCGCAGCGCTATGAGGAGATGGGCGGCAAGGTGCGCTGGCACGGCAAGCCGTTGCCCGATGTCTATGAAACCGCATTCCGGCTGCTCGCGATCGAGGACAAGAGGCGGATTCTCGCCATCGGCGATTCGATCCGTACCGACATCGCCGGCGCCAACGCCGCGGGCATCGACAGCCTCTTTGTCGTCACCGGTATCCACGCCGAAGAGCTGTCGGCGATCGATCCCAGCCGTCTCGCCGCCGCCTTCGGCACGCACGGTGAAAGCCCGACCGCGGTCATCGACTATTTCAAGTGGTGACCCGGCGGGTTGCCCTGGCAACCCTCTCGCGAGCCGGCTCATTTTCTGCGGGATCGGATCGTCCGCCGCCGAAGCGCTCCCCGCGTGCCGATCACGAGCGTCCCGGGGCGGCTCGGGATTTCAAGCGAACTCGGGGGCGTAGGCCTTGCCTTCGCGGCGGACATAGCAGGCGTGGGGCGCGGCAAAGTGCGCGGGCACGAGGAGACTGCGCCGCTCGACGCATTCTTCATAGATGCCAACCCGCGTCTTGTGCGCCTGCGGCTTGTCTTCATCGACGCTGACATTCCACTCCGGATGATAGAGCTGGATCGGATGGTGCATGCAGTCGCCGGCAAAGATTGCGCGTTGGTTGCGGGACTGTGCCTTCAGGATGATGGTGCCCGGCGTGTGGCCCGGCGCCGGGTGAATCTCGATGCCGGCCTCGATCTCGTGGATGCCTTCGACGAGATGCGCCTGGCCGCTCTGGATCACCGGCAGAACGCTGTCGTTGAACATGACTTCGTTCATCGCCAGCGAGGAATGGCGGCCCGTGTTCGGGTCCCAGTAATCGCGGTCGGCGCGCGAAAAGAGATAACGCGCGTTGGGAAAGGTCGGGACCCAGCGCCCGTTTTCGAGGCGCGTGTTCCAGCCGACATGATCGACGTGGAGATGTGTGCACATCACGATGTCGATGTCCTCCGGGACCACGCCGGTGGCGCGCAGGTGCTCCATCCACGGATGGTGTGCGCGATGGAAGCGGTCGAAACCCGGCCGCTCCTTGTCGTTGCCGACGCAGGTATCGATCAGGATATTGTGGTGCTTCGTCCGCAGCAGCCAGCTCTGGAACACCCCGCACATGTTGCCGCTCGCCGGATCAAAATGCGCCGGCACCATCCAGCTCATGTGAGGCGCGACATCGGCGTCGTTCCAATCCGGGATCAGGCTCTGTGGTCCGAACACGGGTCCCGCCAACTCTTCTATGCGTGCGACACCGATGTCGCCGATCGCAATGCCCGGCATGTCTTTCGCTCCTCGATTAAAGTTGGCTCAGTTCCCTTCGGGGTAGATCCTGCCGCCGGGCTCGACGGCGTAGCGGCCATCCCTCCCGTCCCTGCTGGCAATGACGTGCCAGACATTGTCGCAGCCCTTCTGTTCGACCTGCACGTTGGTGAAGCCGGCGCGCTTCATCATGCGGCGGACCATGTCGGCAGTCGTCCTGTCGACAGGGGTTCCGGGATCGCAGGCGGCATAGGCGGGATGGACCGCGGTCGGCGCCAGCGCGGCGCCGGCGGCGATCAGGACCGACGCCGCGACGCCAGCAAAGACATGTTTCAACGTCATGATGCACTCCCTGATGCGATTTTCGGCGCAAATATAGCAGCGTCTCATTCGGCTGCCAGCCGCGCCGGACCGAGGTCCGCGCGCGGCAGCTCCCGACCCAGGATCATCGCCGCCGCCTTGTCGCCGATCATGACGCAGGGCGCATTGGTGTTGCCGCTGGTGATCGTGGGCATGATCGAGGCGTCGGCGACGCGCAGTCCGGCGATGCCGTGCACCCGCAACTGCGCATCGACCACCGCGTCCGCGTCGTTGCCCATCGCGCAGGTGCCGACCGGATGATAGGCGGTGGTCGTCGTGGTGCGCACGAATTCGTCGAGCTCGGCATCGCTCTGAACTTCCGGGCCGGGCGTGATTTCGCGGCCCATGAGATGCCGCACCGATGGCGCCGCAAAAATCTCGCGCACCTTGCGAATGGCATAGCGCAGCACGGCCAGATCCTGCGGGTCGCTGAACAGATTGAAGAAGATGCGCGGGTGGTCGAGCGGGTCGGCCGAGGCAAGCGTCATCCAGCCGCGGCTTCGCGGATGTTGCAGACCCGAGCGCGACGTGAACATCGGCGGTGCCGGCCGCTTGATCCCGGGGAACCAGGGTCCGGCCAGCGGCGAATTGGCCCCGATCAGGGTCTGGATGTCGGGCCGTTCCAGTTCCGGCCGCGAGCGATACCAGCCGTTGGTCACGACAGGCATGCGCGACACCGGGCCGTCATGCGTCACGCTCCACCGCAGGACATTGAGCGCCAGCCGGTCCCAGCGCAGATTCCCGGCGAGCCCGACCGGCTGCGTGGCATGATTGATCACGCTGACCCCGGCATGGTCCTGGAGATTGCCGCCGACACCGGGGAGATCGTGAACCGGCTTGATGCCGACCCGGTGCAGCGCGGCCGCGGGGCCGATGCCCGACAGCATCAGCAGTTGCGGCGAGTTATAGGCGCCGCCACAGAGGACGATTTCGCGTCCGGCATGCGCGACCGCGCTCGTGCCGTTGCGCCGATACTCGATGCCGGTGGCACGACCTTGCTCGATCACGATGCGCACCGCCTGGGCCAAAGTCGCGACCGTGAGGTTCGGCCGCGACATGGCCGGGCGCAAGAAGGCCGAATAAGTGCTGGCACGCTCGCCTTTGTCGATGGTCAGGTCGGGCACGCCCATCCCCTCGGATTGGGCGCCGTTCTGATCGTCGTTGAAGGGGATCCCGGCCTGCCGCGCCGCGGCGGCGAAAAGGGGGGTGAGGGGATTGGCGTCGGGCCAGCGCGAGATCCCGAGCGGCCCGTCGGCACCGTGATAGGCCGTGTTGCCGCGCGAGTCGTGCTCGACGCGCCTGAAATAGGGCAGCACGTCCTCGTAACCCCAGCCTGCGAGGCCGAGCTGCCGCCACTGGTCGTAGTCGCGCGGATGGCCGCGCGCGTAGAGCATGCCGTTGATCGCGCCCGAGCCGCCCAGGATCTTGCCGCGCGGCACCGGAATTCGGCGGCCGCGGACGCCCGGCTCCGGTTCGCTCCGGTAATTCCACAGATACTTTTCGTTGGTCCAGAAATTGCGCGCCGTCATCGGCATGCGCAGCAACTGATTGCGGTTGGGCCGGCCCGCTTCCAGCAACAGCACGCGGTGCGCCGGGTCGGCGCTGAGGCGCTCGGCCAGCACGCAGCCCGAAGTCCCGCCGCCGACAATGATAAAATCGTAGCTGGCGCTCTTGCCCATCAATGCACCGTCACATCCTTCACGGCCATTCGCACCAGGGTATGCGGCGGGACGCTGAAATCGACGTTCCGTTTCATGGCGTAGACCGCGACATTGTTCCAGATCGGGATCAGGACGTAATCGTCGTGAAGAAGGCGCGTCGCCCGGCGCACCAAATCGCCGCGTTTCGTCTCGCCGAAGGTCTGCACCGCCTCGGCGACGAGCCGGTCGAAATCGGGATTGCGGTAGGGCGAGAACGGCGAGGACGAGGCGAACACGAAAGACAGCGCCACCGTCGGATCGTAGTAGTTGGCGAAGGGTGTCGGCCCGACCGAGACCTGGGTCGCCTTTTCCGGCGACCTGGCGTTCTGGCGCCTGATCGCGACCATCCGCGGCACCTCCAGGCCCTCGACCGCGCTGTCGATGCCGACCGCCTTCAGATAGAGTGCCGCCGCCTCCGTGGTCTCCCGCATGCCGTAATCCTCGCCGATCCAATAGGCGAGCGGCATGGTGAAGCCGTGCGGATAACCGGCCTCGGCCAGGAGCTTCTTCGACCGGGCCGGGTCGTAAGGATAATTCCGCAGGTCGGGGTCGTAGCCGACCTGGCCGGGCGCGAAGCCGGCATAGTGTTTAGGGATGCCGCGGAGCAGGCCCTTGACGATCGCGTCGGCGTCGATGGCATAGGCAATGGCCTGGCGCACGCGGATATCGTGCCACGGCACGCTGGGATTGGCCTTGATCAGATTGATCGACGTTGTCGGCGTGGTCTCCAGGGTCCTGATCCTGAAGCCTCCCTCGCGCAGGGTGTCGAGGTCGGTATAGGGTGCATTGAGGATGAGGTCGGCCTCGCCGGACCGCAGCTTGGCAAGCCGCGTCATGTCGTCGTTGATGAACTGGAACCGGACATGCTTGACCGACGGCGCGCCGCCCCAATAGGCGTCAAATGCGGCGAGATCGATCGACTGTCCCGGCCGATACGCGACGAACTCGTAGGGTCCGGTACCGACCGGATGATGGACGAACGCGTCTTCGCCGACGCGGTCGTGATAAGTTTTAGAGACGATGATCAGCGCGCGGCGGACGAAGAACGTCGCGTCGGGCTTCCGGAAAATGAATCTTGCAGTGCCGTCGTCCACCGCCTCGACGTGGTCGAGATTGCGGTTGACGCTCTGGTAGAGCGGATTCCTCGCCATGCGTTCGTGGCTGAACACGACATCGCGCGCGGTGAAGGGGTCGCCGGAGTGGAATCTGACCCCGCGGCGCAAATGAAAGGTGATGGTGAGCCCGTCAGGCGCGACCTCCCACGTGCCGAGACCGGGCGCAGGTTTGCCCTCCCGGTCGAGATCGACCAGCTTCTCCGTGACGTTCTCCATCACCGGCAGGGTGATCACGCCGTTCAGCGCCATGGTGGCGTCGAGCTGTTCCGGCTCGTGATTCATCGCGATGACCAGCGTCTTGTCGCCGGCGCGGACGGACAGCGGCATCAGCATCGCGATCAGCGCGAATGCCACTACGCTCCATATTGACTTCGTCACCAATCCTCCGCGCCGATCCCCTAACGTTGCCGCGGAGCTTAGGCAGGCGGCCAAATTCGCGTCAATTGTTTCGAAGCAACGGATCGGCCGTGTCGGGTCGTTGGCAGATCGTGCCCATTGGGATCAGTTTCGCACCGCTTCAAGGACGCTGTTTTGCGCGCCGGTCGGAATCACCCTGGTCAGTCGCAGCCCGGCTGCCGTGAAGAGCTGGCGGAATTCATCCTCGGTCCGGATCAGGGCGCCGGGCTGGACCAGCAGCATCAGGATGTCAAACGGTTTGGCCGGGGTGGGATCATTTCCGGCCGCCATGACGATGTCGACGGCCACAATCCTTCCACCCTCGGCCATCGCGGCGGCGCAGTTACGCAGGAGTCGCTCCGCGTCCTCGTCCCCGTAGCTCATCAGCACCCGCTTGAGCACGTAAGCGTCGGCGCCGCTCGGCACTGACGCAAACATGTCACCTCCTATGACCTGGCACCGATCCGCGACCCCCGCCTCGGCGAGCGGAGGCACATGGCTGACGACGTGCGGAAGGTCGATGAGAATGCCCGCGAGGGACGGGTGAGCGGCGAGGATGGCCGCCAGCGTCGAGCCCTGGCCGCCGCCGACATCTGCGATCAGCCGGAAGGGCGAGAAGTCGTAGGCCGCGACCAGGGCCGCGTTCTGCTGCCATGACTGGCGGGTCATCCAGCCGTCGAACAACGCGCCGAGGTCGCGGTGCGCGGTGGTGTACTCCCACATCGGCATACCATGCACCGCAGGGAATGCCGCCTGTCCGGTGAGCACGCTGTCGCGCAGCCCCGCCCACACGGCCCACACCTCGGGCGCTCCCGCGAACAGCGCCCACTCGCGGATCGAATCCGGCCTGCCGCTCTCCAGCATCGCGCCGAGCGGCGTTACCGCGAAGCGGCCATCCGCCTCCTGACGGAAGGCGCCGGTTGCGGTAAGCATCCGCAGCAGACGATGGAGCGATGGCTGATGCGCTCCAGTCGCCGCAGCCAGCTCGCTCAGGCTTCGCGGCTCGCTGGCGAGGAGGTCGGCAATGCCAAGGAACGCGGCCGTGTGCAGCGCCTGGACGGTCACGAACCCATGGAGCATCTGCAGCATCTGCGCCGAGGCTTGTGCCGGCGAGCTTGTTTTGGCAGTCGAAGACATCGGCTCATCCTTTGCGGTCAGTCCTGTGCCATTCGGCAATTGCGGATGGAACGTGCGACTTCGCCAGCCATCAGGGCACGCCGAAGCCGGGAACCTCATAGGCGCAACTGAACGGGCCGCCCGAGCAACTCACGGCGTGCCGGCTGCGTCGCGACAATGGCCGGCAAAATCGGGCGCGAGCGGATGGCATGTCAGCACCACGATCCGGGCCGGACACGACCGCGCTCCGTCTCGATCTTGTCATCATCCTCCTCGCGATCACGCGGGCGAGCCGTTTTGCAGCGAAGCTTAGGCAGGCGGCCAAATTCGCGTCAATTGTTTCGCCGTGCGGATCCGCCATGCGAGTCGTCGGCCGAGCTGGTCGTGAAGCTCGACGTTTTCCCCCTATCTTCTCGGGCGATGGCAGCCGAAGCACGCCCTCCATTGTGGCCGGAAATCGTGACCGGGAAATGTCCGTCGTCGAGAACGTGCCGTACTGGCCGGACAGCTATTTGCCGCCCTTGTGCGAACGCCGCCGCCCGCGTCGCATGCGGGGAACGGGACACGGGCGCGAGGGATGCGCCCGCTCTTCGCTTATCTCCCTGGCTCACCCGCGTCGAGGCAGATGCGCAAGGATCCTTCGATGAGACGATCCCATGTCAGCGTGTCGACCCGCCCCGATTGCCCGATACCCTCGATACGCTGCCGGATATATCGGCGGTCGCTTGATTCCTGTTCGCGGAGGACCTTTCACGTGCGACAGCGATCACGGCGGTTGTCGGTTCCGGTCCGAGCCGGCGCATTTGATGGACAAGGTGTCCCGGAAAATAGGCGCAATCGCCGGTTTCCAGCACGTAGCTTCGATCCGGTGTCCGCATCTCCACCGTCCCGGAGAGAACGAGGAACATCTCCTCCCCGCCATGCTGTTGCCCCCCGCCCGCTGGTTCGGCACCCACATGGAACAAGAACGCTTCCATAAGGCTGCCCTTTGGCGTGAGCAGCTCAAAGCTGTAGGTGCCCGGGTCCTCCATCGAGCGCGTCCGGCCCGCGGCGCGACTGATCCGCACGGTGTCTTCCGTGGTCTGCTCGCCGAAGAGCTGTCCGACCGACACGCCGAGTGCCGCCGACAGCCGCAGGATCGTCGCGACGGAAGGCCGTTTCGTCCCTCGCTCGAGACGCGACAGGAAGCCCTTATCGAGGCCCGCAGCGGCGGCAAGGGCCTCGACCGTGAAACCCTGTTCCAGACGGATATGCCGCAAGCGTGGCCCGATCGTCGGGAGGATCTGCTTGGATGACGGCAAATCTCGTTGCTCCTCGCCAGATGGAAGAGATCCCGCCCGGTGGAACCCCTCTACGCCCTGGGCTGGGGTTGTTTGTTGTCTTGGGGGCTTCAAAGCATGAGGGGAATCGGACCGTGGCGCAACCTTGAGCGAATTTCCTGTTGCAAATATAGACAACTTGTTGTCCTATAGACACTGCGGCGTTTCGAGGCGCCTCGCGGCGATCGATGGTCCGGACGCCGCATTCACGTCGTCGAACCGGAGCCATGGCGCATGTCTGACCTTCCGCTGATCGTTTTTGACGTTAACGAGACGCTTCTCGACCTCGAGACGATGGCGCCGACTTTCGAGCGCATTTTCGACGACAAGGCCGCCATGAGGTTATGGTTCTCGAACTTCATTCTGTATTCCGCAGCTCTCACCGTGGCGGGACAGTATGTGCCGTTCACGGACATCGGTGCCGCCGTGATGAAGATGTTGGCGGACGCGCGCGGCATCGGAATCAAGGATACCGACAAGCAGGAGCTGACCGAGAGGTTCTCGACCATGCCGCCGCATCCGGAAGTGCCCGCCGCGCTGCGCAGGCTCCGCAGCGCCGGCTTCCGTCTCTTTACCCTTACCGACAATCTGCTCGAGATCCAAAGCCGCCAGCTCGAGCACGGTGGCATCCTCGATCTGTTCGAGCGCCGCTTCAGTGCGGACAAGGTGGGACGCCATAAGCCCGCACGCGAGTGCTACGCTTATGTCGAAAAGGAGCTGCAGGCCCGGCCGTCGCAGCTTTGCCTCGTCGCTTGCCATACCTGGGACACGCTCGGCGCAGTCGCAGCCGGGTGGGAAGCCGCGCTCATTCGACGAGTCGGAAACGATGTGCTCGCGGTCGGCCCCCAACCGCACATGGTCGGAGACGATCTCGACGACATCGCCGGCCAACTGATTGCCCGGCACACCGGGAAACAGCAGCGATCGCGCCATTGATGGCGCTGCGCTTAAATTAAGCCGGAGAAGCGGAAGATGTTGCGCGAAGGTGAGCTCACGATCGTCCTGGTGCACGGGGCCTGGGCCGACGGCTCAAGCTGGGACAAGGTCATTCGTGGATTGCGGGACCGGGGCCTGAAGTCAATCGTCGCACCGCTGCCCCTTACGTCGTTGGCCGACGACGTGGCTGCGCTCGAGCGCTCGCTTGATCGGGTTGCCGGGCCTGTTGTTCTGGTCGGACATGCCTATGCCGGCGGGGTGATCGCAGAGATTCGCTCGGAGAAGGTCAAGGCGCTTGTCTATGTCGCGGCGCTCGCGCCGGATGCCGGTGAGACTGTTGCCGACGTCTTCTATCATTCGGAGCCGCATCCGAACGCACCGAAACTGACACCGGACGCTCATGGGCTGATCTGGCTGCCGGAAACGGCATTTGCGGACGCTTTCGCACCGCACGCTTCCGCCGAAGAGCAGGCGGTGCTGTTCGCCGTTCAGCGACCGATTGCAATTCCCTCGATCAGCACAAAGGTCGGACGGCCTTTGTGGAGAGAACGGCCGACTTGGTTCCTGCTGGCCGAATCCGATCGCATGATTGTCCCGCAGACGCAGCGCTTCATGGCAGACCGGATGAAGGCCGAGATCCGGACGCAACCGGTAGACCACACGCCATCCGTCACCGCCCCTCGCGTGGTGGTGGACACAATCCTGGAGACGACGCACGCCGTAGCGACGGGTCACTGACGGCCCCAAGGAGGACATCATGAGCCGCATCAGATATCGCACCGCCGATGTCGATGGATTCCGCGTGTTCTATCGCGAAGCCGG
>Ga0123356_10003516_pt1 | contig 16393 bp, 15 predicted proteins | sample TergutEmb28metaG_2_FD_92546 | JGI IMG/M metagenome (GOLD analysis project Ga0123356, IMG submission 92546) | Embiratermes neotenicus P3 segment gut microbial communities from Petit-Saut dam, French Guiana - Emb289 P3 | ecosystem: Host-associated > Arthropoda: Insects > Digestive system > Gut ...
ATAAATCATATCCAACAGCAATAATATTACCCCGTTTATCGAAATCAAAAAGCTCAAATTGACCTGTGCCTGTAGCAGGTATTACCGTCATCCCATTTTCCCCAAAAGTTGGGTCAAGGGTAATAGTTTGGGCGCAAATGTTGGTTGCAAGGAGGGTTGCAAGGAGGAGGGTGAGGGTTTTTAATATTTTCATGATTTATTCGGTATAAAAATATTTGGCAGCAAAAGTAGAAAAAAATCTTTTGCAAACTACAAATTTATCCGAATATCTTTAATATTCAACTGAATATTGGTAACATTGTTCCACGTATTCTCTTCTACATGGTAAAGAATGTCGAAATCTTTTTGATTGGCAATATGTTCAAAATGATTTTTTTGGTTGAAGGCAATCGCATCAATGGGCTGGCTGGATTTGCTTCGATACAAGAGCCTCATTTTGATATGTTTATCGCCTACTATTTTTCCGTTTCCTTCTTCTACTATGGATTTTGACATGAACACGGGCGACATATTTTCGGGGCCAAACGGGGCAAAACGCTTCAAATTGCTCATAAAGTTGTTGGTAATATCCGCCAAATCAAGCTCCATGTCAACTTCAATTTCAGGAACATAATCGTCGTCAATGATATGTTGGCATACGTATTGTTCAAATTTTTCGGAAAAATCTTCTAAGTTTTCTTTTCTTAGCGACAAACCGGCGGCGAATTTATGTCCGCCAAAATGTTCTAATAAATCGGAGCAATGATCAATGCCGTTGTAAATGTTAAACTCTTTGATGGAGCGCGCCGAGCCTGTGATTAAGCCATCCGGAGAATCGGTAATGACGATCACCGGTTTGTAAAATTCTTCTACTAAGCGAGAAGCCACAATTCCAATAATCCCTTTGTTCCACTTGGGATTGTATAAAACAATGCTTCTTCGATGTTTAAACTCTTCGTTTGCCAACACCAGATTAATGGCTTCTTCTGTGGCTTTTTTATCTAATTCTCTACGTGTATCGTTATGAGTGTTAATGTTTTTTCCAATGTCTAACGATTTATCTTCATCTTCGCAGATGAGAAGTTGCACCGATTGGCGCCCGGTGTTGATACGACCGGCAGCGTTAATTCGAGGTCCCACAAAAAACACCAAATCCGAAATTTGTATTTGACGGGAGAAAATGGTGTTTTCTTTAGGCGGATATTGTATTTTAATGCCCGATTGCTCAATGATAGATTTCACCCCAACACGCGGAAAACGGTTGATGATAATTAAACCGTAGTAAGCCAAAATCCTGTTTTCTCCGGTAATCGCTACAATATCAGAGGCAATGCTGATGGCTACCAAATCTAATTTAGAGAGCCAAAGTTGGTCGGGGAGGTCATGTTTTTGGCAATATCCTTGAATAAACTTTAATCCAACGCCACACCCGGAAAGTTCTTTGTAGGGATACCTGCATCCCGAACACTTTGGATCTAAAATTGCCACCGCTTTGGGTAAAACATCGCCTTCCAAGTGGTGGTCGCAAATAATCACATCAATGCCATGGCTGTTGGCTAAATCCACTTTGTCGTTGGCTTTTATGCCGCAATCCAAGGAGATTAAAAGGGTAAAATTATTATCACGACAATATTCAATGCCTTTATCCGAAATCCCGTAACCTTCTGTGTATCTGTCGGGAATATAATATTCAATGAATTCTTTGTACTCTGTGCCGATAATTTCGCTTAAAAAAGAATAGAGGAGCGCTACAGCGGTGGTTCCATCCACATCATAATCTCCGTAAACCAATATTTTCTCGTTGTTTATGATGGCCTGCGACAAACGCTCTACCGCAACATCCATATCTCTCATGAGAAAAGGGTCGTGAAGTTTATTGATGTCAGGATAAAAAAAGTCATTCGCCGCTTCTACTGTATCAATTCCCCGACTTAGCAACAGCGCAGCAAGCGGTTTTTCGATATTCATCTTGCTTGCAAAGTCTTCGATGACAGCTTGTTCGTGTTGTTTTTTAATAATCCAGCGCTTGCTCATTTAGCCTAATTTACGGAGAGCGCAAATATAGATAATTTTTTAAAAAAAATCCATAGAGACAACATTTTTTTTTCTCCCCCGTCATTCCGCGTCAAGCGCGGAATGACGCACAACTCTAGGGCTTGGCGCAGTGGCGGCTTCTACAAAATGCAACAGGCTTGATAGTGTGCCACAACCACCCAAGCGGAGACGTGAAACCATCACGCCAAGATATTGCATGCACAAGCAGGATAAAAGAAGCCGCAAGTTTCTTTGATATTCAACTGTTTGACAGCCTTATAATTTCATCATACGATTATTATTCCTTTCTTGAAAGCGGGCGGCTTTAGCCCGCTTTTTTTTTGCCGTCTGTTTCCATTTTTTCGCGCCGCCGACGCTCGCGTCGGCAATCGGTAAAAAATACCGAAAAGGGGAGCTAAGAGCTCCCGATGTGATTCACATACCCATTTTGTACACAAAATCTTTTCGTCATTTTTTGAAAACATCTTGATACAATTCCTGCTACAGCGAGAATTGAGAATTAAAAATGAAGATTATATTTCAAGGAATTTCAATCCGAAATCTTCGTATAAGGAAAAGTTTCCATCGCCGGAAATCAGTATTCGTTTATCGGCAATAGCGTGGCTTATGATATTGCGGTCGGTTTGATCCTTGTGCTCTGCAAAATACGGTAAATTGAAAAGTTGTTTTAAATGGTGTTTTTCAAAATTACAAATCTCTATTCTCGAATCTGTTAGATACTTGACAAGGTTTTCATAGTCAATATCATACTTTAATTTCCCTGCCGCTATTAAATTAGTAAATTCTTTTAGCACTTCCATAGACACCGCATAATCTCCCTGATAATATTCTATGTCTTGCGAAATATATTTAGCACGCTTATGACCTTCAATTAGCCATATTAGTGTACATGTATCTATGAAATACCGTTGCATACTCTTTCTCTTCGTTTACCTAAATTAAAAATGGAATCATCATAAAATATTTTCCCTTTACCAATGCCAAATATTTTTGATAAATCACTTCCCTTTCTTTCAGGCATTCCTTTTTTAGAACTTGCTTTTTTTGGCTTTGTTGTTGTTTCCATTTGTTTAAAATTTTGATGCGGCAAAGATATACTTTTTCAAAAACCAATATTTTTCTACTTTATTGTCCCACCCTCTAAATATTGTTCGCCGTACCTTCGCCCAAAAAACACCTATGAGCAACACCATCAAACGCGCCGACGCACTCCGCCAAATGGAAATCCGCGAAACCACCAAAGGTAAACCCAACTATTTTGCCATTCAGTTTTACAAGAAGGGCGGCGAAATGGTTACCATTCTACGCGCTCAAGTTACAGGGCTTCGTGCAAATATGACCGCCAACCGCATGAGAGGCATACGCGCCTTTGATGCCGACGGCAAACCAATCGGTCATATTTACCCTGTTTCCATTGATAACATCCGAACTTTTAACAATCAACAAGTTGTAATTTAGATGGAAGTCGTTTTTAATAATTCCGGAACGCCGTTGCTGTTTCTAAGCAGTAAAACGTATGGGCAAACGGTTACTACTGTCAAACAGGTAAACGAAGAAGTAATAAGCGTGTTTAGCCACAATAATGTAGAGTTTGCTTATTGGGGCACTACCAACCGTTACCCTGAAACCGCACTCGACATCATCGGCAAAACAGGCGTGCTATCTACCGGGCTTAATTACAAATGCCGCTGCTGTTACGGTCAGGGCGTACTCCCAACACAACTTGTGGGAACGGATGAAAAAAACAGGGCAATCTATGAGCCGGTAAACAACAGGGAAGTGTTAAACTACCTGCGCGGTTACTCGTTCCGGAACTACCACACCACCGCGTTCCGGGATTTGATTAAACTTGGTAATTGTTTTCCTGTTTTTATCTTTGACCAAGCAGGCGAAAAAATCCTGCATGTTAGCGCCCTCAATGCCCGGCATTGCCGCCTGAGCACCGACAAAACAAAACTTGTGTTGTTTGGCAACTTCGCATTGAGCTACCCCGATGAAACAGCACAGGTTTTGGATGTTCTTGACGAAAACGCCCCTGCTTTGCATTTGCAAATCCTTAAAGCACAGGGCAAACTCAAAGGGCGCTGCGTGGCATTTCCGCGTATTCGCAACTACTTTTCCAACAACGATTTTTACGCAATGCCGGATTGGGATACCGCATGGCGTTCCGGCTGGATAGAAGTAGCGCACAAAATCCCGACGTTTCTCAAAAAAGCCTACAAAAACGCCATGTCGTTGATGTGGCACATTCAAATCCCCGACACATTTTGGGAAGCAAGATTCCCAAAAGAGAAGTACGAATCCACCAAAGCTCGCGAAGATGCCATCAACAAATATTTAGATGAATTTGAGGAAAATCTCACTTCCGAAGAAAATCCCGCCAAGTCGCTCATTACCGGCTTTTCGCTTAACGAAAACGGCAAAGCGGAAGAAAAGTGGATCATTGAGCGATTGGAAAACAGCATCAAGGCAGAGGATCGTCTCTCTACTTCTGCCGCCGCCAACAGCGAGATACTGTTTTCGCTCATGGTCAATCCGTCTGTTCTTGGTGCCGAGCTTCCGGGCGGTCCCTACAGCGGAAACGCCGGAAGCGGCTCAAACATTCGTGAAGGGCTGTTAGTTTCGCTTATTCTCAACTACATAGAAAAACAACAAGTGTTAGACCCTATAGAACTCATGTTTGAGTTTAACGGCATCCACGACATCGAACTTGTTTACAGAAACATCATATTAACCACTCTTGACACCGGAAAATCCACCGAAGAAACATTAGCCTAACCCCCGTCATTGCGGGCTTGACCCGCAATCCCTTAATTAATTCCTAATTCCCATGACACCAAAACTTTTCAAACCCGAATACAACACCAAAGCCGAAGAATTTAAAAAGTTTCTTCCGGTAAACGTAACGTTATCATTCCGCAGCATTGCACCGGCAATAGCGTTGTGCGAACGCAAGTATTTAATTCCTTTACTCGGCGAAGCGCTTTTTAACAAACTCACAAACTTTTACAGCGCTTCCAAGCAAAAGCCGGTTTGTTTAAATGAGCTTCTTACCCTGTGTCAGTTTGCGCTCATACGCCTTGCATTTTGGCAAGAGTATGATATTCTTTCGGTTACGCTCTCCGATAAAGGCGCTATCGATAATGCCGGAGAAAACCGCCTTTACCGCTACCAAGCCGAAGCGCTGAAGAATAACCTCAAGAATGAAGGTTTTGACCAATTAGACAGTATATTAGAATTTTGCGAGCAACATATAGCGCACTTTCCGGAATTTTCCGAAAGTCCTTGCCATGTTGATTCCGGGCATTCATTTATCAAAAACACCAAAGAATTTAACAGTATCTACAATATAAATTCCTCACGATTAGTGTTTTTGAAAATGAAGTACTTCGTAACCTCAGTAGAAGAATTGCAACTCCTCCACTACTTGGGCGATTGTTTTTGCGCCGAGCTGCTGGGTGCAGATCCGGCTGCTGAAAAATACGCCCGTATCATTCCCGCAGTAAAAAAGTTTGTCGTTTTTATGTCCATTGCAGAGGGCATTGCAGAGCTGCACCAAATGCCTACCGACAGAGGGCTTATTTTTCAAACCGCCATTGCCAACCGTATTTCGGAGGTGCAATATTCGCCGGTGTCAACAGAAGAATTAGAACGTATCCGCAAAGAATATACTCAAAAGGCAGAACGCTATATGAGCAGCGTAATTGACACCCTCAAAAAATATCCCACAGAATACTCTACCTATTTTGCTTTTGCCGGCAATAACGCCCCACCATCCAAACACATTCGCCGCGACAATACCAACAAAAGTATATTCTTAACCTAACCCATTAACCATTAACCACTAATTACTAATCACTAACCACTAAATTATTATGGAAACCTTAACAACCATCTCCGCCATTCTAAATCTTGGTTTATTTGGCACAACAATTTGGAGCATTATAAAATATCTTGGCGAAAAAAAACTTCGCGTGTTAGAAAGGAAAGAAAAAGAAAAGACGCTCGAAAGCCAACAGTTTAAAGCGCTCACAGAACAAATTGAGTATCAAAAGTTACTCATTAAAGAGTTTATTGCCAACGAGCGTGAGCGTGATGAGTTAAGCGACAAGCAGCGCGAGTTAATTTTAACCATCAAGCGCCAATCTCATCAGATTGAAAGCGATAAAATTGAATTGGAGCGTCAATTGGCAATTTCACGCGCTTACGAATGCAAACGCAATGACTGTGAACTTAGAATGAATTAATTATGGAAAACACCCCCGTCATTCCGGCTAACACCGGAATCCCCAACCTTTGCGCCCCATCACACAATACTCCGCAGGCGTTTTGCGCTTACATGCAAAAGTTGGCAAGCCTGCACGTTGATTTAGCACATACCCCCGAACAGCCACATTACTTTCGCGGTGAGTTGGAGGAATTTTACACAGGATTACGAGACCGCGTAAATTTTCCGGCGCTTATTCAGGAAGGCAGCGAAATACGTTTTACTTCCGACCAAGCGCTTAACAGTTTCAAAGAGCGCGACAGCTCATTTATGATTGTGCAAGATTATGAGAATGACAACGATTACGATGCCATTTACACCGCCTTTGACTTCTGCGAGAAAATTGGCGACGAAATCATACGCAGAATAAACCATGACAAATACAATCCCGACTGTATGGTCATTAAAGACTTTCTGATAGAAGATGTCTCTGCCGTTCAAATTCAGAACACGCGAGAACGTTATGTGGGTGTACGTTATACAATTAGCCCCAAAACTCCTTTTTGGCACGAGCCGGATAAAAACATGTGGAAAGATGAATGATATTAAAATAGTTGCAGCCGGAAAGGAACTTTTATACCGTACTCCGGAAACGTTTGATGAAATGACACGCGAGCAGTTTATTCTCACGGCAGAGAGAATTATCCACGCAGCAGCAGAGACAGAGGATGAAACTTTTCACACAGCCATTACAGGCATACCCCCAAAGACATGGAGTAAGCTACACTTTTTCCAACGTTACAGCATTAGATGCCTCTTTGATTTTACCACCGAAACATCTCCTTCTATTACCAAACAATTGCTTCCCTACATCGAAGCCGGTGGGCAGCAGTTTATTGGCTACCAGCCCGGATTTTCCAACACCACATGGCACGAGTTTATCTTTGCCGACCAATATATAATGAATGGTAAGTACCGCGAAGCTGCTGCCTGCCTGTACCGCCCACAACGTTCCGACTATACCGGCGAAACCGACCGGCGCACACCTTTTACCATTTATGGCACACACAGCCGGTTGCCCTTTTTTAATAACATTCCCGAAGCCGAACTGTTTGCTTTTGTTCTCAATTACAAAGCCTTGCGCAAATGCAACCTCGAAGACAAATATCTTTTTGTTTTTCAACCCACTATCTCAAACACCACTACACAAAACTCTACTTTCTCATGGGTTAGCATTCACCGCGACCTCATGGGAGACCGTTTCTACGACGAAACAAAATTCTACGACCTGAACGTGCATGTAATACTCAACCGCCTGAATACAGTAATTAAAACAAACCGACACAGCAAGAAAAATTGAATATTGAATATGGAATATCGAATAAAACATAACTAAAACTCCGTTCAACCTGCTTTAAATCTTTAAATCTTAAATCTTTAAATTTTAAATGAATACTGTAACCACCTCCCTTTCCGGCAATACCATCTCCGCCGAAGAATTTTACACCCAAGCCCGCAAGTGGGCAGCCATTGTGCGCAACATGGCAAAGGCGAATGCCACACGTTTTAAGAAAGGCAAAACCAAACAGAGCCACACCTACAAAACCGGAAAGAAAGCTGGAAAGAGCGAGCAGAAACTTAAAGACAGCATACGTTACACCATTGCCCAAGATTGCGGTGTGCCGGAAAGTATTGGTTTTAAAATTCCCATACATGGTATTTTTAGGGAGTGGGCAGTGGGGTACGGGCAACCGCGTGTTGTGGGAAAATATATTAGTATGAATAGCCGTGTGAAGCGTACAATGGAAGATTGGATAGATAGACCGATAGAGAAAAATACCAAAAAAATCTTTGATTTGGCGGCAGAATTTTGGGGCGACCAAATAGTAATTAGCTCATTTGGAATAAAAAAGTTACAGGAACAATAGACAATTTCTAAAAAAAAGCATGGTAATATATTTTTAATACTTTTGCCAAAAGTTCTTACTTCTTAAAAAGTAGAATCTAATTATGAATGTGTCCGCATCAAAAAATCTCCAACACTTTGTACATCGGACAGTTAAGCACCCAACGGGTCGTTTTTCTGTTATGTACAGGCGTTTGGAGATGCCTTTGATGAGCGGAAGGATGACTCCGTTCATAGTACAACAAGATCGCCAACGGTCATTGGCAAAACATAAAACTTGGTTATATGGTTAAATGACAGAACGCTAAACAATGTAATACCCTCCGGTTTTTTTTGCACCCTTAAATTGAATTAAGCCGGAATCTGTTAATTTCTTTAATCTTCTTTTGATAGTACGAATAGATGTATTTTTATGAAGGTTTTCGTGAAGTTTTGTTGCGTTGATTCCGGGATTTTGTTTTATTTCTTCCAAAATATCTGTTTTTATTGTGCCAACTCCTCTCTTTTCGTCCTCATTTATTGTGCCATTTCGTTTTTCGTTAGGATAAATTGCATTTTTTCCTTCCAATTCCGGAACATTTTTTCGAAGCGTATGTAGTATGTACTCTGTGCCCTTTTTGGAAAAGAACAATAACTTACTCGTATGCGCCTTACCATCTTTTATAGCTACTTCTTTTTCATTGTAACTGATTATATTTGTAAATGTTATAATATTTTCTTTGTTAATTCGTAAACAATAACTACCTAAATATTCCTGAATATTGTTTAATGTAGAATAAATAGAAGTAACCTTTCCTAAATTGTTATGAATGAACGTAATGTTCTTTTTATGTGAAAAATAACTTACAAAATCAATATTTACGGCAATAGGCTTTCCTCGAAGCGGCCACAACACGATAAAACCACTGCTTTTAAGTATTTCTTTTTCTCCTATTAAAGCATTTGCCTTAGTTTGTTGGTAAAGTTTTAAAACAGTGAAAAAGAGATAGAAACCTATATTGCGAAGAAAAGTTAAAAAGAAAATATTGTACAAATGTCTGTTAATATCAAAAGATTCAACATAAGCAAAACATCTTAGGATATTGCTCTTTACTAATAGTAGTTCTGCAGCTGAGAACACACCTATTAATAATATAGAGAGAGTAATATAATTTTTGTAGTTGCTTTTTTTAAAGAAGTATGGAGTTAAGATAATATAATTCAAATAAGTTACTAAAAGCACCAATAGTGCGCTAACTACTTCCTTGTAAGGATTATGTATAGCGTAGGGACGAATAAATGAATGCGTAGAAAACCAATACACAAAAAGGAGGCAAAATAAAATATGTGCGCCTGTGTTAAAAATATTTTTTCTATTCATGGTAATAAGATTTAGTACCACAAAAATATTAAAAAATGTCATTATTTTTTGTCATCATGCAAGTTTGCATTTGTATTTTCTTTTTAATTGCAGTAGTATAAATTTAAAAATATTGCGTTATGAAACGAGCTTTAATTTTAATTTCATTTTCTATTTTGTGTTTTGCATGCAGCAAAAACGAAAACGGAGAAACCACAGAATCTGTATTGTCAAATACGGCAGAACTTATTTCCGACACTAAAGGAGAAGTGTTTTATGGTTTAACATTTAGTGTTGGTCATTCAGGATCAGGCTGCGGAGGATGCGTAACAGTTGGAGGACAGCACACACATGTAGATTGTCAAGGCACCGGTAATGCTTGTAAGATAGGGGCAAAAATGGGCGTATCATCAAATTCAAGAGATGGTATTTATTTGGGCATTATTGGAGATCCCGATGAATTAACAGACGGCGAATCTTTTCTTATGCCCGACCGCTCACTTTATATTATAGGCTCGAACGGGGAGTTTTTGAATATTCCGGAACAAATTGTTTTCCGAGATGAAGAAACCGGAGCTTTTATCTTTTATGATATTTTCTTTAGTGATGTGCAAATGTTTGAGAATAAATAGAAAGCATTATTATATTTTATAAAATTATATTAATTTTAACCTTAAATTTTACCGTTATGAAAAAGCTACTTTTTATTTTAGGATTTTTGATGATTACTTCGCTATATGCGCAAAGTATTCCAAATTATTATTATGCGAGTGGCACTCCGCAATATTGGACAGAAGATTCGACCTCTGTTAATATTATTGTTGGAAATATGCGCAATTATGATGCTATTGTTCGGAATTTAGAATTATTATTTACAGACCCAAATGATGAAATACTTGCGGATGACGAGGATGATAATATTATTGTAAATAGCCGTTCTTTGCTAATGATGGATAAGAATAAGATTATTGATGCTATTAGCATTGATCCCGATGATATTGTTTTCTTTACCTATTCTAAATTAGTTAATAATGAGCGAATATGGCTTAGGAACGATGTTTATGTTAAACCAAAAAACAAAGGAGCAACTTTATACTCTTTATTCCCTATTATCCAAAACTATAGCAATATTTCTGTAATTGAAGAAGAAGAAGATTTTCGTATTATTTGTGAAACGGAAGAGGATGTGGTAACATTAGCAAATACTTTACATGACACCACTATAGTAATATATTCAACACCAGATTTTTATAGCAATATCAAACGATGTAGCACAGATCCTTATTTTTCCGATCAATGGGGATTAAAAAATACAGGTCAAGCTGGAGGAATTCCTGGTATTGATATTAAAGCTGAACAAGCATGGAATTTTCTACAAACTGTATTAGGAAATCTAGGGGCAAATATAAAAGTAGCAGTGATTGATGATGGAGTTGAAGAACATGAGGATTTGTATTTACCTGGAGGTATAAATAAAGTGTTGACTGGATGGACTGTAAATGGAGATGGTACAGGGCGACCACGACCTAGTTCTTTTCATGGCCAATGCTGCGCTGGAATTATTTCAGCAACTCATAACGATAAGGGAGTAGCTGGAGTAGCGCCCAACACACGAATTGTGCCCATACGAATTGTAAAAGAGAATGGTAATTTTTTTAGCAAAGCGAATATTGCCAAAGGAATTACTAAGGCTTGGAAAGATTTGGGTGCACAAATATTGAGTAATTCTTGGGCTGACATGTATCAACATTCCAAGACAAAAAAAGCCATTGAAGATGCTGTTGACAATGGGATAGTAGTAGTCGCTGCCAGTGGGAATAATTTCAGCAACTATGTACGCTTTCCTGCAGGCTACCCAACAGTAATTGCTGTAGGGGCTGTAAATAGTGACGGTAAACGGGCAGATTTTTCCAATTATGGTACATATTTAGACATTGTTGCTCCTGGTAATCACTCTTTTTTTCCTCTTGATTTAGGAATTTCTACAATAGATAGGGAAGGTACCTTGGGGAGTAATTCGTCAGGTTATCCCGATTACTCAAATAAAAATTACACAAAATTTTTTGGCAGAACATCAGCTGCTTGTCCCCATGTTGCCGGAGTTGCTGCTTTAGTGTTATCTGCTAATCCAACCCTAACAGGGCTGCAAGTAAGAGATATCATTGAAAGTACAGCACGAAAAGTTAACGATTTTCATATTGACAATAATCCATCTGGTTACCTTTATGGTGGGTCACGTCCAAATGGTACTTGGCATGCTGAAGTAGGTTATGGTATGGTAAATGCTGAAGCTGCCGTGAAAAAAGCGTACTTTTTAAATGCTGTTATTAACGGTAGTGCAACTGTTAATGCTTGTGGTACTGCTTTTTATTCTTATTCAGGGCCTTCAACTTCAAATATGGAATTTGTTTGGAGTGTCGGTGCCGGTTTAGAAATAATATCCGGTCAAGGGACACAAAATGTAACTATCAGATCAACAGCCGCTGCTACAATGAGTTCGCATATATATCTTGCATTTTGGGTACAAAACACACATTTGTATTCAATATCGAAAAATATTAATATTTCAGGTACTAATCATACATACTTGAGTCTATCTAACTTTGATGTAGCATATGATCGAACTTGGGATAAAGAAAGTACTTTAGGAGTTGTATGTACCGTTAAAAATGGCGCTACGTTAACAATTACATCAACCATACATTGCGCAGAAAATGCAAAATTTATCGTTGAATCCGGCGGCAAGATAGTCATTGACGGCGGAATACTTACAAATTCCTGCCCTGGCCAAATGTGGCAAGGCATCGTAGTGTCGAATAATAATTGTTCCGTAGAAATAAAGAATAATGGTAAAATTGAACATGCCATTTGTGGTATTACCGTTAATGCTGGCAATATTGTCTCCACTACAGGAGCTCAATTTATTAACAACAAAGCAGGTGTTAAGTTTAATACGTCAACTTCATCGGGTACATTTGCTCAAACAAATTTTACCTTAAATAACAGTTACTTTGGTAATACGACAGATTTTGAGACACACCTCAAAATGGAAGGCAGCGGGCAAGTGTCGGTAACAGGGTGTACCTTTTCAAGCCATGTTGCCTTAAATGCAAACAACGGAGTTGTCGTATCCAATTCTTCTACTAATTGGTCGGGAACGAATAAATTATTATCTGTTCCTCTTGCTATACAGTCGGGAGCAACTTTAACTAATACCGGCATTGTAAATAGCAATCAGAATACAGTAATAAACGTTCATCCCAAAGGGAAATTAATTATTAATGGTGGAACATTTAATCATAATTCAGCAGGCACAATGTGGCAGGGCATTACCGTAATGGGCAATTCCTCGTTACCTATATCTCAAACTAATCAAGGGTATCTTCAAATTACTAACAACGGCAAAATTGAAAATGCCATAACCGGTATTACCGTCAATGGTGGCGGTATTGTAAATTCTGATGGTGCCAAGTTTATTAACAATAAAGCGGGCGTTAAGTTTGAGCAGATAGCTCCAGGGCAAAGCGGTACCTCAGGCTCTTTTACAAACACAGAATTTACTTTAAATAGCAGCTACTTTGGCAATACCTCAACTTTCGATACACACCTTAAAATGGAAGGTAGTGGGCAAGTGTCGGTAACAGGGTGTACCTTTTCGAGCCATGTTGTTTTAAATCCGGACAAGGGAATTGTAGTATCCAATTGTAATACGAGTTGGTCGGGAAATAATAAATTGTCTTCTGTTCCGGTTGCTCTAAATGCAGGAGCTACTTTAACTAATACAGGCACAATAAGTAGCGACCAAAATACTGTGATAAATGTTCACCCCAAAGGGAGTCTTATTCTCAATGGTGGCACGTTTACCAATGCAATTTCAGGAACTATGTGGCAAGGGGTTAATGTCTTAGGTGATCCCACCAAGCCATTAATGGCAATTCATCAAGGGTATCTTTATATTAACAACGGCACAATTAGAAACGCCATAACCGGCATCAATGTTAACGACGGTGGTATTGTAAGCGCCACTAATGCCAATTTTGTTAATAATCAAATAGGCGTTAAGTTCGGGCAGTTAGCTAAAGGACAAAGCGGCACATCAGGCACATTTACCCTAACAAGTTTTACATTAGACAACGCTTACTTGGGCAATCCGGCACTGTTTGAGGCACACATCAAAATGCAAAATAGTGGCGATGTGTTTGTAAAGGGATGTGAATTTTCAAGCACCATTCAAAGTACTGTCAGCGTTATGAATAATGGAATTAAGGCTACCAATAGCTATTTGGATGTAAAAGAGCATTGTCCCATGAACGCTCCATGGCCATACGGTGGATTAACTTGTGATGAGAACTTTATAACACGTAACTCTTTTTCAGGTTTTTCATACGCTATTTCATCTGTCAATGCAGGAAGTGGATCGAAGCTATATGTACGTTACAGCGATTTTAATAATAATTTATCTCGTGGCATTAGTATCAGTGGCACTAATTATGCAACAGTGATTAAAAACGAGTTTGGTGTTGACCGACATTTATCTTACGGAGTATCTGTAAGTAATGCTACGGGATTTAAGATAGAGGAAAATATATTCACCGGTCTTACCTCGCCAAGCCCAAGTAACGCAACTATAGGATTAGTTGTTAATAATAGTGGAAGCGCCGAAAATGAGGTGTATAAAAATGAATACACTAACTTTTTTATCGGGCAAGAGTTTATAAGTAAGAATTCTTCGCAGATTGATACAGTGCCTTGTACCGATTGCCCCCCACAACGCAGTCTCTCTCCAGGTCAACTTACTCATACTGGATTACAAACATTGTGTAATACTTTCAATAACAATCAATATAGTGATATTTTTGTAGGCTTTTGGGGACAGAACTATTATAATATGAATTCAATCAGGGACAAGCAAGGTAGTCCGCAAGTTTCCGCAGGAAATAAGTTTAATAGCACCCCAACACGTAATATCAATAACGATCTATCTCAACATTATATTGATTATTATTGGAAAACCTATCCTATTGAATATCCAAACACTGTAACAAGTAAGGTAACGCGCATACTTGCAAATGCTGCAAACAGTTGCCCTTCAAAATTAGTAACGGGCTTCGGACAACAAGAAATAAAAGGAGGGGAAGGTATTGAAGATCTTCTATCCAAATATAACGAATGGAATGCAATGTATGAGTATTGGCTCGCCCTGCTCCTTGTCTTTGAAGGCGAAGAAAATACAGAAGAATACAACATGCTGTTAAGCAATGTTTCTCATTACAGTTCAATTAAAGATAACTACTTTAATTGGATTATTGCTTCGGCGATAAACGAAGAACAAACAGAGGGTAATGAGGAAGAAAAAGAGAAAAGAGAAAATGAGAAGGCGCGAAAGTACGAAGGCACAAAAGGAGAAAGTGGGCATGGTAGTTTATATGAAAAATTAAGATTTCTTTTCGGATATCGCGGCCACTACATTGATAATCTTAGTATTGTTGAAACCTACTTTGCCGAAAATAATTACGACGAAGCATTAGTGACCTTAGCAAAAATATACAAACAATTTGAAGTTACTGAAGAACAAATAATGGAGTTAAACGGTTTGGAAATTTATGCGCATTGGCTAAAACAATTGGAAAAAGAAGAAAAAAGCATTTATGCGCTGTCTGAAAGAGAACTTGATTATTTGGTAAATTATGTTAGAACAAATACCGGTCGTGGTAAAGTGTTTGCCAATAACATTTTGTGTATGTTGTACGGAATTTGTATGGAAGAAGAACCCCCTGGATCTACAATTCCACAGGAAGATCCCATCATTGAGCCTATCATTTCTACTCCAAAGTTACAAATTGATGATAAGGCATTATTAGATAAAATTACCCTTATCCCCAATCCAACTACAGGTGAACTAAGAATTGAAAGTGGAGAAATGAAAGTTGATAAAGTTGAAATTCTTGATGTTGTGGGTAGAGTAATATTCTCTCAAAATTTTACTTCTTCATCATATCAAAAAATTGACATCTCACATATTAATTCGGGTGTTTATTTCGTTAGATTAACTACCGAACAAGGTAAGGTGGTTAAAAAAGTGGTAAAACAGTAAAAAAAATACAATCCTAATTTGTACTGATAGTGAAACTTTTTTTTGGCTTCACTATCAGTATAGATGTAAAAAATCTTATTATTTTAAAAAAACCTTTAAACTTGAATTATTATGAAAAAAAGTATTTTATTTTTATTAATCCTATTATTGTTGGGATCAATGGCTTGCGTGAAGCAGAAAAATTGCGATTGCGAATTGACCAGGACCGGTAAATTTGTTTACTACGAAAAACCTCAAGAAATCATTTATTGTGGAGATCTTCATAAAAAGGTAGATGCAGTTCTGATTCTTGACGAACGAGATTATTATATTGTTGGCTCTATCCCAAACAAATTTCAAACGCAAGATACGGTGTTTGTAACGGCGTGTCTTAAAGAAGTACCAAAAAATGATTGTTTAACCTTTGGTATAGGGGTAATTTATAAATTAACATGTATAGAAAAGGAGGATTGACCATCCATCCATATAGGGGAGGTTGTTAAGAAAGTGGATTAAACAGTAAAATATTATAAATAAAGGTATGGGGCTGCTCTTTTTGCACAGCTCCTTTTTTTTTGTCCTACTTTCTCATTTCTACCCACCTTACCTTTGCCGTAAATCCTCGTATTTATGGCAAAATCCAGCACCCGCCGCATCAACATCTACATCAACGGCAAAGAAGTAGAAGCCACCGTTAAAAGCATCCGCTCAGAGATGAACAAACTCATCAACGAGCAAAACAGAATGACCATCGGATCAGATGAGTACATTGCTCATGCCAAGAAGATACAACAACTTCGCGGCTACTTGCAGGAGCACAGCCAAAACATTGAC
>Ga0123356_10003517_pt1 | contig 16378 bp, 14 predicted proteins | sample TergutEmb28metaG_2_FD_92546 | JGI IMG/M metagenome (GOLD analysis project Ga0123356, IMG submission 92546) | Embiratermes neotenicus P3 segment gut microbial communities from Petit-Saut dam, French Guiana - Emb289 P3 | ecosystem: Host-associated > Arthropoda: Insects > Digestive system > Gut ...
CGGCCAGAGGAGGAACAGGCTCAGCATGGCGAAGACGGCCGAGACGCCATAGAGAAGAATGACGACCTGGCGGTGAGTCATGCCGTGCTGCAAGAGTTTGTGGTGGATGTGCTCGGCGTCGGCGGTGAAGACGGGGCGTCCGCTGATGAGGCGACGGATGACCGAGAGAACTGTCTCGAGAATCGGCAGACCGAAGGAAACGATGGGGATGGTGACGGCGACGATGGTCGGCGCTTTCTGCGCACCTGCCAGGGCGAAGGCGCTGAGCAGAAATCCGATGAAGAGGCTGCCGGAGTCGCCAAGGAAGATGGTTGCCGGATTGAAGTTGTAGCGGAGGAATCCGAGGATCGATCCCGCCAGCGCGATCGCCATCACCTCGACGAGCGTCGGGCCGTTGAGCAAGGCCACGACGAAGGCCACCATCGTCGAGAATAGGGCCGAACCGGCGGCGAGTCCATCGAGGCCGTCAATCAAATTGAACGCGTTGGTGATCGCCAGCACCCAGATCACCGTCAACCCAAGGCCGATGTACCAAGGGAGAAGACGGTCTCCCAGGATGACGGGAATGTTGACGATGCGCAGTCCGCCCGCGTAGAGCATGGTGGCAGCGATCCCCTGCACCGCGAACTTGCAGTACGGACCCACGCCTCGGAGATCGTCGTAAACCCCCAACAAGAGGATAAGTCCGGCTGGAGCAAGGATCGTCAGCATGGTCCGCGGAAAGTGCGGCGAATGCTCGACCGGATGGCGCACATACCAGAGGGCCGCCAGGCCCATACAGGCGAAAAAGCTAAGGAAGATGCCGACGCCACCGAGACGGGGCAGAGGGCTGGAATGCACGTGCCGCTCCTGTGTGGGAATCGCAACCCATCCGTGAACGGTGGCAAAGTCTCGCACGGAGCGGGTCAGCACAAAGGAGAGCGACAGGCCGACAAAGAAGAGACCCAAACAGATGACTGTCAACTGCGCCACCTCGACACAAACAACGCCGGACTCGACATGCATACCCCGACTCTTGCGAAGGTATCGCAGCCATCTTGCGCCATTGGAAGTTAGTGCACTGGGTTCCCGGTTGACAACAACGAAGATGCTAACGCACTGTAGCAGTAACTCATTAGGACATGCAATATCTAATGCCGGGAAAAAGGCTGTGGAAAACTAAGTAGGTGGCCTGCGAATTGCTAGGGTCAACCGGATTTATCTGTGCTACACTCTTGGTCAAATTTCATGCAAAGGTTTAGGGGTTTACTGATGCGGTGGGGCGCTTCCGGTTTCACACTCCCTCGTCGGTCGATTCTGTTTTTCCTGGTGACATTCTTGATAACAGTCGGAGTGGTTGCGGCCCAGCAGCCCTCCAGTTCCAGCTCGGTCGAGCAGCAGACCACCCCGGCGGCGGCGATTCCAGCAGCGCAGCCCCTGCCGCAAGCGAGGGAGAACTCAACGACCGCCCCGGCCAAGACAGGTGATGCCAACAAAGCTCCTGAGTCGACGCAAGCTAGACTGGGGCCCGGCGATCTGATTGAGATCAGCGTTTACAACGTACCGGAGCTGAACAGCAAGGTACGGATCAGTGATGCCGGGGATGTTTATCTGCCGCTGATCAATTACGTTCACATCGATGGGTTGACGCAGGAGGAAGCGCAAGCCCTGATTGAGAAAAGGTTCTCGGATGGAGGATTCGTTCGCAGTCCGCATGTCTCGATTTTTGTGGACGATGCATTGTCGCAGGGCGTGACCTTGATCGGAGAAGTGGCGAAGCCCGGAATTTATCCCGACGTGGCGGACCGAAAGCTGTATGAAGTGGTCTCGGAAGCCGGCGGGTTCACCCAAGCCGCCTCGCGGAAGATTGCCATTCTGCGCCGGAATCAGGCCGAGCCCATTCGAATCGATCTTCCCCGGAATCTGGCAGACGACACCAGCGGAAATATCGATATTCAGCCGGGTGACACAATCACCGTGCCGCGTGCTCCGATCATCTACGTGGTCGGGGACGTGGGCCGGCCGAGCGGATTGCTCGTCGACAACGGAACGCTTACTGTGCTGCAGGCTCTCGCGCTATCGGGTGGGACCAATCATACCGCGAAGCTGAGTGCGGCACGCATCATTCGCAAAGGGCCCAATGGCGTTCTGACCGAGACCAAGATCCAGGTCAAGAAGATGCTCGAGGCGAAGATTCCCGACGTAACGCTGCATGCCGATGACATTCTGTTTGTGCCGGTCAGCGGAGCGAAGGTGGCCGCCGGAAAGACGATCGATATCGCGACGACCGCAGCGGCGGCCGTGCTGGTATATACAGTGCACCCGTAGGGCGGCCTGACCCGCAAGCATCCTTCGCCTCCGAGCGTTTTGTTCCCCGTAACCGCAATCTACTTTTTTGCAATTCTCGTCAAGACTTCGATGTACTTCTCTGCAGTGTGTGCGCGGGAGAAGTTGTCCACAATGTATTCCCTTCCCTTCTGACCCATGGTGGCCGCAAGTTTCCGATTTGAGCGTAGCTGCGTGACCGCGTTGGAGAGCGCCGCGGCGCTTTCGGGTTCGATGGCGAGCCCCGCTCCGGCATCCTCGACGATCCGACGGGCTTGACCATCGACTCCGACAATGACCGCGCGTTCGCACGACATGAACTCGAGCAACTTGGTCGGGATCACGGTTTTGAAAACATCCGTTTTTTTCAGCAAAACCAGGCACGCATCGGAAGCGAGGATATATTCCGGAATCTTTTCGCGCGGCTGCTGGTCGAGGAAGCGGATATTGCTCAGACCTCGCCTGTGGGCCTGCGCTTTGATCCTTTCTTTTTCGGCGCCTTCGCCGACGAGCAGGAACATCACCTCAGGATCGCGAATCTGCAGGTCTGCGGCGGCATCCAGCAACGTTGCCAGTCCGTGGGCGTTGCCCATGGTTCCGATGTAGCTGGCCACAAACCTGCCTTCCACGCCGAGCTGCCGCCGGAGTTTTAGGTCGACACCCGCTTCCGGTGAAAACACACTGGTCTCAACCCCGTTTTCAACGACGGAGATCTTTTCGGCGGGGAGGCGCCAGTCCTCGATGAGGCGGTCTTTGAAAGCTGGCGTCACCACCACGATGTGGCTGGAGTGGTCGTAGAGAAAGCGCGCCAATTTTGCCAATGACTGGTGCAAAACAGAGTTTTCGGCAGAGACACCCACCGCGGCAAGCGATTCGGGCCACAGATCGCGGACCTCGAAGACGAAGGGAATCTGGCGGGAGAAGGCCAGCCACCATCCGGAGAGTCCAACGAGAAGTTGAGGCGAAGTGGCGATGATGACGTCGGGCCGGGGCAGGGGCATGCCCCGCAGCGCGGCCGAGATGCAAAACGACGCATAGTTGCGCATGCGTTCGTGCGATTTGCGATTCGGCAGAGGCCAGAGCCAGGTGCGGTAGATATTGGCGTGTCCGACTTTTTCGTCATACGTGAGGCGCTGGAGCCGATCGCGCCATTCTGCCGGGACGACTCCCGTCGGATGGTTCGGGAAGCCGGTGAGAACGGAGACTTCGTGTCCTGCTTTCGACCAATGATGGGCAAGTTCGGCGGCCCGGGCAGCGGGCGCGCCCATCTCTGGCGGGAAATATTGGGAGACGTAGAGGATCTTCACCTGGATCTAGAGGGTATCGTAAGTCAACAGTACGGCGGTAGCGGATGTTACCGGCCGGAGAACAGCAGGGTCCGGTCGGTAACAAAGCGAGACCTTCCGGGCGGAGCCGGAACGGGCCCGATTTCCGCGATCCGGCATTGGTCAGGCAGCGACACCCGTGCCACGCTGTCACGCGGCACAATGATGTGCTTCGAAACAGGGTTAGTAGTAACAGAGTTTGAAGGCGCTCTTGTAGCAGAGCGCGCGGGTGCGGTTGGCACGGCTGCAAGTGTAACTCTCCCAACGGTGCGCAACTTCGGCAAACTTGCTTTCCCCCGTCAGGCGATGCATCACTCGCAACTGAACAACGTGCAGGTGGTGATAGAAGCCGCTGGCCACCATCGGCAGACGCGTTCCGGATTGCTCGTAGAGCGACCAGAATCCGAGATCATAGCGGTCGAGATTGTTGAGAAGGGTACGGACTCCGCGGAGGAATAGTTCGCGCACGGTCCTGTCATTCGTCGCGAGCGCGTAGTCATGCACTCCCCAGAGCGCCCAGATGAATCCGTTGAGAATGTGAGTCGGCGGTGACACGATGTATTCCTCGAACCAGAGATCGCCGGATTCGTCGACGCAGGCGACGCCGCCTTGCTGAATTGGCCGCTCAAAGCTGGCGAAGGCCTGGCAGGCGGCTTCGAGATACCGCGGCTCGCCCGACTCTTTGTGTGCGCGAACCAGGACCGAGATTCCCTGCCCCTGTGCCAACCCCGAGTACCACGGCGCTTTCAGCGTGTCGCGGTACTCCCAGTTGAAGTGATGGCTCCAGACACAGAGTCCGTGGGCATTCTGCTCCAGGTGGGAACAGAGCCAGTCAGCGATCCGGAAAAATTTCTTTTTTCGGTCGGCATTGGCGGTGCGCTGCCAGAGGTTGTAGTTGCCGAGGCCGTATTGGGCGATGGCGATGGGATTATATTGCAGGCCGATTTGGCCGTGATAGTCGAGTTGCGGGATACCTTGTGCGTCGTAGGCCCCCGGATAGTCCGCCTTCTCGCTGAAAGGCATGTAGTACTCGCCGAGTTCGGTGAGGCTGGCATCGAAATTCGCAACGGGATTTTCGTGCCAGAACGTGAGGTGGCTTTTGCCGCCAAGGAGGTAGGCGCTGAAGATGCGGCGGTAGTAGGCGACGTTTGGCACTGGGCTCGCGTGAAAATAGCGGTACTTCGAGCCGGGTTTACTGTCCGGCGGCCAGGCGCCGCCTGCGACAGCCGGGCGAAGCACCCGCCCGATGCTACGGCTCCATCTTACGGTACACGATAGATCGACGTGACTGCGTCGTCGGCCTTTACCCCCGCCGTGGTCAGCGCGATGTATGGGGTTGTGTTATTGCCATCGGGGAACAAGGCATTGCCGTACTGGAACAGGGCCATGTGCCAGCGATCTTTTTGCCACTCCAGGCATGGCTTCCACAGGTCGGCATTGCGCGCATCTGCCGCGTAGACGCGCACGCGGCGGTCGCGGTTCACTTCGCTGGGCTCGACCATCGTTGAGAAGAATAGATGAGTTCCGGCGCGGCATCCATAGATGGAAGAACTGCTGATTGCGGCTAGCTGCGTCACCGTGCCCCGACGATCCAGGCGATAGATATAGTTGGACTCGAGCGGAGTATCTGAGGAAAAAAAGATTGCGTCTTCGGTGGGAACGGCGGCAACCGCCCGCGCCTGCTGCCTGCCCTGCAAAACCACTTCGACTTGCGCGAAATCGCAGGAAGCGCGGAGGATCCGGCATTCGTCACCATAGTCGCCGGTCAGCACCCAGAGACAGTTGGCCCAGGAATCGTAAACCAGGTTATGAACGTGACGGATGGCGCCCTTGGGAAAGGTGAACGCCACCTGCCAGGAGGCGCCGCCGTCGGTCGATGCGTAAATGTGGACCGCATCGCGCCGGGCGTTGTCAAAATATTCTCCCCAGTAGACGGCGCCCCCGGGAACGGTGGTGATGTGGAGCGGTCGCGTGCCGCGCGTGATGGCATGCCTTGTGTGAAATTCGGATTCGTTTGCCCGACGAGTAACGATTGCCCCCGGCACGGCGGCGACAAGACCGCCGCCGGGAAGAACCGCCAGGGCGTGGAAGCCGTCGCGGAACAGGCGGGCGGTGAGGCGACTCTTTACGGTGAGCCAGCGTTTGACCGGTGGACGAAACCTTCCGGCAGATTCCCAACTCAGCCCTTGCTCGGCATCGCGGATTCTGGCCCGGAGCAGTTCGTAGCCGCGCGACGCGTACAGAGTCGCGTCGGACCACGCCAGAGCGCGGAGGCCGGGGATTCGCGCGACACGAGCTATCGCGCTGGTTCGTTCATCGGCTTGAATGGTGTGGTGCATGCCTGAATCAAAGCCTCCAACCTGTCTCGCAAAAAGGCGTGAGACGGAGGCACCCTCGTGGCGTATTCAGCAAAGTCGTTTGAAAAGTGTTTCTGCAAAAACGTTGTTGTGACAGGGCGGCTGCTCTCCCCAGTGCCTGTCTCGATCCGCATTCAATGGCACGGTGTTGGGTAACGCTGCAGAAAATTTTCCCAGCGTTCTGGCGCTTTTACTCGCCACATTCGCTCCGTTTCAAATTGGATACATTATGAATACATTTTTGCGATCGACATCATCGAAAGAATTCCGCGCACGGATGCGGGAGCCGAGCATACAACAGATAGTAAGTGGCGAGTAGAGCACCCGCAAGGTTAGCGCGGCCGGGCCGGCGGTCCCGCCGAGTCGTCGGGCAAGAAATCCGAAAAGTTGATTCCGTTGCGGTCCAAGAGCCCGTAGAAGGAGCCATGAGTTGAACCTGAGAGGACTCTGGCATTTGACTTGCTTCTGGAACGGCATCCCAGCGCCCAGCGAAGCTTTGCTGGAGGAGCAGAAAGCAGTGCATCGTAAATGTTGAGTCAGTGCGCCAACCAACAATGCCGTAAGCCGTTTCTCAAGTTGCGCGATGGAAGACTGTTTCTGGTCGAAACCCACCAGTTGATGAAACCGGGACAGCCGCTCCCTCCGTTCGTACGGGCGCGGCAGCAGCAGCGACGAGTCGAGCACTTCTGGCTGTGTGATGGATGTGCCCAGATCTGGACGTTAGTCTACGATCGCGAGCGTGGAGTGTCACTCGCACCGCTGCCGCGACCGACTGAGAGCATACCAGCTGCCGCTGGCGCTGCCCAAGGTGGAGTGGCATGACCGTTGGGCCATCACTCGTAGCCCTGCTTCCTCCAGGTTGCCCAATCCTCTTTGACCACCTTTGCCATCTTTAATGTGGCTTCGTGTAGCCATTTCCCCTTTTGTTTCTCCAGGTGTCGCAGAACGATTCTTCGTGCTCCTTTTGTGCCCAGATGGATGTTGGCCGTCTCGTATCCCATGGCGTGAAGCAGCCGATTCTCCTCTCCGGCTGCCTTTAAGTTGGCCAGCTCAATGCGGCAGCAGTGCGGACTGAGGCGGCGGACGATCCATCGGCCGCGCAGCTGGACAAATGGATCAAGACAACGCACGGCGTTGCTCATGATCATCTGATACAGAATATCGGGTGGTCCTTCGCCACCCTGCGCCCAATAGCAGGCGGAGGCCACCAGCGCTTTGGCCTCGCGGGCGATTCTGCCACCGCGCCAATCGGCCAGTGCAACATAACGAGCATGGCCGAGACTTCCCAGTCCGGCAACGCGATGCGTGAGGCGGTAGTCCAGACCGCGGGTGGGCATCAGGTGCTCGATCGCGTCGATGGCGGTCAGCGGGACCTCATTTTTGACAGTGGGGAGCGCGTTCATCCTGGCCCAGAAGCGGACCGGGTCGCGCAATTCGCTGAACGCCGCCTGACGAAGCCAGCCGTTGTTTTCCTCGAGAACGAACGGCAATCCCTCCTCGCGCAGGCCTTCGCGATAGCCCTCTAGCACCGTATCACAGATGTCCTTGTGCTTGACCGGCAGGTGGCCGAGTTGCGAGGCCAGATGAGCGCTGACACCGAGACGAACCAGATCGTTGGCGTAGTCCATGGGATGGGCCTCGTCAAAGTCGTTGACCCCCCAGATGAGGCGGCCCTCCCGGTCGCGCTACGTACCGAAATTTTCGACGTGCAGATCGCCGATGGCAAGTACTCGCGGGCCGCTGGCCAGCAAGGGGCACACCTGCGGCCAGACTTGCGCCCAGCGATAGTACGTCGCACGAAGGAAGGCGGAGACACCGGTCTTCATGTTGGTGTGTTTGAGGCGAAGATCTTTTTTGACGATGTCGGTGCGGTGGGAAAGCCAGTCCTCAAATTGATGAGTGGCTTTGATGACGTTCATAGGGCGAACGATAGTAGTGGCGGGGAGCTCAAGTCAACGGGACCAGTGGCAACCGCAAGTCAGAAAAGGCGATCGACCAGGAAGGAGACCAGCGGATCGGAAGGATGCGCTTGGTCGTGTTGGCAGCGAGGGCAGAGGGTGTCGGAGCCGTTATCCTTGCCCGAATGCGCCCGGGAGCGCCTTCGTGTGCTCGAACATTTGGCTCCTGCTACTTCCTGAAGAACATGGCGTTGCTCTCGACGAATTCCTTTTTGTCCTCGGGCACGTCTTCAAGCGCCTGGATCGCGTCGGAGGTGCAGGCGGGCACGCACGCGCCGCAGTCGATGCACCCGCCGGGATCGACGTACATCTGCGTCGAGGCCTCAAATTCGGGCTCGTCCGTCTTGGGATGAATGCAATCGGTCGGGCAGACTTCGACGCAAAGAGAATCTTTAATGCACGAATCTGTAATCACATAAGCCATGGTGAATCAGTCCCTGGAAAGAGCCGTTCCGGCCTGTTCAGGAAAAAGTGTACCGAGCATCCTCCGCTCGGGCCGTGATGTTGATCACAGGTCGGAGTGCATTCCCGAAATTGAGTGCAACTCTTGAAACGCAAATTTTCACTTTGCGACCTCCTCATGATGCGAGTCACGTTGAACGGTGACGGCCGTCACGGAAACAGGAGGACCGCCAGGAGTTAAATAAGAACAATTGAACTAGGCCTTCTGGTCATAGGATCGCCCGGCTCCACCCACAGAACCCCACAGGCCGTTACCCCAGACGGCAGGAGCCGGGCGCTTGAAGGCCCGCAAAACCTGCGGGAATTTGCCCCCCTTCCTCCGCTCCCGTTCTTCAGCAAGCCTCGATCCCTTGGCCTCATCCCCTCTTGAAAATCGTGTGTCTCGAGACACAGACGTGCTTGCGAAGCCACACCGACACCCCCCTTGGACGAGATATAACTACCTTATTTTCAATTAGATACCGCATGGAATCCGCTTTGCTTTCGGTTACAGGGCTGGCCGGTTTGAGGAGGGGGTGGGGCATGAACAGCAAAGCTGGCGCTGTCCTGAAGAGAGCATCGGAAGGTTGCTTTGTCGCACTACTTGCGTTTTCTCGAATTCCTGCGGTTGGACAGAATCCCCCAACGGCCGCGCCGGTACGCAACTCACGGGTCGTGGTCGTCAGCATTGCGGACCGTAAGCTCGCTGTGACCGAGGGCGGAAATGTCCTCGCCCAGTTTCAGGTCGCAGTGGGTGCCAGAGTCAGCCCCAGCCCCCTGGGCCAGTTCACGATCGTTACCCGCGTTGCCAACCCCACCTACTACCACCACGGATCAGTGATTCCGACGGGGAAAGACAATCCGGTTGGCACGCGGTGGATTGGACTCAGCAAGAAAGGCTACGGAATTCACGGAACGAACGCACCGCGGTCGATTGGCCGTGCGGCGTCGCATGGGTGCATCCGGCTGCGCAACCGCGACATGGAGAAGTTGTTCACGATGGTGCAGGTTGGCGACCTGGTACAGATCCACGGCGAACGGGACGAGGAAGTCGGGCAGATTTTTGGATGGAAGGCAGACGACAGGACTGTAGCCCTTGCGCAGCCTGCGACAACGCCGGGCGCGCAACAAGCAACTTCAGGCACAAGCGGCGTCGGCAACTAGATATCAATTTCGAGTCTCCGGAGGAACTTATGCAAATGGCAATCACCTTCATCGCAGTGGTGGCGGCAATGGTTTTCTCGCTGGCGGTGGCACTATTGGCCGAGGAACTGATCTTCGGGCAGATGTTCCGGCTGTTCTTTTCCCGCCCAGCCGTAGAAGCGAAGTCGGAACAAAAACACTGAGCCCGCGAAACTTCAGCCAAGGAGAACGACGATGCTGGCATTGAAGTACTTCCTCATCACCGGCGGCCTCGCGATGATCGTGGCGGCTGTGGGTATTTTGAGCTATGACTCGTATCGCGAACTGCTATATCGACGGGCGCTGGTGACTCCGGGCGGGACGGTGCCGCCAACTCCGGAGTGGCACTGGAGGACCTCACTGGCGCTGGCATTTCTGGCGTGGGGGCCGATTCTGCTGGCGTTCGGCATCATCGTGGTTCCCGGTGGCACGGCTGGAGTGCGCGTGGGCCAGACCATCGGGACGGTCCCGGGGACGCTTTATCCCGGGCGTGCACTTGGTGACGCCGATGGTCGGGGATGTCGCACTGTTTGATCCGCCACCGGTCGTCACCACGGGGTCACGAAACTGCTCAGGACCAATCGCAGTAGTTGGGGATTCCCCATTGGTGTCGCACACAGCGCCGGGACCAGGGCGGGCCTCTTCTGGAGCATTCACCTTGGCTGCTGCGGTGTCCAAACAATACAGAGGGACGGCCCAGACCGATGCGCATGGCGGTTTATAATTTAGCCATCCCAGAGATCACACGGAAATCGCTGATCCGCGCCTCACGACTCGCCTGTCTTGCTCTCACCTTCGATGGGATCGTTTGGGCTGCACTGTTGGGGTGGGCTCCTTTGACGCGCGCTGCGGACTGGAACACCGCCGAGCAGCAATTGGCACGGAAAATTGTGGCAGTCACAGGACCCGGAGCGGTGGCCCTGAGTTTCGAGAATCGTTCCTCGCTGGGCCGGCGCGACAGCGACGCTATGCAAAACGGGATGCGCGGCGCGCTCGCAGACCTTGGAATTCGTTTCGTCAAACCCGAGCAGGCGGCAGCCACGGTGATGATCTCCCTGTCGGAGAATCCAACCTCGTACGCCTGGATTGCGCAGATTCGCCAGGGTACGACCGACTCGGCTGTGGTGATGGTATCGGTTCCGCGTTCAGGCCGATCGACCGTGGCTCGCGACACGATGCCGATTTCTCTGCGCAAGACCCTGCTTTGGACGCAGGAGGATCCGTTTCTTGACCTCGCGGTTCTGGACGACACTGGGACGCCGAGTCACCTCGCAGTGCTCGACTCCGAATCGATTGTCCTGTACCGCAACCAGAGCGGGAAGTGGCAACAGGAGCAGATTGGCGACATTAGCCACACGCGGCCTTGGCCTCGGGATCTACGCGGAAGGCTGATTCCAGCAAAAGATCATGCGCTCGACGTCTACCTGCCGGGCGTGAGTTGCCACAGCGGGGCTGCGGGCTCGGCTTTGACGTTGAATTGCCGCGAGACTGACGATCCCTGGCCGATAACGTTTGCGTTAAGTGCGCCAGTGTTTCCCGGGGCTGGATCCCCCGATCGACCGTCAGCCGGCGCTTCGACCGTGTCAGCTTTTTTTGCCCCAAACCGAAACTTCTTTACCGGAGCGTTGACTCCGGCGCTGGGCAAATTCGCCACGGTGCCGAAGTTTTATTCGGCCGCAGTCGTCCCCCGCGACAAATACCCGTTGTGGCTCTTTGCTGGAACCGACGGCAGAGTGCACATGATTGACGGCATGAACGATCAGTCATCGAAGTGGGAGTGGGGCAGCGACATTGCCAGCGTGAAAACCGCTTGTGGCGCAGGCTGGCAGGTGCTGGCGACCTCTCGAGGAGCGCAGGCGCAGGATTGGCTGCGGGCGTACGAATTTCCCGACCGCGACCCGGTGGCAGTGAGCGCGCCGGTCGATTTTCCCGGCACGATCTCGGCGTTGTGGACCGAGAGCCGAGGCGACACCGCAACCGCCATCGTAAGGAATCGGGAAACAGGAAACTATGAGGCATATCGTCTCGATCTGGCTTGCAGTCAGTAGCCTCTGGTTTGGGGCCCTGATCGCGGGCGGCGAAACTCGTCCCCACTATGGAGGCACGTTGCATGTGACCATGCGGGCAGCGCCATTGTCGCTCGATCCGGCCGACACTGCTGTGCCGGACTCGTTTGCCCGCCGCAGTTTAGCTTCCCTGCTCTTTGACACAATGGTCAGCGTCGACGACGCAGGACGTGCAAAACCTGCCCTGGCGGAGTCGTGGCAAGCCTCGCCGGGAAATCGGCGGTGGGTGTTTCGAATGCGGCGCGGAGTAAAGTTTCACGATGGAGCGCCGCTTACCGCCGAGATCGCCGCGGCATCATTGCGGTTCGCCAATCCATCGTGGAACGTGAGTGCGGAGGGTGACACGGTTGTCATCGAGCGCGATGCCGCCGATCCCGGGCTGTTGGGAGAACTTGCCTTAGCGAGCAACTCAATTCTGAAGCGGGATTCGGACAACAAGGCAAATGGTACGGGGCCGTTTCATGTTGTCGATTGGCAGCCCGCGAAGAAGCTCACTGTGGCGGCAAATGAAGATTGCTGGCGCGGACGTCCGTTTCTCGATGGGGTTGAGATCGAGATGGGAAGGGGTTTTCGCGATCAGATGACAGCGCTCGAACTGGGCAAGGCGGACCTGGTTGAGGTAGCGCCCGAGCAGGCTCACCGCCTGTCGCAGGAAGGGCGGCAACTCGCAAGTTCTGCTCCCATCGAACTGGTGGCTTTGGCGTTCGCACGCGAAGTTTCATCTCCTGACGAGAAAGCGCTGCGCGAGGCGCTGGGAGGGAGCATCGATCGTGCATCGATCCGTAGCGTGCTGCTCCAGGGCGCGGGCCAGTTAACAGCCGCCGTCCTTCCAACGTGGATGAGCGGATACGGTTTCGTGTTCCCGACTGATCCGGCTTTGAGCAAGGCCCGTCAACTGCGCAGTCAGGTGCGGACGGCACCGACCTGGACGATCGGATACGACGGTAGTGATCCGGTGGCGAGACTGGTCGTAGAACGCATCGCACTGAACGCGAGGGATGCCGGACTGACGCTTCAGCCGATTTCCTCCTCAACAGCCGACCTGATACTGGTCCGGATTCCGCTGGCGTCTCCAGATGCGTGGATCACTCTCGAAAACTTTGCTCATCAAACCAGCTTGCCCGCACCCAGAAGCAACGACCGTTCGACCGAAGATCTCTATACGGCGGAGCGGGCCGTGCTGTCGGCAGAGCGCGTCATTCCATTATTCCATCTTCCGGCTACGTATGCGTTTTCGGCGAGCGTGCGCAATGGGGCGGTGCGAATCGACGGCGGATGGGACCTGGCGGATGCGTCGCTGGAGAGCATAAAACCATGACCTTCCGGAGGAAACTTCTGGCCGTCTTCGCCCTGACAGTGTTCCTGTCGGTGGCAGGTGTTGCTCTACTCGTCCAACTGGTCACGCGCAATGCATTTGAGAAGGCCGAGAAGGACCGGACGGCGGCGCTGGTGGCGCAGTTTCAGCATGAGTTCAAACGCCGGCGCGAAGATGTGGCGAGAAAAGTAGAGTCGATTGCCGGGTCCGACGCGGTCAATCGCATGGCTACGGCGCTCAACGGCACCTCTGCCGATTCTGCCGAATATTTCGATCTGGCGCGGTCGATGGCCGAGAGTCATCAACTGGATTTTCTCGAGCTGTTGGACTGGCGGGGCATGATTATTTCGTCTGCCCAGTGGCCGACAAAGTTTGACTATCCGGACACTGCCTTTGAGAGTTGGTCCGCACCCGGCCAGCAGCAACCATTTCTGAAACTCGAGGAATTGCAGGATTCGACGGCACTGGGAATGTTTGCACTGCGCACGATTCATGTCGGCGAGCATGCGGTTTACGTGGTCGGCGGGCAGCGGCTGGATAAGAACTTTCTTCTGGCGCTCGACCTGCCAGCCGACATGCGCGCTCTGCTCTATCAGAACCGCGGCGATAAGTTCTCGTCCGATTTTCTGTTGGATGCTTCTTCGACTGGGCCGGACCTGGCGCGCCCCGCGGAAAAGTTCGCACCGCTTGTCGACGCGGTACGGCGGTACAACCAGGAGATTGCCGGGATTGTCTCCTGGTCCTCGGATCCGGCAGATGACGAGGTGTTTCACGCAATTCCGCTGCGTGGTCTGGGAAAAGACCAACCCCTGCTGGGGATATTGTTGATTGGGAATTCACGGCGGTCCTACGTGCAACTCAAGCGTCACATCCGGGATGCAGCATTGCTGGCCGGAGGCGGAGGAATTGTACTCGCCATTCTTCTCAGCAGCTGGACCTCGGCTCGCGTAACCCGCCCGATTGAACAGCTGGCGCACGCTGCTCAGGATGTGGCTGACGGGAACTGGAATGCGCGGGTCGAAGTTGAAGCGAACGATGAGGTCGGGCAACTCGCTGAGTCGTTCAATCGCATGACGACTGAGTTGCTGGCGCAAAGAGAACGCCTGGTGCAGACCGAACGGGTCGCCGCCTGGCGCGAACTGGCGCGGCGCTTGGCGCACGAACTGAAGAATCCGTTGTTCCCGCTGCAGCTCACCGTCGAGAATCTGATGCGTGCGCGAACGCAGAGTGCAGAGCAGTTCGAAGAGATGTTCGGCGAGAGCGCTCGAACCCTGCTCGCCGAAATCGCCAACCTAAAGGGAATCATCGGACGATTCAGCGAGTTCTCGCAGATGCCGCAGCCGCAGTTACAACAGGTGCAGGTGAATGAAATCGTACGCCGGGTGGCCCAGCTGTTTCACGCTCAATTCGAGACGCCGGGACGAGCGGCGATTGCCTGCAATCTTGAATTGGACAATGATCTCGAGCCGATCGCCGCCGATCCCGAACTGCTGCACCGAGCGCTGTCCAACCTGGTCCTCAACGCAATGGATGCCATGCCCGATGGCGGTTCGCTGACCCTGCGAACCCGCCGCGACGACGAAAAGGCTGTCATCGAGATAGCCGACACCGGATCTGGATTGTCGCCCGAGGAGTGCAAGCGCATCTTCACCCCGTACTACACGAGCAAGCAGCACGGAACCGGGCTTGGACTGGCCATTGTGCAGTCGGTGGTGAGCGACCATAGCGGAAGAATGGGCGTGCGGAGTGAACCTGGCCACGGCACAACATTTGTAATCGAGTTGCCGAGGAACCGCGAAGCCCTGCAGGCGATCGCCGCGCACAAACATTGTGAGGAAACGACGGGAAAGTTACTTGTCTAGACGAAGGAGAAACGTTTGCCACGCAAAGCGCATCTGCTGATCGTCGATGATGAGGCCAACACGCTGGCCTCGCTGGCGCGCGCGTTCCGACTGGCTGGCCATGAAGCAACGGTGTGCGACAACGCAGCCAAGGCTCTCGAGCTGGCGAAAGCGCAGACATTCGATTTGATTCTTTCCGATGTGGTTATGCCGGGCAAAGATGGATTGAGTCTGTTGGAAGACTTGAAGCACCAAGGTGTGGCATCGCCGGTCGTGATGATGTCGGGCCAGGCGCACATCGAGATGGCCGTGAAGGCCACCCGGCTCGGCGCGCTGGATTTTCTGGAGAAGCCGATCTCTTCGGACAAGCTGCTGCTGACGGTCGACAATGCTCTGAAATTGCAGCGACTGGAGAGCGAGAACAAGCAGCTTCGTCAGCGGCTGGGGAAACACGAAATTGTGTGGAAGGGCGAGGCCATGGGGCGCGTGATGACGCAACTGGAGCGGGTTGCGCCGAGCGAGTCGCGAATCTGCATTCTTGGCGAGACTGGCACGGGCAAAGAGTTGGTGGCGCGCACGATCCACGAACGCAGTGCACGCTCGTCCGGACCGTTCGTGACTTTGAACTGCGCGGCGGTACCCGCGGAACTGATCGAATCCGAGCTGTTCGGACACGAGAGGGGATCTTTTACGGGAGCATCAGGGCGGCACGTTGGGAAATTTGAGCAGGCCGACCAGGGGACAATTTTTCTCGACGAGATCGGCGACATGCCGCTCCACATGCAGGCGAAGCTGCTGCGCGTGCTGGAAGAAGGCGAGGTGGAGAGAATTGGGGGTGACAAGCCGATTTCCATAAACACGCGCGTGGTGGTGGCGACGCACCGCGACCTGGAAGCGCGGGTGCGGGAGGAAAAGTTCCGAGAGGACCTATTCCACCGTGTTTACGTTTTTCCATTGGTCCTTCCACCGCTGCGCGAGCGGCCGGAGGATATTCCCGCTCTTGTCGAACATTTCTCGGCGCAGGTCTGCGAGCAGAACGGATGGAAACCTGTTCCCTTCACCCGCGATGCGATGGCGGCCCTCGAGTCGCACCCCTGGCCTGGAAACGTCCGCGAGCTGCGAAACATGGTGGAGCGGCTGATGCTGCTTGCGACCGAGGGTCAGGTTGACCTGGCGACAGTGCAGATGGCCCTACCCAAGGGGTCTGCCACTCGCACCGTCTCCACCACCATGGCAGGTTCGAGCCCCCTTGCCGATCGCGTGCAGTCCTTCGAGCGGGAGGTGATTCTCGCCGAATTGAAGCGCTCGCATCACAATATGAGTCTGGCGGCGAAATCCCTTGGCCTGGAGCGCAGTCACCTGTATAAAAAGGCGGAGCAACTCGGAATCGATTTGCGCGCACTGCGCCGCGAGCAGAGCCCGGCAGAGTGACCCTCGCTGGCGTGTCGAACGGAGCGATTCGTTTCCCTGCGCGTACTAGTGCGCTACGCTCTTGAGATCCGCTGCCAGTAGTTGGTGGAACAATTGTTCGCCGGCTTCCCGCCGCACAGAGAGACGGCCTGCACCATAAGCACGCGACTTAAGTCCAC